>JAEEGH010019024.1_pt1 | contig 14455 bp, 12 predicted proteins | sample 9134181 | NCBI WGS metagenome assembly JAEEGH01 (sample SAMN16246544, study PRJNA631951) | gut metagenome | biome: gut microbiome; feature: rumen; material: DP-attached | host: Bos | place: Iran: Karaj | collected 2018-10 | reverse complement strand
ATAAGCAGTATCTGGTAACGGATTACCAAATTGGTCTTCTTTACGAGTGCCACGCTTACCAGCATTTTTAGTAATTTTTAGATTTTCATAAAATTTATCGCCTGCTGTACTTTTTCCGTTTTTATTGAGTGCTTTTACTATTTCCTGAATAAAAGTTTCGTAATTATCGTTCTCATTGGATGGATTTGACTTTTTTTCTGAAGTTATTTTTGCCCTGTCTGCCTTTGTTCCATAAAAAATATAAGTTGTATAAATGCCGGAATCACTATCATAGCTGTTTACGCAAATATAATCAGATTTACCATCTTCTGTTTTTACTAAAGTAATGCTCACATCGCTGTCAAAATCTTTCATCAGTTTTTTTACAGAGTCAGCTAAACTATTATTTGGAGAAGTAACGTTAAAATCTTCTACAACAAAATAATCCATGCTCTGAAACCATTTTGGAACAATTTCAAAAACAAGTTCAGAAATGTCTCCGTCATGGTATAAATAGGAATCATAAAGCCAGTAATGGAGATTTCTTCCTAAAACAAGAGCATAACCTTCACTTTCGCACCATGATTTTTTTTCTTCTTCCGATTCAAGAACAGAAAGCGGAGACGGCTCCTTGCTTACAGGCTTTCCTGCAAATACATTGAATGACAAAACTGATAAACAAAATAAAATGATGATTTGTTTTTTCATAAGTACCTCTTGCACAAATTTTGATTTATTATTTCACATATTTTTCAAGGGCATAGGCTCGACCTTTTGCATTATACATTCCTGCAATTTCAAACAACAAATTCAAGTCTGTGCAGTCATACTCAATATGTATATATTTTGACCCGTTTTCAGACTGCTGAACACTGTAATTTTCCAGTTCACAGCAGGGAGCTATATCACAAATATCTTTCATGTCGGCAAGGTAAACTAAAACCATGCTTTTATCAAAAAACTCTTTGCTTACTTCTATTGCCTTTGAATACTCGCTTGGATTTGTGAAGAAATTTGAAAAAATGTAATATGTGGTAGGTAAATCTGAATCATAAAATGTTACACCGGTTCTATTTGTATTTTTATTATCTGACATAATCAGACACAGAATGCAACCATCGTCATCGCTGAGTTCTACTAATTCAAAAGTCTGACCGTACACGCCGGTACGATAAAGTGTTTTTGTCTGAATGTTTTGAGCAAAGGAATTTGTTGTTGCTAACAAAGCTAAAAACGCTATGATTATTTTTTTCATAAAAATTATACCTCAAAATCTTGATAATATTCGTTAAGAAGTTTTTGTAAGCCTGGATGATTTTGTTTTTCGTTAATAAGATATAGTTGCAAGGACTTTAAGGCTTTCCTAAGAATTTCATCGCCATAATCATTTTCAATATTTTTAAAATAACAACGAATATCCCTTTCGCTCATATCATGAACAAGGGGTGTACCAACAATCATATTGAAGAAACAATTAATATAATCTATAGCAGAACCTTTTTTCATTTCAGTTTCTTCTGAAATACGTTTTGCTAATTCATTAATTTTTTCTTTGTGTGGATAAATATCTTTTGCATATTTATAACAAGCTTCCTCCATTTCCAATGTAATTTTACTTCTATTCATAAGTTCTGTTCAAAAAAACACCGCCATAAAATTACTGCTATCACTTTGATTACCATATTCGGTTTCACATCTATTTATCATGGATTGTTTTCAGTAAAGATACGGTTTAAACATATCAAGCGAATATCTATTTTTGCTTTTATCATAGTTTGCTACATATCCCCAACCTACCATGAGATAAATTGCAACATCACAGTTTCGTTGTTTCATTAGGGTTTTTACAACATCAGGAACCTCATAGGAAGTTTCTTTTTCCCATACAATATAATGTCCGCAACTCTTAAAAAACTCGGGTATATATTTATTATGAATTTCACTGCCATCACCATTATGATATGTATAAGTGTCATAAAGCCAGCAATCAACTTTCATTCCAATAATTGTATCAAAGAAACCTTGCTGTTCTCTATAGGAATCGGCCACAGAGTAAAACTTCTTTCCATTCAGCACTGCGCCATTCGTATATTTCCAACCTAAATCTCCTATATATCCACCATTCACAAAAACGAAATCATATGCGGAGAGTTTTAGGGTTGTAATTACACCTAATACAATAATCAATAATTGTCTCTTTTTCATAAAGCTCTCCAGTATAATCTTATTTTGATTTTATATAATCATTATTAGTGCTGATTCTTTCAAACATTCCACAGTTCTTACCCATACATGGAATGTCATTTTCAGAGTGATTTATTTTCTTCATCTCTTCATTTTTACAAATTTCATGCACAGTTCTATATTCCATTTTGTCATTGTTATATATACACTCTTTCATTTTCTTCCTCTGTAGTTGTTATCCCATACCTACTTTTACTACAAAATTATCAATACGCACCTAATTTTAATACGCAGAAAACCTATTGTCAATGTGTAGTTAATATACATTTGTATTCTCAATAAGTTTCAAAACAATGCGGTAAGGTACAAACTTATACTTACAAGATGGAATCACAAGAATTAAGAGAATGTTTGAGTTTGAACCTCAAAAAATACCGAAAGATAAAGGGCTGGTCGCAGTTCGAACTGGCGGAAAAAGCTGAAATTTCGGAGCAGACTGTAAATTCAATAGAAGGTTTAAGGCTCTGGCCGAGCGACAAAACCCTGGCAAAGCTGGCAAATGTACTTGAAGTTGAAATGTACCGTTTGTTCGTTCCTCAGACGCTTGCAATGCAGTCCGAAACTATTTCTGAATTAAAACACGCAGTTGTAAAAACTGTTGAAACGCTTGTTCACGACACTTTACAGGATTGGGAAAGGCAGTAATCACATATTAAAATCAATAATTGAATTTTTATTTGACACATTTATTCTTTTGTTTTATATTGGTATTGAAATGTTGTGGTATAAAAGGATTGTTAGGTAATGAACAATAGTTTGGCGGCATCTGTTTTTATTATGAGGTTAAAGAAACTGATTGATAAGAACAAATTATATTTCAAACCTCGAAACAGGCAGAAGACTATGCAGTTTTTGTTTGATGAAGGTTTGAGCGTAAAAGATGTTATGGACTATGTAAAAAATCTGACGCCTGAAAATTTTTACAGCGGGCCTACGGAAGATGATAATGGAAGTGCCGGTGATGTAATGGTGTTCTTCAAGCCATACAAAGACACGAAGTTGTACATCAAGTTGAAAATTTGGTGTGATGCCGCAGGTGATGCAGGGGTAGTAATGTCGTTCCATAAGGAGGGTCAATATGATTAGTAAATTATCTTGTCCGGATTGTGAAAAGGTTGTTGAAGTTTCTGAAATCAAAAAAGAAACAAACGTTGTTATTAATGGAAAAAATGTTTCTTTCTACGCTCCTATGTATAAATGCTCTGTGTGTGGATGCGAATTTCAGACGATGGAACAACTAGAAGAATCCTTAAAACTCGGGAAGTCGGCTGCAGAAAAACAGTCTGACGAGCTGACTCCCGAAAAGATAATTTCCATCCGCGAAAAATACAATGCCAGCCAGAAAGCTTTTGCTATAATTCTTGGAATGGGTGAATTGACAATTAACAAATATGAACAGGGGGAAAAACCTAGTTCTTCGAACAGGATGCTGCTGCTTCTTTCTGATGATCCGGCTTGTTTTTATAAAATGTATGAAATCAATAAATACAAAATAGGAGCTCTCCAAAAAGAAAAAATAGAACATTCTGCTGTTTTGCAGAGGTTTATGTAAAATAGAAGACCGTCCGAGAAATTTTCGGGCGGTCTTCTATTTTACAGGTGGTTTCGATACAACCGGTGCGTTCGCGCGCGGTCACACAACCACCTCGTCAAACTTGCTTCAGGATCTGTTTTAGCAAACTTCGCAGTTATCTGCTTTGTTTGTTGTAACTGGCTTTCCGGCAGCCATGGCCTTGTGGCCTGCGATTGTGAAGCACTTGCCGCTTACGCGGTATTCGATTTTGGTTGATTTTAATATTGTTTTTCTATGTAAAAGATATTATATTTTAATTGTAAAGCCTACTGCACAGAAGACTATATCCAACAATAACAATTGCATTTTTTAGTATGTGTGGTGATAATTCGTTTCTGTATTCTTTGTATTTTCTTTACCATAATTCGGGCTTGAGGTTGGACTAGCGCCGAAAAATCAATTTACTCAAGAGAAAAGAAATGGATACGAAGAACTATTCCGAAGAAATTTTTGAAAAACTCAAACACGTTAATGGATATGGGCAAGAATTCTGGTATGCCAGGGAATTGCAGGTAGCACTAGAATATTCACAATGGCGTTACTTAAAAGAAGCAATTGAACGTGCAAAAACTGCTTGTACAAACAGTGGTCAGAATATGACAGACCATTTTGCGGAGGTGCGCAAAATGGTTGAAATAGGTTCAAATGCAAAACGCGAAATAGAAGACATCGCTCTCTCCCGTTATGCTTGTTATCTGATTGTTATGAATGGTGATCCTCGGAAAGAGGTAATCGCTCTTGGTCAGACTTATTTTGCTGTAAAAACTCGTCAGCAGGAACTTATTGAAGATTACGACCGTCTTAATGAAGAACAAAAGCGACTGGCAATACGTAATGAGATGAAACGTCACAATTCTGCTTTAGCAAATGCAGCACAAGGAGCCGGAGTAAAACAGCCTGTAGATTTTGCAATATTTCAAAACTATGGTTATATGGGATTATACAACGGCTTAAAGGCTCAAGATATAAAAGTAAGAAAAGGTCTTAAAAAGAATCAGGATATTCTTGATTTTATGGGGAGTACTGAGCTCGCTGCTAATCTCTTCCGTGCAACTCAAACAGAAGAGAAATTACGTCGTGAACATATTCAGGGTAAGTCAGAAGCAAACAAAACTCATTATGAAGTAGGAAAGAAAGTTCGACAGACAATCAAGGAACTTGGTGGTACAATGCCAGAAGATTTACCAACACCTGAGAAAAGTGTACGACAAATTGAAAAAGAAAATAAACAAATAACCAGTGAATAAAAATGAATAAGGCCAGCCCGAGTTTTTCGAGCTGGCCTTTGATGTTATTTACTCATAGCATCAGCAATTTTTACTGCAGTTTCCACATTGGGTAGAACACCTCTTGCATCAATATCAAAGGCGACTTCTAACAAAATTCTATTATCAGCTTGATTTGTGTGCCCGCAGTCACTTTATAGGTCAGAAAAGAATTCAAAAAGACTCTTCATCGAAAGAAGCAAATCTTTTAAAAGTTCTCCAGATTATATACGATAAATTACAGAAAATAACAAAATGAAAATATACATCTAAAAACCCTTTGACCCAAAATAAAATCTGGTTTATTATTATTTTATAATAGTTAAACGTTTTACCACATTAAATTAAGCACATTACAAAAGGAGCATTCATTTATGCAAAAAAACTCTCTTAAACTTTCAGATAAAATTTCACATCCGGTTTCCCCAGATATGGTGGGTCTCTTTTTTGAAGATATCAATTTTGCAGCAGACGGAGGCCTTTATGCCCAGATGATAGAAAACGCTTCCTTTGAAGCTGTAAAAAGCAGGGGAGAGCCCCACAATTATGTACTCAAGGAAGATAACCTTTATGCCTGGTCTTTTGAGCACGCCTCGTCAGGCAATTCTCCCGCTTCATCAAATTCCGCTGTGCCAGGTGGAACTCAAGATTCTGCCGCAGAAGAAGATGCCCTCGAAATTTCCTGCAACCAGCCTGTCAGCCAGAAAAATCCCCACTACCTGCGTTTTACCGCCTTCCAGGACGGCGACGGCTTTAAAAACAAAGCTTACGACGGAATCCACCTTACAAAAGGAAGCCGATACAAAATCTCTTTTTATGCCCGCGAAGTAAAATATCCCGAAGGAAACATTCAGGTAAGCATAAAAAAAGACGGCAAAGTCTACGCATCAACAGAAATCACCTTTAACAATGCTAAAAAACATCCCGCAGAATGGATGGACACCATCCGTGTTACCTGCGACACTCTTGAATGGCAGCACTATGAAGGCGAACTTACCGCAGACGATAGCGTAGAAGGAGCTGATTTTATCATCTCCCTTACAAAAGCCGGCTGCCTTGAATTTGACCTTATCTCCCTTATACCGGAAGACGCCATTGCAGGAATCTTCCGAAAAGATCTTTTCCAGGCTCTGGCAAATCTACATCCCGGCTTCTTACGCTTTCCTGGAGGTTGCATTGTAGAAGGTACAAGCATTATGCGCCGCTACCAGTGGAAAAACACAGTCGGCGAATTGAAAGACAGAAAAATCAATACAAACCTCTGGGCTCTTCAGGGTGGCAACGTAAACACCGCCTGGGAAACTCCAGACTGCCATTACATGCAAAGCTATGGAATCGGCTTTTACGAATATTTCTTACTCTGCGAACTTTTGTCTTCAGAAAAACGAAGATGCAAACCTCTCCCAGTTTTAAGCGTTGGAGTTGCCTGCCAGTTCCGTTCTTATGAAGTTGTTCCTGTAGATTCTGATGACTTTAAGCAGTATGTTCAGGATGCCCTTGATTTAATTGAATTTGCAAACGGACCTGTTACAAGTAAATGGGGTTCCCTACGCGCAAAAATGGGACATCCGGAATCTTTTAATCTTGAGATGATTGCCATTGGAAACGAACAGTGGGAAAGCGGCTGTGTAGATCTTGCTCCAAGATACATTGCCTTTGAAAAAGCCATTCACGAACACTATCCTCAAATTAAATGCCTTGGAACTGCAGGTCCTTTTGTAGGAAATGATTTTCATAAAAATGCCTGGGATTTTTACCGCACAAATGCAAAAACAAATAAGAATTTCTCTTTTGCTGTTGATGAACATTATTACGTTTCTCCACAGTGGCTTTATGACAACGTAAACTTTTATGATGATTACCCCCGCGACATTGCAGTTTTTGCAGGGGAATATGCAGCCCACGATGCAAATCTTTCAAACTCAATAGATGGCGCTGTTGCAGAGGCCGCTATGATGACTGGTATGGAAAGAAATGGTGACCTTGTTCAGCTTGCTTCTTATGCTCCACTCTTTAACCGCATGGGCCATTCCCAGTGGACTCCAGATATGATCTGGTTTGATGCCTCTAAGGTTTACCTGACACCAAGTTATTATGTTCAAAAAATGTTCTCTGATTACGCCGGAAATGAGGCTCTTGAACTGAACGGCCAGGAAAAATCTTTAAGGGAAAATAAGCTTTATGTTTCTGCCGTAAAGGATTCTTCCGGCTCTACAATTTTAAAAATTGCCAACGGTTCGTGGGATGATCAGACTTTAGAGCTTTTAGATTCCAGCGGAAAAGCCCTTACTGCTCAGGCAGAAATTATCCGTCTTACAGCCGCTTCCGGTAAAGCCTGCGAAGTAATTGAAACTGATGCAATCGGAAAAAGCGGGGGAAGTAAAGGCATTTCTCCGGACTTTATGTCTAACCTTGAAATTTGCAAAAAGCGCGGTCCGGAAGAAGCTTCCTTTACAAGTACAAAAGAAAGCCTTGCAGGTAAAATCGACCTTCCTGCCAAAAGCTTTCTTGTAATTAAGTTTTAAATTCTTCCATATAATATTTCTGGAATTATTCCAAAACTATTCTATAACAAGGTGATTTACTGTCATTGGTTCTAAATCAATGACAAGTTTATCACCTTTTATTTTTATCTCTTTTTCTCCGGTATGAATTCTTGCTCCGTTTTTATCCAGATAGTAATTCCTGCACTTTGAGTAATCCTTTGAATTGAGCTGAACTGTTACCGGTGTCTTTTCGTGAATAGCCTTATTAATCAAAATAAGATGGATCTTTCCGTCTTCGTTATTCTTTGCAGCATAAGAAGAAAGCTGGTAATCATCACTGGAAGAAGATTCAATATATCTGTCTCCAAAATAAGAGCCATTGCCGTCGTAATTTGTAAAAAGATTGATTGCCGCAAACTGATAATCAGCTCTGTCAAAAGCCCAGATTGAAGCAAAATACACCTGATACTTACACAAGACGCCAAGAAAATCTGCCTGAGTTACAGCTCCAGAAATATCATTTCCACCACCAAAATCATATTCAGTAAAGGCGATTTTTGTTCCCGGGTAATACTTATCTATAGATTTTTTTAATTTTGGAAGAAGAGGAAAATGCTTTGCGCCGGTATCGGTAATCCAGCTTTTTTCTCTATAATCAGGATCATAAAGAGAACGGACAGCATCAATTCTTGCCTTTATACAGCCATCCTTATCATAATGATTACACTTTCTGACTCCACATTCACCCTTAGCTTCGGTATAGTAGTGAATATCAAGAACATCAAGAAGCCTTGTACCATTTTCTTTTTCTGCCTCCGCCATTTTTTCGAGGTAATAATCAATAAACCATCTGTATTTGTTTGAGTTTTCTGCCTGAATCTGCTTCCAGTCACTACCCAAAGAATCATAAGCTGAATAGCCAAAAAGAGAAGGGCCAAAAACATCAGCATCAGGGTCAAAGTCCTTTACAGTTTTTGCAAGGTCAATTGATTTTTCAATTAAATCTTTTGCAAGGATATTATCTTTTTGAATAAGAGAATGAGTATGCGACCATAAGGCCGGTTCATTATCCAGAGCATAGGCTTTGAATCCTGTGGCTGAATCTGATTTCCCAATTTTATTTCCCAGATAATTCAAATATTCATCTGTATAAACATAGTGGTCACTTTTATCCGGAGTTAAGGTAAAGGCTGATTTTTTGTGATTTTCTACCTTGCACCAGTCATCTCCTTCAAGACTATCTTTTACACTTTTAAGACCATCCTTGTTTGCAACATAACCGGCCATCTGTAAGGTTAGAAGAGTATATGGAATATTATGTTCTTTTGCATCTTCTGAAACATTTAAGGCAGCAGCTCCCGGCTGTCCCTTCAAAGACTGACGTACATTTCCAAGCAGGTAATCATCGGTAGAATTCTTCCAGTCACTTCCAGCATTAGACTTATTGTTCTCCCAGTTGTAGGCAGTCATTCTGTTACCGCCAAGTCTTATGGATTTTGGAGATACTTTTCTAAGATCAGCCCTGTCATTAATTCCAAAAATGTAAGGAGAAATCTCTTTTTCTTCTGCATCAGTTTTAATGTTTACAATAATTTTATCACCCATTTTATTACCCTTCTTACCCAAGGCAAAAAGACCGGAGATTCCTAAACAGGAAAATACCAGAACACCAGAAACAATCAAAAACTTTACTTTCATTTTATCCTTCCTCGTTTTAATTCTAAACCAATCATAATTCTAACCCGAGCCATAGAAAAATCCAATCTGTTAATATCTGCCCCAAAAAAGAAAAGTATAGAAAGAAGAAAATACACTTGCTATAATAAAAAAAAATTTTTAGCAGAGCGTAATAATTTATGAAAAATACAAAGACAAATGAACTTGCTGTATGCGGATTTGCAGCAGTAAAAAAATTAGAAAAAAATCATCCGGAAAAAATTACCCGCCTTTATTTTACCAGCGATGTAGCACCAAAATTTGGAGGCCTTTGCAAAAAGCTTGCAAAGCAGCACGGAATCTATAACCAAAAACCGGCAGAAGACTTAGAGCGTTTAAGCGGAACTGTTCATCACCAGGGAGTTGTTGCCATGATTGAAGCTCCTCAGATTCAGCAGCTGGACAGCGGAATTACCGAAGAATGGATTCAGAATAAAGAAAATGCAATTCTTTTAGACCGCATTGGAAACGCCGCAAATTTTGGAGCCATAGTTCGCTCGGCAGCTTTCTTTGGAATTAAAAACATTATCATTCCTATGGACGAAGCCCAGTCTACCATTACCACTTCCAGCTACAGGGTTGCAGAAGGCGGCATGGAATATGTAAACATCTACTGCGTTAATTCAACCCCAAGACTGCTCGAAGCCCTGGAAGGAAAAATGATTAAAGTTGGAACTTCCCTTAAGGCAAAAAAATCTGTGGGCGAATTGAATAAAATTGCAAAAGAAAAAAAGCCGGTTTTAATCATCCTTGGGAATGAAGAAACCGGCATTTCAGAAATTGTTGAAAAGAACTGTAACGAACTCGTAATTATTCCCTGGGCTGGCATGAAGAGGGGCAAGGCCGAAAGCGATGTAGACAGTCTGAATGTTGCCCAGGCAAGTTCGATTATCTTTTATGAATTAACAAAAGAATAATTTTTGATTCTTTTAGTCCTCATAGTGTTTTACAAGACTAACTGGTTCTTCATCAATTCTTATTTCAGGCAGCTTTGGAAGCTTTGTGTAAGAATTGTAGAGCCAGTCTCCGTCCTCTGCTGAATAAGGATCTTTTCCGTTTTCAGGATGATTCATACCGTCGGCAGGTGGACAGAAGAAATTTAACTTAAAGCCTGCTGGAGCTGTAAGTGGATTTTCAAAGAAGTAAGACATCAAATCTATGCATTTTACTCCAGGTGCCTTGTAGAACCAGTAGCCGTTAAATTCAATCATCATATTTAATGGTAAAAGTTCTTCATCAAAATAAAGTTCAAAATAATGTGGGGTTTTATTAAAGTGAATATCTGTACCTACTCCCTCTGCATCTTCTGAGCTTCCCCAGCGCAAAGTAGCAGGCAGTTCAATTTTTCCTTCTTCCTTTATTGTCTGAGTAAAGAATGGCTTATGTAATTCCTGTCTGTACATAGCAAGCATTGGCTGTTCAATTCCAACCTGATTATTATTTGGATCTGTAATTTCAAGACCAAGGCGGCCGTCATCACGGAACTGATAGAGGGTAAAAGCATCAAGCCAGTGATCCGGGTCCTTCTGCAATCTTTCCATAAAATGCTTCATCATATTTGACTGTTCAAAAGCACCTGTTACATCTCCATCACCATTTAATTCAGATAAAACCATAGGTTTATCCATGCCGGTAATTTCTTTAAGACGTTTATAAGTATTTTTTGCCTTATCGTAAACTGCATCTACATCATAGCAGGCGTAGTTGTGGGTTTCTTTTGTTGCAACATCAACAGGCCAGCCCCAGTGCAAAGAAAGATACTGATCTCCCGACCAGATATCACATTCTTTATGTGCCTGAAGGAAGATGTCTTCCATTTCAATTTTTCCTGTATCGTCCTGATACATACCTGCACAAAGAATTACTTTTACATTTGGAGCATATTTATGCATAACACGGCATACAAGAACAAAGAAATCTGCCAGCTGCTGATAGCTTGCGCGTTTGTTAAAACAGAACCAGCTTCCTGTACATTCGTGATTTACTCTTAAAAGAATGCGGCCATAAGGGCGTAAATCTTTTGCAACCTGAATTACTTCTTCTTCTGTCAAAGCAGGATCCATTGTTAAAGTCAAAACAACTTCCATTCCTCTCTGACGAATTTCCTTCATATATTTAAAAGGTTCATCATCACGCAGGCCTTCTTTGCCACCACGGTATGGGAAGTAATCTTCGTAAGGATAATCCCAGGCACCGGTTGGAACTTCCTGTTTGTGGGCAATACTTGCGCGAACAGGCCAGCCCTTATCATTTGGATAATAAGTGTACATCAAACTTATTCCGCGATGAACCTTCTTCATTTTATGTAAAATGTAATCCTGATTTACATAAAGTCCGCGTTCAGAACCATCACCTAAATCTAAAGCACAATCTGCTTTTGTTAAAATTATTTTATTCATCTTTTCCTCAATTTATTTTTTTCTTATTTTAACTTATTATTTTTTAAAGAAAAAATATATAATAATTATCTATATAAATCTTAAAAAATTTAGATTTTAAACTTGCCCGTTATAGTGCATTAACTGGTGCAATTAGTAATGCATTTACCCGATGTTGAATTGACGATTAAACTAAATCTTAGTAAAATAAAAATCTATTAAATTAGAAAAAAATTTTTATTGATAATGGAGTAAAATCAATGGCTACAAAGTATGTTTACTTTTTCGGTAACGGCGATGCAGACGGCGATGAGTCAATGCGCGCTGAACTCGGTGGTAAAGGTGCTAACCTTGCTCAGATGGCAAAGAAACCTTTAAGTCTTCCAGTTCCACCTGGATTCACAATCACAACAGATGTTTGTCAGGAATTCTACAAGCTCGGTCGTAAATACCCAGCTGGATTGGCAAAAGAAGTTGATGAATACCTTGCTAAGCTTGAAGCTGCAATGGGTAAGAAACTTGGAGACGAAAATGATCCACTCTTAGTATCTGTACGTTCAGGTGCTGCAATCTCTATGCCTGGTATGATGGATACAATCCTTAACCTCGGTCTTAACGACAAGGCTGTTCTTGGTCTTGCTAAAAAAACAAACAACGAACGTTTCGCATGGGATGCATACCGCCGCTTCATTCAGATGTACGGTGATGTTGCAATGGGCGTTGACCATGACAAATTCGAAGCTATTATTGACGAAGTAAAAGCTATCCGTGGTATTAAAGATGACCCAGAATTAAACGTTGAAGAACTCAAACTCATCGTTGAAAAATACAAGAAAATGTACAAAAAGGAAAAGGGAGAAGACTTCCCTCAGGACGCTAAAGTACAGATGTGGGGAGCTATCGGAGCTGTATTCGGTTCTTGGATGAACCCACGTGCTATTAAATACCGCAAATTAAACAACATCAAGGAAGGTGCTCTAAAAGGTACAGCCGTTTCTGTAATGGCAATGGTATTCGGTAACAAGGGTAACACTTCTGGTACTGGTGTATGTTTCTCTCGTGACCCTTCAACTGGTGAAAACGTATTCATGGGTGAATACCTTATGAACGCTCAGGGTGAAGACGTTGTTGCAGGTATTCGTACTCCACAGAAACTTTCTCAGCTTGAAAAAGAAAATCCAAAAGTATACGACCAGCTCTGCAAAATCCGTGCTCGTCTTGAAAAACACTATCACGATATGCAGGATATGGAGTTCACTGTTGAAGAAGGTAAACTCTATATGCTCCAGTGCCGCAATGGTAAGAGAACTGGTGCTGCTGCTGTTAAGATGGCAGTTGATATGGTTGCTGAAAAGCTCATCACAAAAGAACAGGCTCTTCTCCGCGTAGAACCAGAACAGCTCAACCAGCTCCTCCTCCCACAGTTGGACAAGGATGCTGTAAAGAAAGCAACAGAAATCGCTGCTGGTCTTAACGCATCTCCTGGAGCTGGATGCGGTCAGATTGTATTCACAGCTGACGAAGCAGAAGCTTGGGCAAAAGAAGGAAAGAAGGTTCTTCTCGTTCGTAAAGAAACATCTCCTGATGACATTGCCGGTATGGCAGTTGCACAGGGTATCCTTACATCAACAGGTGGACGTACATCTCACGCTGCCGTAGTTGCTCGTGGTATGGGAACTCCTTGTGTTTGCGGATGTTCAGATGTAACATTCAAAGATGCAAAAACAATCGTTGTAAAAGGAAAGACATACAAAGAAGGTGACTTCCTTACAATCGACGGTGCTACAGGTAAAGTATACGAAGGACAGGTTGCTGTAAAACCTGCTACAATCTCTGGAGACCTCGAAACATTCCTTGGCTGGGCTGATGAAGTTCGCGCTAAATCATCACGTACAACTCCTTCTGGACAGAAAGTTAAAGGATTTGACGTATATGCAAACGGTGATACACCTAAGAATGCTGAAGATGCATTCCGCTTTGGTGCTATGGGTATTGGTCTCTGCCGTACAGAACACATGTTCTTCGATGAACCAAAACTTACAGCATTCCAGAAGATGATCGTTTCTGAAGATACAGAATCTCGCAAAGAAAATCTTGCTAAGATTCTTCCATATCAGCAGAAAGACTTCTATGAAATCATTAAGACTATGGCTGGTCGCCCAGTTACTATCCGTCTCTTGGACCCACCTCTTAACGAATTCATCCAGGCTGAATCAAAAGATCAGCTCAAAGCTCTTGCTGAAAAACTCGACATTAAACCAGCTGTTCTTGCTGCAAAAGTTGCTGCTCTTGACGAACACAACCCAATGCTCGGACACCGCGGATGTCGTCTTGCTATCACATATCCAGAAATCTATGAAATGCAGGTTGAAGCTATCGCTCGTGCTACAGCTCAGTTGGACAAAGAAGGCGTTGCTCACGAAGTACTCATCATGATTCCTAACGTTGTTTCTTACCGCGAAGTTGAACAGATTCGTGGACAGGCAGAAGCAGTAATTGCTAACGTAAACAAAGAATGTGGAACAAAACTCAAGTTCGAAATCGGATCTATGGTTGAGTTCCCAAGAACAGCTCTTATTGCTGATAAAGTTGCTCAGTTCGCTGACTTCTTCTCATTCGGTACAAACGACCTTTCACAGACAACATTCGGCTTCAGCCGTGATGACTATGGTAAGTTCATTGAATCTTACCTCGATCAGAGAATCTTGGAAGACGATCCATTTGCTACACTTGATCCAGATGGTCCAGGTGCTCTTATGGAAATTGCAGAAGCTAAGGGACGTTCAGTTAAGAAGAACCTTCACCTTGGTATCT
>JAEEGH010019023.1_pt1 | contig 14456 bp, 5 predicted proteins | sample 9134181 | NCBI WGS metagenome assembly JAEEGH01 (sample SAMN16246544, study PRJNA631951) | gut metagenome | biome: gut microbiome; feature: rumen; material: DP-attached | host: Bos | place: Iran: Karaj | collected 2018-10 | reverse complement strand
GGCACAGGTGCGTGAGTTCCGCCAGCTCACTGAGACGGCCACCGACTTCCCGCTGCAGTATTTCTTCGATGTGCGCGAGGCTGTAGGCCGCATCCGGCTGCCCGGCACCCATTTCGAAGAGCAGGAGCTGTTCGACCTGCGGCGCTCGCTGGAGACGATTCTTCATATTGTGAACTATCTGAGGAAGGGAGAGGAGGAAGAGCACGAGGCGCCGTACCCCGCTTTGTTCCGGCTGACGAAGGATGTGCCGACGTTTCCCGCCGTCGTCCGCCGCATCGACTCCATCATCGACAAGTTCGGCCGCATCAAGGACGGAGCGACGATGACGCTGTCGGGCATCCGCCATGAGCTGCACAAGACCGAGGGCAGCATCTCGCGTACATTATATACTATCCTGCATGCCGCCCAGCGCGACGGTCTGGTGGACAAGGATGCCGCCCCGACGCTGCGCGACGGACGGCTGATGATTCCTGTGACGCCCAGCGTGAAGCGGCGCATCAACGGCATCGTACACGACGAGAGTGCCACTGGCAAGACGGTGTTCATAGAGCCGGCGGAAGTGGTGGAGGCCAACAACCGCATACGCGAGCTGGAGGCCGAGGAGCGGCGTGAGGTGATACGCATCCTCACCGTGTTCAGCGACGAGGTGCGCCCCCACGTGGGCGAGATTCTCTCCAGCTATCATTTCCTGGCCCGCATCGACTTCATCCGTGCAAAGGCGGAGCTGGCACGTCTGACGAAAGGCGTGGAGCCGCAGGTGGGCAGCGAGCCGCACATCGACTGGATACAGGCCGTGCACCCGCTGCTGGCCCTGTCGCTGGCCAAGCATGAGAAGAAGGTGGTGCCGCTGGACATCACGCTTGCTGGTTCAGAAACTCAACTCACCTCTCACCTGCTGATCATTTCCGGCCCTAACGCGGGCGGCAAGTCGGTATGCCTGAAGACGGTGGGCCTGCTGCAGTATATGCTGCAATGCGGCTTGCCTATCCCTGTGGGCGACCGCTCGCGGTGCGGCCTCTTCGAAAGCATCATGATAGACATCGGCGACGAGCAGAGCATTGAAGACGACCTGTCGACCTACTCCTCGCACCTGATGAACATGAAGCAGATGATGCGCTACTGCAACGAGCGCACGCTGCTGCTCATCGACGAGTTTGGCGGCGGTACCGAGCCGACCATTGGCGGTGCCATTGCCGAAGCCGTGCTGAAGCAGTTCTGGGAGAAGAAGACGTTCGGCGTCATCACCACCCACTATCAGAACCTGAAGCATTTTGCCGAGGGGCACGAGGGGGTGGTCAACGGGGCCATGCTTTACGACCGGCACGAGATGCGGGCTTTGTTTCAGCTATCCATTGGACAGCCCGGCAGCTCGTTTGCCATAGAGATAGCCCGGAAGACCGGTCTGCCCGAAGCTGTCATTCAGGATGCCTCGGACATTGTGGGCCGCGACTACATACAGAGCGACAAATATTTGCAGGACATCGTTCGCGACAAGCGCTACTGGGAGGGTAAACGCCAGACCATCCACCAGCATGAGAAGTCGCTGGAGGGACGCATTGCCCGCTACGAGAGCAGCATCGAGGAGATAGAGGCGGAGCGCAAGGCCATCCTGCAGCGCGCCAAGGAGCAGGCCGAGGAGCTGCTGGCTACGGCCAACAAGAAGATTGAGAATGCCATCCGCGAGATTCGCGAGCAACAGGCAGAGAAGGAGGCCACACGCCGGGTGCGTGAGGAGATTGACGCCTTCCGCCAGGAGGTGGACGGCATCGACTCGAAGAAGAACGACGAGCTGATAGCCCGAAAGATGCGCCAGATAGCCGAAAGGAAAAAGCGGAAGGAGGAGCGGAGAAACGACAAGTCGAAAATGAATGGTGAAAAGCAGGCTGCGCAGGAGAAGAATGGGGCAGCGAACGCTCAACCCTCAACGCCCGACACTCAGCTCAAAGAGGGCTCCACCGTCCGTATTAAGGGCCTCACCAGCATCGGCACCATCGAGAAGCTGGAGGGCAAGCAGGCCACGGTGGTCTTCGGCGGCGGCATGCGCACGAAGATGCGCGTGGAACGACTGGAGCTGGCGAAGGAAAGACCTGTGGAGCAGACGAGGACGGAGGAGCGGAATGCGCAGATTGCAGGCTCGTGGGCCAACTTGAGCAGCAGCACGCGCACAGCCATCGACTCGCGCAAGCTGAACTTCCGACAGGATCTCGACGTGCGCGGCATGCGTGGCGACGAGGCCATACAGGCTGTGACCTACTTCATCGACGATGCCATCCTCGTGGGCATGAGCCGTGTACGCATTCTCCACGGAACAGGCACGGGCATCCTGCGCCAGCTCATCCGCCAGTATCTGGCTACCGTGCCCAACGTCAGCCATTTCAGCGACGAGCATGTGCAGTTTGGCGGAGCAGGAATCACGGTGGTTGACATCAGCTGAACCGTGGAAATACACCAGGCTTCCAAGGACATCCCTCTTATTTACAATTTTTCGATTTACAATCTACTATTTATTTGCCAATTTGGTTATTGAATTATTTTGCCATACGGCCGGAATGAAATTATAAAATAATAAAATCGTAAAATAAATAGTAAATTGTAAATCGTAAATCAATTGTAAATTCCCCTATCACAGACTTGCGGCATCACAACTGGATGGTATGATGCCGCAAGGGGTTTCTAGCTCCCCGTCATGCGCTGGAGCGCATGACGGAGGTTGGTTTTACTTCACGACCTTCTTGCCGTTGATGATGTAGAGGCCCTTCTGGGCGCGGTTCACCTTCTGGCCGTTGAGGTTGTAGATGACGTTCTGACGGGCAGCAGCCTCGGTGTTGACATTCTGGATGCCAGTGGGCACGCCCTTCGAAATCTTCACGTTCTTGATGGCCACCCAGTTGAAGGTGGGAGCAGCCACGTCGACGCCGAACTTCAGCACGCCCTCCTCGCCCACGGTGGTGGTGAGGCCGTAGTTGCCGAAGACGCCCTTCATGTTGTTGTACTCGAACTTGCTGCCGAACTGGGCAATGTCGGCCTTGGCGTCGTTCACGAAGTAGGTGGCACCGGCAGGCTCTGCGCCGCTCTCGCTGTAGACGCGGATGAGAGCGGTGACGCTATACGTGTCGGCAGGAACGTTCTCCAGCGTGTAGACGAGCTGTCCTTCGCCAAGAGGACCAGGAGCACCCACCCAGCTCTGGATGAACGGAGTGACCATGCCCGAGGGGTCGTTACCCTCGTTGCCCTCTACCGACCAGGTGTTGATCTCGAAGCTGTTGCCAGTGGTGCAGCTCCAGCCGTCGAGCGAGTTGTCGGCGATGATGCCGTCCTCGAAGTTGATGAGCTTGTTGGCCTTGCTCAGGCGCTCAGCCTCGGCAATGGCCTCCTTCAGGGTCTTGATGGCTTCCATGACGTTCTCCTCCTTGGCGGTGTTCACGGCCGAGGTGGCCTTCAGGGCGGCGTTCAGCACGTCCTTGGCAGCATCGATGATGTAGGGCTCTTCCAGCAGCTCCTTCACCTTGTCGCGCATCTCCTTCAGCTCAGCTGTGAGTACGGCAATCTTCACGTCTTTCAGCTTGCCAGGACCGTAGTACTGCAGCTGGAAGTTGTCCCACAGACACCAGAGGTTGGCGTTGCCGGTGAGCTTGGCACCCAGGTCGAGCTTGCCGTTCTTCACTTCCACGAAGATGGGGTCGATGGTGTAGTTGCCGGCGGTGAATGACGTGGAAGCCTCGTTCATGGAATTCTCGGCACCGGTCTTCACGGGGAAGGTCTTCGTCTCCTTGTTGGCAAAGAAGACAGGCAGGTTCTCGTTGTCCTCGCCGTCCTGACGGTAGAAGCCCTGAGCGGTCATGGCGTAGACACCGTTGGGGATGTTCTCCAGCGTCTGGTTCATAGAGAACTCAGAGTGGTAGGACTCGACGACGTAGTTGGTGTTGTCTCCGGCGTTGTTCTTGTTAGAGGCCTCGAAGATCCATGCGCTGTAGTTGCGGTTGTTGCGGCCGAAGTTCGGGTCGAGGATGAGGAAGGTGGCATCCATGGGGTCTTCCACGGTAGCCTTGCTCAGCAAGTCTTTCATCTGGCTTTCGGGAGCCACGGCCCAGTATATGTTGCCATTTTCGTTGGGCTCCAGATTCTTACCCAGAATGGTGGTCTGGCCGTCGTAGCCAAAGTATTTGCCCTCTGCGTCGGCGATGGTGAAGATGGCAATGCCGTCAACGTCGCCCACCTGAGTGAAGGTGAGGGGAACGGGATTTCCGTCCATGTAGTCGCCACCGAAGTAGTAGCTGGTGCCGCCGTTGCTGACCTGTGTCTCCATGAAGTAGGTGCCGTCGGGCTGGCGGAGCAGGGTGACATACTCAGGATTGTCGACCAGCGAAGCACGTGTGCCCCAGTTGTTGCCGCTGCCCCAGTACTTCTCTGATTCCCAGTTCTGCAGGTAGTACTTGCCGTCGGTGATGTCGAGAATGGTGCCGGGGTCAACGCCCTGGATGACGGTGAAGGAGTCCTCAGCGCCACGCTCGCTGACAATGCGTACCACAGCCTTGCGGCCCACCTCGCCTTCGGGCAGAGGATCGGCCTCAATCTGGGTCAGGGTGGCCCAGCTGCTGGCCTGACCTTCGGCGGCACGGTCGTAGTAGTAGTCGTCAATATGTGCTACGATGTGGAGCCAGTCGGGCAGGTCCTCGAACTGATAGTTCTCCTCGCCTTCATAGCCGGCCCATGTGGAGAGGCGGGGCAGGGTAGTCTCATACTGTACGGTGTTGTAGGCCACAAGCTCACCATCTTCTTCAACCACGGCATAGATGTTGCCGCCGTCTACGGGAGCAGTCATTGTCCGGAAGTCGTCGTAGATTGCTACCACGTCCTGCATGCAGTCGATGTGGATGACGGCATTGTAGTGGCGCGTCCAGTCGTAGTCGTCGCCGTCCTCCTCGTTGTAGCGTGCGCTCTGCTCGGCGGTAATGGCCTGGCAGTAGTAGAGTCCGCCTATGCGCTCGCCATTATCGGCACGAATGTATGAGCGGCAGGTGGGAGTCACCAAGCCGTCGTTGAGGAAACAGTCGGTGGGTACTCCGTCTTTCAGGTCGGTAGACATGTAGAGCGAGAAGTCGACCCCTTCCTGCTCGAAGCCGCTGATGATGATGACAAACTCGCTGTCGACCACAAAGGGAACGTCGTATTCAGTGCCGAAGGCATCGACTTCCTTCTGCGACACGGAATAGGCAGCTGCCATGTGCTCCACGCCCTGAGAGTCGGTGAAGGACTCGCAGTAGAGGCTGTCGTTCAGCGTGAAAGGCATCTCGGCAATGACGTCGCCAATGTTGCCCTCGCCATCGACCTTGGCCACCGTGACCTTCATCTCAGTGCCCTCAGGCATCTGGGGAGCGCCAGAGAAGTTGACGGTGCGGAACCACAAGTCGGTGATGTAGAGGGGTCTCAGGGGCTTCTTGTAGAATTCGTAGATGGCATCGGAGACAGCATTTATCTCCTCGCCGTCCTCGCCGGTGAATGTGGCTGTGCGATTGCCGAAGCTAGTGCCGTTGCTGAAGCCGTAGTAGTAGCCTGCAGCCAGATTCACCTGTGTGACCGACATGATGGAGTCGCCATTGATGAGTGCCACGTCAGGATTGAGAGGCACGTATTCAGATCCGTTATAGTCGTAGACATCTTCACCAAAGCGATAGGTGTCCTTGGCTTGTGTCAGCGTGGGAATATAGATGGAGCTGATGTAGTTGTTGGAAATCTTGTCGAGATAGAGTTCCAGGTCGTTGTCGTCGTTGCCGTCCATGGGATATGTCTCACTGGTTGATACAAGCGACCAAGTTGTCAGGTCTTTGTTCTCCGACATGTTCTTGTAAGTGACCGTGGTGAATGGAGGCATGAGCAGGTATGACCAGTAGCTTCCGTCGCTGCTGCCCGACACATAGAATGAACCTTCGGGACGCTGATACCACAGGAAGTTGGCCATGGTGCGGCGTGGAGCCTTGTTCACACTTGGCGAAGCAACCACTTCTTTGCCCTTAGCCACCTTGGCAGGGGCAGCGGAAAAGGCAGAGAGCTCGGTGTTGACCTGAGCCTTGATGGCGTGGGCGTCAAGTCTTGCCTGAGCTTTCTTTTGTGCAAAGGCACTGGTAGTGGCCAGCACGATTGCACCGATTAAAAGTAGATTCTTTTTCATAATGATAAGTTGATAATAATAATGTTTAATGGCTTGTTCCAGTATTGTCGCTCACCTTGGCTACCTGTACGATGAACCAAAGCTCGGGGTCGGAGGTAGATGTGAATTTCAGCGTGGAGAGATTAAAACTGCTGCCGGCAGCAGTGATGACGAACTGCTGTGAAAGCAGATCTGTGATGTTGGCCACTGCCTCCAGGGTGTTGCGCACGTTGGTAGCCGCTGTCGTAGCTCCTTTGGCGTCGGCTCCTGGGCCGTTGTAGGTGAATTTGACGCCGTCGTCTATGAATTCCGTGGTGTAATTATAGCCAACGGAGGTTGCGGTGTTGGTGCCGGGCGTATAGCGCACCAGCCACTGGAAGCTGTTGTTCACGCCGTTCCATCTGTATTGCAGGCCCACGAAGCCGTATGCCTTGTTCTTGTTCTTCATCTGCGAGAAGCCTGCGGTGAGTGCATCGAGATAGGTGCGGAACTTGTCGGACACCATGCCCTGTTCTGTGGAGATGTCGCAATGGCGGTCACCCTTGGCATTGGAGTATTCGCGGAAGAAACGCGGCACAGGATATCCCCTCATGACGAACTCCGCATTGTCGGTACCGAAGAAGCAGTCCTGTATGGAGTCGTAACGCAGTTCCTGAAGCTTACCGTCCAGATAATCCTTCTCAAAGGCATCGCGGAAACGCAGGTAGTAGTCCTGTCCGCGCTTGGTGACGAGGAAGGGGTGGAAGCTCTCGTTGGCAATGGCATCCGACCCCATGGGGTAGATGTTTGGCACGCCGTCGCTGGCATCGTCCATGCAGTAGATGCTGTCTGCGCCGAAACAGAGGTAGCAGCCGGTGGGAGCGTCGGCAGAGAATATCTTGTTGTGGAATGCCTTCACGTCGGCCAGGTATTGCTGGTAGTCGACGCCTTCCTCGACGGGAGTCAGCAGGTTGTAGGTGTTGCGCTTCTTGCCTTTGAGCATCATGTAGCTGGCGTCCTCTGGAGCGTCGACGATGATGAACTCATAGTCGCCGCCGCAGCCTTCGCTCTGCTCGCTGTCGCTGGTCCAGGAGATGTCCTCGGGGTCGCTGAATGCGTGCATGCAGCGGTTATAGGTGTTGAACGTGAGCACGGGTCCGTTGTCCTTGATGACTTCCCATCCGGAAGTTGCCGTGGCGTAGACATTGCCCGAGAAGCGGTTGTCCATCGACACGTCGACCGAATAGTCGGGGTTGAAGCGCATCAGGATGAGGTATCCGCTGCCCTGTGGCGACTCGTCGTAGTAGGTGGGATAGTACTGCATGGCCCATCCGTTGGGCTGTGCCTCCAGTCGTGCGGAATATTTGGCGCTCGACTCGTTCAGTCGCTCGGCGGCCGTCTTGTCGAAGATGTCATCTTCTTCGCCGGCACAGGAGGTGAAGGTTGCGTTGGCAACGCAACATACGAGACAGCCGTAGAATAATTTCAGTATGTTGTCCATAATCTTCAATGATAAATCTCAGTTCTCAAATCTCAATTCTCGATTCACTTCTTCACCTGCAGTTTCTTGTATTCCTCCACCTCTTCTTCCAGCTGCTCGATGAGGGTGGGCTGGTCGGGGTTGGCAGGATCCACGTAGGTGAGGCGGTTGACGAATTCTCCGTACCTGTCGCGCAGGAAGTTGCCCTCGGCATCGGTCATATACTGGCGGGTCTGCACTTCGCGGCGCAGCTCGTCGAGGTCGATGTCCCAGTTCTCCTTCAGCCAGGTGCGCACGAGGTCCAGCTTCTGGAGTATAATCTCCCGTCCGTCGATGTTGTCGGCGTCGGTGCTTATTTCGTAGTTGCCGTCAGCATCCTTGGCCACGAAGCCATTGGCGTTGCGGGGCACCACTTTCCTGATGAGCTTGTACTCGTAGTTTGCCGTCTGGCGCAGGTAGCCGATGGTGTCGTAGTTCTGTGTCTGTCGGGTGTAGCCGGCGAGATATTCCTGATAGGCACGTGGATAATACTTCTGATATTCCTCCACGGTGTAGTCTATCTCCTCCCAGTCGTATTTTGCCGTGTTGAGCAACTGTTCCCAGCGGTCAGCGTTGTAGGTGACATAGCAGGACAGCGTCTCCACCCAGTCCTCGCCAGCCTGCGATGAGCCGTAGGGAGTGACGAATCCCAGTGCTGCCTGTATGGTGTCGCTCTTCGATGCCCAGCCCATGGCGTCGTACAGGCCCGAGCTGATGGTGTTGAAGGCCGTGGGGCGGAGCGTGGTCTGGTCGAGGATGTGTCCGAACTCATGGTGCATGGTGTGGAAGTACAGCTGGTTCAGGCCGTAGGCTCCTTCAATCTGGTCTACGTTCAGCTTGTTCACCTCCATCAGCGTCACCTTGATGCCGCCTTCGGCCACACCTAACTCACGCGAGCCGTCGCTCAGGTAGCCCGGTGACCCGATGACGTGGATGATGCGGGGAGAGTATTTCTTGAGGAACACGTCCTTCTCGCCGGCCAGCTTGGCATAGACGTCGAGCCAGAGGTACTTCACGAGCACGGCCAGGTCGATGCTTTTCTCGTAGGTGGCGGGCACCAGGTTCTTCTGCATGTCGCTGCCCACGTCCTCCATCTTGTAGATGAACTTCAGGTTGTAAGGCTCCAGGAAGTTCTTCTTCACGAAGGTGTCGAGGGGGAAGGTGTAGACGCTGCGGTCCAGCGGATAGTCGGTGGTGTCGTAGATGCTGGCTCCCAGGTCGTCCTCGCTGCAGGCGGTGAAGGTTGCGTTGGCAACGCAACATAGCAGACAGGCACAGAAAAGTTTAAATATTTTGTCCATAATCTTCAATGTTCAATGGTCAATGTTCAATCTACTTCATTCTCAGTTCGTCGATGTCGAAGCTTGCTGGCTTGATGTGCGACGTGGAGTCGTTCCGGCTAAGGGATGAGGGCTGCGAAGGCTCCATGCCGGCAGCGATGGCATCCTGCGGAATCTCTAGTGCGCGGCGCGGGTCGTTCCAGGTCATGCGCAAGGTGTCGTTCTGCACACCCGTGCTGGTGTTGTTTCCATAGACGTGGTAGTACTCCATGCCCCAGCGCTTGAGGTCGAAGAAGCGCTTGCCGGTGAAGTTGGTCTCGTAGCGGCGCCAGTAGTTCACGCAGTTCATGTAGGGTACGGCCTCGGCGGGAATGTTCCAGTTGGGATCCATGTTCTTGAGGAACTCCCAGTCGTCGAAGCAGTTGTAGTTGGCACCCGTCTTCTTGGCAAACCAGCTATTAATCATGTCGTCGGTGAGTGGCACCATGCCGTTCTGGGCGGCATAGGTGGTCTTTGTCTTCTCAGAGAAGTTCATCGTGCTCTCATGGTAGGTGCACAGGTCTTCGCTGGCTCCTGCCAGGTCGCCCAGGTTCACCTTGGCCTCAGCGCGCTCGAGCAGCAGCTCCATGGCGGTGAACTCGCGGCGGAAGGTGTGTGCATAGCCGATGCCGGCCACCTTGTCGGAGTACTGGAACTGCTCTCCAATCCATCCTGGCTCGAAGCCGTAGTCACGGTTGCCGAAGAGTCCGGAGACGAAGGCGGAGGGGTTGCCCACCCAGCGGCGCCACATCGGGGCGTTGTGGAAGTAGATGGCACGTGCACACAGGCCGCCCTGCTCGTAGCGGTAGCGCGACTTGCGGAAGATGGTCGAGTAGGTGTCGATGAGCATCAGGTTGTTGAAGTCGTTGGGCTCCTGCCACACGTTGGCGAAGTCATCCAGGTAGGAGCAGTCGTCCAGCGGGGCATAGTCGAAGAGCTTGGGCAGCAGCTGGGCATTGTCGGTGCCGAGCACGAGGTCGGCCTGCTCCAGGGCTTTCTGCCACTGGTGGGTGAACAGATAGACGCGGCAGGCGAAGGCATGGGCGGCATTCTCGTTGAAGTGGTACTTGGGCTTCTCGTAGTTGATGTCGCTGATGCACTTCAGACCTTCTTCCAGGTCTGCCACAATCTTCTTGTAGGTTTCGGTCACGTTGCTGCGGCTGTAGGTGTCGTCCACGGTGTTGATGACCTCTGTGATGTAGGGTATGCCGATGTCGTTCTTACTGGCAGTCTCGTTCTTGTATGCCTGGGAGAACACGTTCACCAGCACGAAGTGGCAGTAGGAACGGATGAGCAGGGCCTCGCCCTTGGCGGCAGACAGCTTGGCAGTCATCTGGCGGCCATGGTCGGACAGCTCGTCGATGGCTGCCAGCACCTCGTTCACCGAGTTGATGGTGATATAGAAGCTGCTCCACAGTCCGCCCGGCGTGTCGCTGGATGTCGACGACTTCACCGGCTGGAAGAGGAATGCCTCGTCGTCCTGTCGACCCGATGATGACAGGTTGTAGTGTGTCAGGTTCTGGGCAGCGTCGCCGTCGATGGGATAGTGCTCTGAGTTGAGGTCCATGATGTTGTCGCTCGACAGTTCGCAGAACCAGCCGTAGTTGGAATCGGGATAGGAGCCGGTGAGCAGCATGACGACCTGATCCTCGGTGACCAGCTCCACGCGGTCGTCGGGGGCCTTGTCGAGGAAGTCATTGCACGCTGTAAGGGCTGCGGCACCGCCGCAGCAGAGGAGAACGGCGACGGAAGTATTGGATAATTTATGCATCATTCTTTTCATATTTCAATCTTCAATGTTCAATGTTCAATCTTCAATCATTTAGATTCCCAGACGGACGGTGAAGGTGAACTGCTTTGAGAGCGGGGTAGCCACACCGCCGGAGTTGACGAACTCAGGATCCTGTCCGTTCAGCTTCTTGTCGGCATAGATGAGGAAGAGGTTGGTGGCATCGAGCTTCAGCGAAGCCGTGGAGAGGCCGAGCTTGCTGATGAACTGCGGGGAGAAGTCGTAGGTCAGCGAGATGTCCTTCATACGGATGAAGCCGCCGTCGGCCACGCGGGCCGTGGAGTAGTTGTATGCGTTGTAGGCATAGCTCAGATAGTTGTCCTTGTAGTTCTGGCGGACGGAGGCGATGGCCGGAATGTCGGTCAGCTTCTCGTCGCCGGGCTGCACCCAGCGGTTCTTGAATTCCTTCGGCATGGCGCTCATGTCGCTGTAGCCGGCAGAGAACTGCGGGTCGAGACGCACCTTGTTGCCGAACGAATAGGTGACGAACACGTTCAGTCGCCAGTTCTTCCATGTGAACATGTTGTTCAGACCACCGGTGATGGTGGGCTCTGTGGGACCTTCATACACCAGGAATCCGAGTTTCTCATACTCCTGGAAGTAGATGTCGCTCACCACATGGTCGTTGTCTTCGTTGAGGAAGGTGGGCAGACCTTCGTCGTTCAGGCCCATGAACGGGATGCTGAACAGTGCCGAACGCGGATAGCCCACGCGGAAGTGGTCGCTGCTCGTACCCGTAATCAGGTTGATGACGTTCGAGCGGCTCTCCAGGTCGGTAATCTCGTTCTTCGCATAAGAGAAGGTCAGGTCGCTTGTCCAGTTGAAGTCCTTTGTCTGGATGTTCTTCGTGGAAAGCGTAGCCTCGTAACCGCTCGACTTCATGGTTGCCACGTTGGCATACTTGGTGAGCACGCCGCCGGCACCCTGCGTCTTGATAGTTCCAATCAGGTCGTAGTTGTTACGCCAGTAGGCATCGAAGGCCAGGTTGATGCGGTTGTGCAGGAAACCGAGTTCCACGCCGACGTTGAACTCCTTCTTCTTCTCGTAGGTGAGCTCGGTGTTGGCAATGTTGCTCATGTAGATGCCCTGCTCCTGCTGCTCAGCCACGGGGCGCCAGATGTTGTAAGAGTAGAAGATAGGACGTGCATTCGACACGAACGAGGGCACGCGGTCGGCGGTGAGCGAGTAGCTCAGGCGCAGCAAGGCGTGCGACACCTTGTAGTCGGTGTTCTCCATCCACCTCTGCATCCATGCCTCCTCGTGGGCGTTCCATGCTGCCGACACGTTCCATGTAGGCAGCCAGCGCGAGCTGCGGCTCTTTCCCAGTCCGTTGGTACCTTCGTAGCGGCCTGTCATGTTCAGCGTGTAGCGGCCCTTGTAGGAATAGCTTCCGCTGAGGAAGTAGGCGAGGTTGCGCGTCCACGACTTGCTGCCGCTCCACAGCGTCGTGCCTTCCTCCTTGGCCTGCTTGTAGAAGTCGGAGTTGGGGATGTGCAGGCGGGCGTTCTCATAGTCCACGCCATACTGTCCCTCATACTGAGCCTCACGCTCCACCTTGTTGGCTTCCATACCACCAAAGAGGTTCATGATGTGAGTGTCGTGCCAGATCTTGTTGAACTGAGCCGTTGCACGGAACTGCAGCTGCTCCATCGTATTGTCGTCGCGGATGAAGATACCGCCGACGGGCATCACGGAGATAGGCTGCGAGTTGGGTTTGTCGGGGTCCTGATAGAGGTACGGGTTGCTGTACATTCTGTTCGGGTCGCCCACACCGGCGCGGTAGGCCTCAGCCATGTTAGAGTGGTTCAGGATGATGTGTTCCTGACGGCTGGTCACCGTGCGATAGGCGCCCATGGCGTGCAGTTCGAGTCCCATGACGGGCTTCCAAGTGGCCTCGGCCTGGTATTTCATGTCGTTGATGGCGAGGTCGATGTAGTTGTTGTCGAGCTCGTCGAAGATGTTGAACGGAGCATAGTTGCGCGTGTAGACCTGGTTGGGGTCAAGCGTGCGCGACGTGTTCATGGCATAGCTGTAGGGGTTGATGTCGAACGAACGGTTCACAGAGCCGCTCACCACGTCGGTGCTCTGGCTCAGTGTGCCCGGTGCCTGCTGCTTACGCCAGCTGTTGTTGGTGAGCAGGCTGACGCTCAGTTTCTTCGACAGGTTGAACGTGGCGTTCATGTTGGCCGTGTAGCGCTCCACCTTCGAGTCCTTGGTCCATCCCGGGTCGTTGATGACCGAGACAGATGCGTAGAGGTTGGCCTTCTCCGTACCAGTGGAAATGCTCACCGAGTGGTTCTGCATGATGTTGTCCTTGAAGAGCAGGTCGAACCAGTCGGTGTTGCGGAACTCAGCCTGCTGCAGGTAGGCGTTCATGGCAGCGTCGGTGTAGGGCAGTCCAAACTGTCCCGAAGTCTCGTCGTAGCGGGCAATCAGGTTGTACATCTTACCGTAGAGACCAGCCGTGCTACCGTTGGCCAGTGCCGAGAACTCCAGCCATCCCTTGGCGGCCATCTCCTTGTAGATACCCATCTGCTCCTGCGAGTTCGAGATGTTGTAGTTCCTGTAGTTGGGTTTCAGACGATAGGTAAACTCGCCTGTATAGTTGATGCTGCTGCGTCCGGCCTTACCACGCTTGGTGGTGATGACCACCACACCTGCCATGGCGCGTGCACCATAGATGGAGGTGGCCGAGCCGTCCTTCAGGATCTGGAAGCTCTCTATGTCGTCGGCACTCAGACCGGAAATGGCGTTCGAGATCAGCGTCACGGCGTCACCGCTCGACAGGTCGTCGGCGCTCACGTCGACAGCATCCTCCTGAATCACACCATCGATGACCCACAGGGGCTTGGAACTACCGTAGATGGAGGTGGCACCACGCACGCGGATCTTCGGCGCCGTACCGAACGTACCCGACACATTCTGCACCGACACACCGGCTGCGCGTCCTTCCAGCGCACGGCTCACGTCGGCCACACCGTCGAGTTTCGTCTTTTCGGCGTCCACCTTTGTGGCAGCACCAGTAAACAGTCGCTTGTCCATCTTCTGCATACCGGTGACAACCACCTCGTCCAGTTGCTGCGAAGTGCCGTCGGGTTGCAGGGTGATCTTCATGTTCTGACCACCTTTCACGGTCACGGTTTTCATTCCGATAAAGCTAATGACAAGCTGCGGATTCTTCTGACTCGTGGTCAGCGTGAACTGTCCGTCAATGTCTGTAGCTACACCTTGTCTCGTACCTTTCACCAGAACAGACGCACCAATCACCGGTTCGCCATCTTCAGACGATACGACTGTACCAGACAAAGTAGTCTGAGCCAATGCCGCTCCCAGCGAGAGGAGCAGGCAAGCTAATGTAAAAATCAGTCTTCTTCTCATAAAAAACTATATTTTATTTTTATTATTACGCTTAGAAATCGATAGGGTGTGACAATTCAATTTGCAAATGTACACGTTTTTTTTTCATTGAGCAAATTATTTGCAAAAAAAGTGAAAAAAAAGAACAAACGCGCGGTTGCCAAGGTTAATACCGTAAGCAATCGCGCTGTTTTTACGGCAAAATGGTTTTAAACTGGCTTTTGGAACGCGTCTTTCCATCTGTGCGCAGCCACTCCCCTCCCATCTCAGGGGAAAGGCTACGGGTAGGCGAGCTTGCTCGGGAATGGGGTGCAGGGGTTGCAGGCACTGCAGACGCCAGCATAT
>JAEEGH010019022.1_pt1 | contig 14456 bp, 10 predicted proteins | sample 9134181 | NCBI WGS metagenome assembly JAEEGH01 (sample SAMN16246544, study PRJNA631951) | gut metagenome | biome: gut microbiome; feature: rumen; material: DP-attached | host: Bos | place: Iran: Karaj | collected 2018-10 | reverse complement strand
GACAAGATGATCGAAGACGGCGTGATTGCTTTCGACAAGAAGCCCTGCCTCTACGTCTATCGCCAGACGATGAACGGTCGCGAACAGTACGGCCTTGTATGCTGCGTGCCGGCTGCCGATTACTTCAACGGCATCATCAAGAAGCACGAACTTACCCGTGCCGACAAGGAAGAAGACAGACTCCGCCACGTGCTCGCCACCAATGCCAACACCGGTCCGGTGTTCCTTACGTATCGCGACAACGGCCAGTTCGATATCTTCGGGGCCGTGACCAAGCGCAAGCCTGTTTATGACTTCGTGAGCAAGGGCGACGGCTTTGGCCATACCGTCTGGATTATCGACGACGATGCCGAAATCGAAGCTATCCGTAAATCCTTTGAATCTGTTCCGGTGAGCTACATCGCCGATGGTCACCACCGCAGTGCCGCCGGTGCCCGTGCCGCTAGCTACCGCGCCGAACAGAACCCGAACAACACGGGTAACGAAGAATACAACCGTTACCTCGCGATTCTCTTCCCGAGCACGCAGCTCAAGATTTTGGACTACAACCGCGTGTTGAAGGACTTGAACGGCCATACGCCGGAACAGCTTATGGAAGAATTGAAGAAGGTGTTCGACATCGCAGAACTCGATTCCATGCAGAGCCCCTCTAAGCAGAACCAGGTGAACTTCTACATGGGTGGCAAATGGTACGCTTGCACGTTCAAGGACAAGTACCTCAAGAACTTGGGCCCGGTCGATAGCCTTGACGTGGCTTTGCTCCAGAAACTCGTGCTGGGTCCGCTTTTCGATATCGACGATCCGCGTACATCGAAACGCATCGACTTTGTCGGCGGCATCCGTGGCCTCGGCGAACTCGTGAAGCGCGTCGATAGCGGTGAATGCGCCTGCGCATTTGCGATGTATCCGACCACGCTTGACCAGCTGATGAGCATTGCGGACGCCGGCGCCATCATGCCGCCGAAGAGCACTTGGTTCGAACCGAAGCTTCGCGACGGTCTCTTGGTCCACACGCTTGACTAATGGCTGTTGCCGCAGTTTTGCGGTTCGTTAGTGGAATTTTAAGACGCACTTGACTAAAAATCGGGTGCGTTTTTTTTGCGCTAAAACGAAAGCTTGAATTCAAAAAAGTGTGAGCGAAAACAATTTTTTTCGTTTTTTTGCAAGCGGTTGTTTGCAAAATGAGTCTGTTTTTTGTTTTTGACTCTTTAGGATTCTAGATTTTGTCCATTAAAAACGGATTATCTAGAAAATGAATTTAAGACAAAATAAGAAAGCGTTGCGCGTCCTGAATGTAATCTGCTTAATATTGTTGTGGAAGTTGAAATTTTTCAAATTAAGGCTATAATCTAAGGATGGCAACGTTTTATTTTCGTTTCATGACCATTTTTACGAATCGTTTTGCTTGTGAAAATTTACTGTCCACTTGCTTTTGGAATTTGTTTGCAACTTTATCTGCCCGGCCAAGAATACGGCTTTTAGTAAAGTAACCGATTTCTCTAGAGTCTGCGCAATGGTTTGCTTTTTCACAAATCAGATAATAGCAATCTTCTGGGACTACGTAAAGAGAGATTTTTGAGGAATCTTTTCCGCTGAAGATTTCCCGCTTTATGCGAATGGGGGCGTTTCCCGGCTCTGCCTGGAATATCTGTAGCTCTACGAGATATCGGTCTTGCCAAGGCATGTAATCAATTTCTTGGAGGCTTACAAGACGGTTGCCCAGTTTTGTGGAGCCAACTCGCTCAAGGGGCATTTCTCGATTCCCTTGCCAGAGACTTGACTTGATGTATATTTTTTCATTTTGCTCGTGCATAAGCGAAATGAGATAATCCTGTTCTACATCGTTGAGCTTGTCAAAGCGCAGTGTGTCGCCCTTGCGAGGTACATAGATGCTACGAGTTTCAATGAAGGCGTCTTCGCCCTTCCACTTGAAATTGCGGTGAGGCGTATAGACTTTGCTGTTGTTTGTAATAGTGATGGAGTCGCCTGGTCCGCCTAGAACTTTGCGTACCATGTCATCTTGACTGCGCATCACGCCCCATACAAAGTCTCCGTCCTGGATTTTTTCGGTGCAGCGGGGGAGTTTGCACATCCACAATATGCTGTTTTTAGGAAATTTTGGGTACAGCGAATTGTCTTGCATGCGCACCGGCTCTATGACGTAATGACGTACGCCAATCATGATGGTGAGGATAATTCCGAGGATAAAGACAAGAAAGAACACGTACGCCTTGGAGTGGCGCCGTTGTAAAGACCTGACTTTTCTATCCAGAGCAGACATATTTGCGGATGCTTCCTGTGGACTAGTCCCCGTTGCCGGTGGAATCGTCGCTGAGCGAAAGCACGGCGAGGAACGCCTTCTGCGGCACTTCCACGGAGCCGATGCTCTTCATGCGCTTCTTGCCTTCTTTCTGCTTTTCGAGGAGCTTACGCTTACGGGTGATGTCGCCGCCGTAGCACTTGGCAAGCACGTCCTTCCTAACCGCCTTCACTGTCGAACGGCTGATGATTTTACCGCCGATGGCACCCTGGATGGCCACGTCGAATTGTTGGCGCGGAATGAGATCCTTGAGCTTCACGCAGATGGCGTTCGCGTAGGTGTGAGCCTTGTCGCGGTGGATAATCACGGAGAACGCATCGACCGGGTCGCCGTTCAAAAGAATGTCGAGCTTCACGAGGTTGTTGCGCTTGTATTCGCTCGGCGTGTAGTCGAGACCTGCGTAACCGCGGCTGAGTGACTTGAGGCGGTCGTAGAAGTCGAACATGATTTCGGCAAGCGGGAGGTCGTACTTGAGGATGACCTTCGATTCGTCGATGTATTCCATCGTCTCGAACGTTCCGCGCTTTTCTTCGCAGAGCGTCATCATGGCGCCGACGTATTCCTTCGGTGTAAAGATCTGAGCCTTGACGTACGGTTCTTCGATGTAGTCGTAGCGGCTAGCGTCGGGGAGCTTGGAGGGGCTTTCGATTTTCACCATCGTACCGTCGCTCATGTAAACGTGGTATTCCACGTTCGGCACGGTCGTGATGATATCGACGTTGAATTCTCGGTCCAAACGCTCCTGCACGATTTCCATGTGCAAAAGCCCGAGGAATCCCGTGCGGAAACCAAAGCCGAGCGCTTCGGAGGTTTCCGGTTCCCAGCAGAGGGCGGAGTCGTTGAGGCGGAGCTTTTCAAGCGCTTCACGCAAGTCTTTGTAGTCTTCCGGGTCGATGGGGTAGATGCCCGAATAAATCATCGGGAGCACGTCCTTGTAGCCCGGGAGCGGTTCTCTGGCCGGGTTTGCTGCAGCGGTGAGCGTGTCGCCAATCTTCACGTCGCTAATCGTCTTGACGTTTGCAAGCACGTAGCCAACCATGCCCTCGGAAAGTTCCGGACGCGGGTCGCGGCGCATGCTGAACGTGCCGACTTCTGTCACGACGTATTCGCCGCCGGTTTTCATCAAGCGGATTTTCATGCCCGCCTTGAGCGTGCCTTCGACAATGCGGATGTAATTGATCACGCCGCGGTAGCTGTCATAGACAGAGTCAAAAATCAGAGCTTTGAGCGGTTTGCCGGAATCGCCTTTGGGGGCCGGGATTTCATCGACAATCTTGTCGAGCACTTGTTCCACATTAAGGCCTGTCTTGGCCGAAATACGTGGAATTTGGTCCGGATCATAACCGAGCAAGTCTCCGACGAGCTGGGCGATGTGGTCGGGCTGTGCCCCCGGTAAATCGACTTTGTTCAAAACCGGGATGATGGTGAGGTCGTTTTCAATGGCGAGGTAGAGGTTCGAAAGCGTCTGTGCTTCGATGCCCTGGCTTGCATCGACGACGAGAATGGCTCCTTCGCAAGCGGCGAGGGAACGGCTGACTTCGTAGGTGAAATCGACATGCCCCGGCGTATCGATCATGTTCAAGATGTATTCTTCGCCGTCCTTTTCATAGACCATGCGGATGGCGTGAGCCTTGATGGTGATGCCGCGTTCGCGTTCCAGGTCCATGTCGTCCAGGAGCTGATTCATCATTTCGTTCTTGGAGACCGTCTTGGTCAGTTCAATCATTCTGTCGGCGAGAGTGGATTTGCCGTGATCGATGTGGGCGATAATACTAAAATTACGGATATTGTTATTTTGCGGCATATTAAAATGTTGAAGAGTTTTTGCATAAATATAGAAATCTTGTGCTTGTTTTTTGGGACATGCTGTGAACCCTTCAAAAAAAAACTATATTCTTATTGACAATGGGTTCACTCAAAACGATATAACTACGGAAGTTAAGTTTTGTTCAAAAAATTTATTATTTGCATCTCTTTGCTCCTTGCTGCAAATGTTTTTGCCGAAGGAAAAAAATTCAACAAGGACTACACTGGAATTTCCCAGATTCTTGCTGAGATTACGACTCATGAAGGGAAAATCGTTGTCGATTTGAACTTCAAGGCGGCTCCCAATACCGTGGCGAACTTCGTTGACCTTGCGAACAAGGGCTTTTATAATGGTCTGCATTTTCACCGCGTGATTCAGGGATTCATGATTCAAGGGGGTGACCCGAACGGAGACGGAACGGGCGGTCCCGGTTATACTATTGATGATGAGCCGAACGATCTCAAGCATGAGACTGGCGTGATTTCCATGGCGAACAAAGGTCCGAATACTGGTGGCTCGCAGTTTTTCATCACGCATCTTCCGCAGCCGCATTTGGACGGTAAGCATACTGTGTTTGGAAAAGTTATCGAAGGTCACGACGCAGTCTGCCGCATCGCACTGAACGACCCGATTTTGAACATTAAAATTGTGGAAAAGAAGTAAATATGAGTTCTAAAAAAACGACATCCAAGGCGCCTGCAAAGACGAGTGCTTCTGAAAAGAAAACGGCTAAGCCGGCTTCGAAGAAGGTTGCCGAAACGAAGCCTGTAAAGGCGGCGGCACCTGCAAAAAAGGCTGCTCCAGCGAAAGAAACTCCTGCCAAGAAGTCTGCTCCGGTGAAACCGGCTGCACCGGTGGTTAAGGCTGCTTCTGTAAAGAAACCGGTCGTGAAAAAGGAAGCACCCGCAAAGACGGAGCCGGTAAAAAAGGAACCAGCAAAAAAGGAAAGCGAGGCGCTCGCACCTGCAAAAAAGCCTGCTGTGAAGGATAAGAAAGAGGAAATGTCTCAAAAGCCGGCAGCGACAAAAAAGGTTGAACCGGCGGTCGTGGCTGCCCCTGTAAAGGAGGATTGCTCATCGAAATCTTCTGCGACTAAAAAAACGTCAGACAAGGATGATGAAAAGAAAATGGTGAAAGTTCCTGAAGTCGCCGAAGTGCACGAAAAGCATGAAAGCAAGAAACCGTCTTCGAAGGTGGAGTATCCGTATTCCGTTTTGCTTGAAGGCGGTAAGAAACCGTGCAAGTTTATCATGTTTGTCGAAATAGACGAACAGGAAGAACGTGCTAACAAGAAAAAGGTTACTTCAGAAATGAAGAACCTCGAAAAGAAGCCTACTTCTGCCATTCGTCACAAAATTTCATTGGCCGAAGAAACTCAGGAAGAATTGACGGAACGCATTTTGAAAGAACTCGAAGAGCAGAATGCGGCCTTTACGCGTGAAGCGGCTACGCAAATATGCACCCGCTGCAACAAGAATCTCGTTTCTCCAGAATTTTGGGTCGATAAGCATCTTGGTTACTGCGAAGAATGTGCCTCTATTTTGCACTTGGGACAGTCTAAGGAAGCCCGCAAGGTGGAATACCAGCTTGGAGTCATGGGCGGGGATTCTTTGGATGAAGTCGATGACGACGATATCGAAGGGCCGGATGCTGCAGATTTGAAGGAAGCTGAAGAAGAATTGGCTGATTTCGATTAAATATAGCTTCGGCGATTAAATAAGTTATAGAACAACGTCTTGGTGAACAGATGACAGATTATGCTTCGACGTCTGTTCACTTCGATTGAAACAGTGCTGGTTGCATAGAAATACTCCATATCGTCTCCATTTAGATGGAGACGATTTGCATATAGTATTACAGTTTATACTTTTTGCGATTTGTACTGAACGCTGTTTGTACTGAAGTACTGAACGCTGTTTGTACTGAAGTACTGAACGCAATGCTCGAATAAAACTATTGCCGATTCATGGGTATGCCATGAACCGGTTGCTTTATGCAAATTAATTTACTCTTCTCATCACGCCGATGACGCGGCCTGCAATGGAAAAGTCTTTTTTGTTGTTCACGATTATCGGCTTGTATTTTGGATTTGCCGGGCGTAATTCAACATGGTCGGACGTTGGATGGTAGTACTTGACGGTTGCTTCGTTATCGATTTGTGCAACGACGATTTCTCCGCGGTCTGCTGTTTTTTGCTGGCGGGCGAAAATCAAGTCGCCATCGAAGATACCCGCGTTAATCATGGAATCGCCCTTGACGCGAAGCGCAAAAACATCGCTACGGCAGGCGAGAAAGTCTCGATCGATGGTTACTGTACCTTCGAGGTTCTGCACGGCGAGAATAGGCGTACCGGCGGCGACACGACCGACGATAGGAATTTCAATCGTATTGCTTGGGGCATCTTTGTTGGAACGTTTATCGGAATAATCGACAATTTCGATACCTCGACTAACACGAGGAGAACGGTTTATGTAGCCTTTTTTGATGAGGGCTGCGAGAATGGAGCGAACGCCGTTTGTCGAAGAAATTTCGAAGTGGTTGCCGATTTCGCGGACTGTTGGCTGCATGCGGTTTTCTTTGGAATACTTCTTTATGTATTCTTAGATTTCAGCTTGCCTTGTCGTCATGTCTTTGCGGTTTTCATTAAGTTTTTCCATTTTATGCCTCTCGTCATAAAGGGTTCTGGAATTTCTATGTATAAAATATAATGCACAATTGGGCAAATGTCAATATTTTCACTGCACAAAAGTGCGTTTTTTTTGAAAAAATCTGTTTAACATGAAAATTTTTTGCGCATTAAGCATTTTTTTAGGATAATCTTTGCTATATTTGCATGCACTTCGGGGTGTAGCTCAGCCTGGTAGAGCGTCTGCTTTGGGAGCAGAATGTCGTCAGTTCGAATCTGGCTACCCCGATACGAAAAAGGACCCCTTGTGGGTCCTTTTTTCGTATCTTAGGTAGCCAGATCAGCTTCACCGAAGGTGAAGCCCGAAGGGCAAGCCGGGAAGTGAGCGAAGCGAAACCGAAGCCGGCGCAGCCAATCTGGCTACCCCGCGAAGCATAAAGCATTGGCATTGCCATCAAAAACAAATCCCGGAACAGAGTCCGGGATGCCTATCGAAAATGGAAATATTTTTTTGATGATTTAGTTGACACTTCTAAAACAAAATCTACGCAGCCAACAGCTACGTAGATTTTTGTTGTTTGGGGGATATGACCTTAATATAGTTATTCAATAGGACAATACATGGATATTTTACTTAACGAAATGTTATGTCTGTATCAACCGTCTTTAACTTTGAATTATCGATTTGTTTTATAATTGCGATAATGTCCAAAGCAGATTTTTGGTTAAATAATCGAATCTTTATTTTTGAAGATATTTTATTCGTTGAAACGCAAAAAAAGACCGCTAAATGCGGTCTTATAAAATCTTGCGATTACGAGGATTAGAATGCGTCTGCAGCTGATTCGCTAGCTTCTGCAATAACTTCTGCACTCGGAGCCACTTCTGCTGCAGAAGTTTTTACTGCATCAGCGGTGATATCGTTAGCGCCTTTTTCGACTATCTTAAGCTTATGTTCCTTGAAACGATTCATAGCGATAGTGGTGGGCTTCTGCGTGAGTTGGATATAACCCTGCTTGGACTGATTGTTAATGAAGCGAGCTTCGTGAGCCATCATAACGACAGCACGGAAAACCGAGCCTTGGCATTCTTCACTAGCATAGATATCATCAAGATAAACTCTTTGAGATTCAGCCATTTGGGTACCTCGAAAAATTTTAGAAGAGGGAGAGGGATTCGAACCCTCGTTACCGTAAGGTAAACACGCTTTCCAAGCGTGCGCCTTCAACCACTCGGCCATCCCTCCATTAGGATGTGCGCCAATTATAACTAATTATTTTTCGTTTGTCAAGGGATGTTGTTGAAATTTTCAAAAAAAATGAATTTTTTTTGAAAATTTAGTGGTTGGTAAACAGTGGTTAGTAATCAGGAATGTAAAGGAAACGTTCTTATAGCAATCCTAACCACTAACCACCAACCACTAATCACTATTTACAACTTGCTCAGCTCATCCCACACGACTTGCATCAACGGTTCCAGCGTCTTGGGCGTGAAATCGAACTTGATGTTCGCTGTCGCGAAAAGTTCCGGAATCGGACGGCTACTGCCCAGGCTTTCGGCCTTGAACAAGTCGTCAATCGCCTTCTGCGGATCCTTCTTGAAGTTCGCCCAGACCTGCAGAGCGCCAATCTGCGCGATGCCGTATTCGATGTAGTAGAACGGGCATTCGAACAAATGCAGTTGCTTTTGCCACAGGTTTCTGCGGACGGCTTCAAGCCCGCTGTAATCGACTCCGGCATCGTAGCGGTCCATGATTTCGCTCCAAATGTCGCTGCGGTCTTCGGCGGTATGCGTGGGGAAGTTGTACAGCCGATGCTGGAAGCTGTCGATGCTAGCCACCCACGGGAACAGCCAAATGACATCGGCGAGTTCGCCTTCGGTGCTGCGGACAATCGCTTCGTGGTCGTCGCCGTAGAAAGGCTTGAGGTTTGACATGCCGATGAGTTCCATGCTCATGCTTGCGACTTCGGCAAACTCTGCCGGCACGTCGCGGTATGCGAAAATCGGTTGCTTTGCCAGTGCAAACTGGTGGAAAGAATGTCCCGATTCGTGCAACAGCGTGTAAATATCGCGGTCCGTCTTGGCAGAATTCATGAAGATGAAGGGTAGGCGGCTTTCGTCAAAACCGATTTGGTAACCGCCGGGGGCTTTCCCTAAACGGCTATCCGGGTCAATCAGTTTTTTCGCCTGCATTTCGCGTGCCCACTTGCCCGCTTGCGAGTGGATGCTCTCGAAAATGCAATCGACTTTTTCGATGAGCTCGTCACCGCTCTGGTATGGCTTGAGCGGTGGCCTGCTAAGCGGATCCACGTCCAAGTCCCATGGACGCAAGCGTTCAAGGCCCATCTTCTTTGCACGACGTTTGTACATTTCCTTTTGCAGCGGAAGCACGAGCTTCTCGATGCTTTCGTGGAAGTTTTCGCAATCGGCGGGGGTGTAGTCAAAGCGGTGCTTTGCAAGGAAGATGTAGTCTATGAAATCCTTGCAATGGGCGTTCTTCGCTATCTGCTTGCGGATATTAAATAACTTGTCGTAGGATTCGTCAAGTGCAACTTTGTCCTGGAGACGGCGTTCCCACATGGCGCGCCAAGCACGCTCGCGGAGGCTGCGGTCGGTCTTTTCCATGTAGGCGGCGAGCTGCTGCATGGTCTTGACTTCGCCATCGAAATGGACGCTCATGCCACCTGTAATTTTCTGGTAGGCCTGCACAGCCTTGTTCTCTTCAGTTTCAAGCGGAATGTTGTCCGGGGAGAACAAGTCCAGCGAAACCTGCACGCCTTTGAGCCATTCGCCAAATTCGCTTTTGAGGGCGTCTTTGGACGGGTGAGCCATTAGTTTGCGGTTCAGCTTGTCGTCGTATTCAATCATCAACGGCTGGATGTTTTCTACAAAATCCGAATAAGCCTTGGCGGCTTTTTCGTCGCGGGTGTCGCATGTCATTGCCACGTAACGCCTGCTGCTCACTTCGCCAAGGACCGATTCCAGTTCGCTCCAGTCCAACACCCATTTGCGGAGTTTATCTGCATTCACGGGAATGTCGCGTTGCAGGAGCGAACGGTACAATTTCGAAATTTCTTTTTCGTCATCCGGATTCAGATTTTCCGGAACAAAGTTGCGTTTAGCCATGTTTTTATTTTGTCACGTCTTTATAAATTCAGAAGTTTACCCAGTTTGCCAATCCAGTCGTTTACAAGCATCTTCAAGAGCTTGTCGCGGATGATGTCTTCAAGTTTCTTGACATCTTCAGGGGTAACTTCCTTCGTGATGCTGAAGTCCTGCGAAACGGATTTTCCGCCTGCAGTGAGGGATACGTCGATAAATCCGGCGATGCCGTATTTCCGGACTTCGTTGAGCTTGAACACGCGCATGTCGAGCGGGAACGCTGCGTTCAGGTGCATATCGTTGTCGCCTGGAGCAAGCCTCAGGGAATCCTTGAGTGTCAGCGGAAGAGTGATTAGCGTATCGAACTTGAATTCAATTTTCAGATCGTTAATCCATAGCGTGTCCTGTGTCTTGTTATGGGCGTTCAGTAACACGTCAAAGTTGGCGTGGCCGAGTTCCGTAGTGATAACGCCTTGCGACAAGTCCTTCACGAGCTTTACCGCATCGGGGTTCGGAATGAATCCTTTGAGCCCGTTCTGGACGAGGTCCATAATCGGCGGGTCGATTTCTATAGAATCGTAGGTGAGATCCTTGTATTCCATTTTCGTTTGGATGATAATCTTTGCGGCTTGCAGCTTTTGCAAAAATGCGCATCCGTTGAGGGCCGCCAGTACAACAAGGAATAATCCTGCGAGGGCGACAGGGAAAGTGAATCGTGAGAATTTGGTTTTCATTATATCTCCTTTGTCTTTCAAGCTTTATTATAAAAAAATATTTTATCCCGGTCTTCTCATTCTGAATTCCATGAGCGTTTGAACGAGCTTTTGGTCGTCAATCGGTTTTGCCAAATGTCCGTCCATGCCTGCCATGAGTGCATTTTTCTTATCTTCTTCAAATGCATTTGCCGTCATTGCGATAATAGGAATGTTAGACTTGCTGGGGTCGCCCAGACCGCGTATTGCTCTTGTCGCTTCATAGCCGTTCATGCGGGGCATTTGCACATCCATCAGAATGAGTTCATATTCATTGGGTGCTGCATTGCGAATCTTTTCGAAGGCTACATCTCCGTCGTTTGCTGTATTGACAATAACACCTTTTTCGGTCAAGAGTTCTTCGGCTATTTCACGATTCATTTCATTGTCATCGACAAGCAGAACTTTCATGCCGTTGAGCGAAACGGACGATTGCTTTTGCGGATCTGGTGAGTTTATTATGAAATCGTTGCACCATTTCATCGGGATGAATACCGTAATTTTTGTACCCTTCCCTTTTTCCGATTCAATGTCGATGGTGCCGTCCATGATGTCCGTTAATTTCTTGACAATCGTCATGCCGAGGCCTGTGCCCTGGATTCGGCTCACGGTAGAAGATCGTTCTCGTGTAAATTCGTCGAAGATGTGTTTTTGAAAATCAGGACTCATGCCAATGCCTGTGTCTTCGACGGTTAATGCATAGATGCTATAACCTTCGCGGTCGCAAGGTTGTTCGTTGAACGAGCATGTAATGGAGCCGCCTTCGTTTGTATATTTGATGGCGTTTCCGATGATGTTTGCCGCGATTTGGTTGATGCGGTCGCAATCGATGATGACAAACTTGTGCTCGACGTTCGAAATTGTGGCTACAAACGTAAGTCCCTTGGATTCTGCATGGGAACCGTATGTTGTTGACAACGCCATGATGAATTTTTCGAGGTCGCATTTTTGTTCGCTGAGAATGATTTTCCCTGATTCTATGCGGGACATTTCAAGGACCTGGTTCACAAGCGACAACAGCTGGTGACCGGCAATATCTATTTTGGCTAGATATTTTTTGACCATTTCAGGTTTGTCGATGTGCTTTTTCGCCATGGCGGTAAAACCAGTTACTGCATTCATTGGTGTTCTGATGTCATGCGACATGTTGAAAAGGAACGTCGTCTTTGCGTTATTGGCGTGACGAGCTTCGGTCAAGGCTTGCGACAATCTGCGGTTCGCCTCTATTTCTTTTGATTTTTCGGTCGTGATGTCGCGGAAAAAGATGACGCCTTTTTGAACGACATTTTTTTTAACTTCGACGGGAATATAGACCATCGTTATGTATTGGGTTTCCCCTTTGGGGCCTGGTCCTCTGAAAACGACACTTGGAAAATTCCTAAAGATTTTGCGGCTCTTGATGATAACTTCAAAGAAGTTTTTGAAATCTTGTCCATTCTGCTGGTCGTCCAGATTTTTGATGAAACCGTCCTCCATGTCCTCGATTTTTCCTTGCTTGGGGTATGGCAGCGGAATCGAGGAAAAGTCTTGGAATGTTCCTTTTTCCGCATCGACTAGAACCATTGCCTTGGCGATAGCGTTCTCAGCTTTGGCGATGTAACTTGCAATCCGGTTCTGTCGTGATTCGCTGCGCATCATCAGGAATTGGACGAATACAAGGTAAGCGATGTAACCAAAGAAAATAAGGGTGAGCAAGAATTGCAATGTGCGACCTGCTTTGACCCCCATCGAGTATAGGTTTTGTGCAGCCTCGGACGGAAAAATTGAATAAACGCTCAAGGGTACCGTGTGTAGCGGAGCTATGAATCCCTGGGTGTTTTCTATGGAACCGTTGAAATTGAAATCGGTAGGCGAGAGCGTCGTGTAGGCATCGATTATCTTGTTCCGATTTTCGGCGTCGAACATCGATGTGTAGAGGATGCTTTTAAAGTTATCCCTGAATAGACCTTGGAGCGAGGTTTGCTTTAGGTCTAGCGAAATAAGGGGGATGACGCTTCTTCCTTCCGTGTTCACGATGCCAGCTGATGCACTTGCCCCATAGACCTTGTACTCCAACATTCTTTTGATGGTTTTTTCGTCGAATGAAGAACTCAGAACACCGATAACTTCGTTCTTGACAATCACTGGAGCGTAAAAGACAATGTATGCCATGTCTTTTTTGGTTGGCATGGAAACGAATATCCCGCTGTTTCCTTTCATGCCGTCTGTAAAGTACCACTTATAGCCTGAGTAAATGGTTTCGCCTGACGAGGTCTGTGTGTTGCCCAATTTATCCGTATATCGCAGATGGTCGAACTGCACCATTTTTTCGAGTTCTGCAAGATAGACTGAGTTTAGCTGCCCGTCTTGAATATCGCCTGAACTTAGCTTCGCAATGGCTTCGATTGATTTTAATGAATTTGAAAAAATATCGTCTAGCTTAATGGTCATGGCGCAAGTTATATCTTTGATATAATCCTTATTGCGCTGTATGACCGCGTCTTTATCTTCGTTTTGGAATGCAGTAAAAGCTTCTATGATAAAATAAATGACAAGAATCAACGGAGCGAATCTTATGATGGAGTACTTTAAACGTATGTTCTTGTTTTTTACCATTTGTTGCTCAGTTTTGTTGCGGGCGGATTTTTCATTATATTTTTCTTAATATAAATATAAACTTTTATTGGAGCGAAATTATTTTTTGAATAGAAAAGAGATGTTTTGTGATGTAACGCATTTTTTAAGTTTTTTTGGGAAAATGGGTATTCTTTTTGTTGGAAAATAATGTAGTTTTTTGCTGAACTAATATTCCAACTTGGAATAATCAAATTAAAGGTATTTAATGAATCGTTACGATCTAGTATTGCTAGGACTTATTTTGGAGCACGAGCGGAGTGGTTATGACATTATTACGGAAATCCGCGACCGCGAACTCGACCGCTGGGCGAAGATTAGTACTTCGACAGTGTATAATCGGCTGATTACGCTGGAAAAGAACGAATGTATCGTAGGACATGCGGAACGCGATGGAAACCGTCCGGAGCGCATGGTGTTCAATATTACAGATAAAGGTAGAGAAGTGCTTCGCAAGGAAGTGCTCAAGCATTTGACCGGATTCAACGATGATCCGCGGACGCTTGGCTTCGCTTTCCTCTTTGGTGCCGATAATAAGGAAGTCATTCGAACGCTCGAAGTGCATGAACGTAGGCTGGTTCAGGAAATTGAGAATCTGGAAAAGATGATTGCTGAGGAACCTCGCCCGACGCTTTATCCGGACGGTCCGTTCCTCAACTGCATGAGCCGCGACCACATTCTTGTGGAACTCAAGTATGTGCGAGCTGCTATCGGCATCTTGCGCGACCCGGTCCGCAGCAAGAAACTTGGCGGATACTTCTATATCAATTTCGGTAACCGCGATTTCGAAAAGTTTGATGAGTAGAGGTTAGACGAAAGGACGGGCTTACGCCCTACAGACTAGAGACGAAAGAAAAAAAATGGCGCTTCGCGCTAGTAAAAACATTGGTTAAATGAATTACTTTCTCTCGTCTCTCGTCTCTCAACTCTCGTCTAATTTCTAAATTTACCTCGCAAAAGTTTTAACGGTTTTTGATGATGGTTACTAACCATTAATCACCAACCACTAATCATTTTTTACACCCCCTCTCTAACGGAGATAAAATGGCTACAAAAACAGTGAAGAAGAGCGCTGCAAAGAAGGCTCCGGCTAAGAAGACCGCTAAGGTCGCTGCCCCGAAGTATGGCTACTTTGATGACGCTGCAAAAGAATACGTGCTCACCACCCCGGCAACCCCGATCAAGTGGTGCAACTACGTCGGTACTCTCAATTTCGGCGGTATCGTCGATACGACC
>JAEEGH010019019.1_pt1 | contig 14457 bp, 13 predicted proteins | sample 9134181 | NCBI WGS metagenome assembly JAEEGH01 (sample SAMN16246544, study PRJNA631951) | gut metagenome | biome: gut microbiome; feature: rumen; material: DP-attached | host: Bos | place: Iran: Karaj | collected 2018-10 | reverse complement strand
GCATGCCGCTTTGGATTTTTGTAGCGATGCTCAGCTCTGTTGACATCTGCTGTTTTTCGGCGGTGAGCTCTGTGATTTCCTTGATGTTTCTGTTTACGTCGCATTCCATCTGGTGGAGCGAATGTGCAAGAATACCAAGCTCATCGTGATGATTGATTTTTAAAAGCTCGTCGGAAGGCTCGCCGCCGTAAGAAGCAAAGTGATCTGTTTCGCGGGTGATTGTTACGACAGGCTTAATAAAATGAAGATTAAAAAAGCCTGAGAAGAATATTACAAAAAGAATTGCAAAAATAATTTCTACAAAGATTACAACGTTTATATACTTGTGTCTGGCAGTAACAAATTCTTGAATGTCTTTCTGGGCACCAAGTACTGCAACAATTTTTCCCTGAGAGTTGCGCACAGGAAGCATGGCTGTAATATGAGAGCCGCTTCTTGTTTTTAAGGTATGGCGGACTACTGTTTCTCCATTTTCAAAAACCCGCTTTGCCGAAGAATTGTAGTCAGGTTCTTCGTACACTTCAAAAAATCCCAGCGGAAAGGGCGAATGCTTTCCACCTTTTTTTACAGGATTATAAATATAGGTGATGCGGGTATAATCAGGAGGTTCAACGCTTGAAACATAAATAAGATTCAGCTCAAACTGTTCAATGAAATATTGAAGGATGTTGTTGATTTCATCATACTGTGCATCCGGCGTTGTAGTTTCCAGATATTTTTCAAATGAATCAGGATTGAGACATTCAACAACAGTAGAGGCAACGGATCTGATATTCTTATCATATTGAGAGCGGAATTGTCTTGAATAAGCAATAAAACCCGCAAAGAAAATGAGGCTGCATAATATAAAACCAGCAATAATAATATTAAAAACTATCTTTTTCGTAAGCACAGGAAGTCGTCGTTTCATAGAATTAATTATACTATGTTTATTATAAGATGGAAATAAAAAAAATGAGACTACAGATGAAATCAATTTTATGAATACATACTAAAAAAACAGCGGAGCCAAATTGCAGATTACAAAAACGCTCTACACTGCGGCCGCGATAAGCGGCCATGTATATAATTCCAAGGCAGTGTAGCGCGTAGCGGGCTAGCCCGCGGTTTTGGAATATGCAATTGGGCGGGAGCTGTTTTTTTATATTTGAAAGCCTATAAAATTTCTTCATATACCTCCCTCTTTTTTTCATATTCAAACTTCAATAACAATATGATACAATTAATTCCATGAAACGACGCACAGCTTTATTTACTACATTGTTTTTGATTTTTATTACCCGACCTGTTTTTTCACTCGGCGGCACTGTTGATTACACTCCGGCTTTTTCCTTGAATCCTGTGAATGAAGGAATTGAACTAACGACCGGCGTTTTGCTTTCGGGGACGGCACTGGTATTTGATAAATTAGTTCCTATAAAAGAAAATCATTATGATCCTGCAGAATGGAACCCAAATGACATTCCAAGCATGGACTATTTTTTTATGCAGGATTACAGTAAACCGCTTCATATTGTGGGAACGGGAACAATGATATTTTCTATGCTCACCCCTGCAATATTTGCGGTCCTTCCTTCTGAAGAATGGCTTACTGTCGGCACAATGTACGCAGAAACAATGCTCATAGCAAACGGAATAAAAGAATGGCTTAAACTGATTGTTTACAGAGCCCGTCCTTACATGTACTTTGATGGATATCCCCAGGACAAGCTTGAAGAAGGAGACTGGAACTGTTCCTTCCCTTCAGGGCACACAACAATGGCTTTTGCGGGAGCTGCTTTTACAACAATGCTTTTCTGCCAGTATTTTCCTGAATCAAATTGGAAGTATGCTGTAGCGGGAACTTCTTTTGGAATTGCAGCATTAACTGGGGCCCTGCGCATTGCCAGTGGAAATCACTTTGTTTCAGATGTTTTTACAGGCGCAATCATTGGAACCGTCTGCGGAATTGCTGTTCCTTATTTTCACACAAAACAATTTTACAGCAAGTTTGAAAAGCACAGAAATCCGGATCTTAATGTAAGTCCAATGGGAATAAATCTTTCATTCCGCTTTTAATCGTATTTGTTTTTTTACTTAAATTATGCTAAAATTACCTTATGAAACAAAAAAAAGAAGTACGACTTTCGGACATCGCTAAGAAGCTTGGCATAAGTACAGTTACAGTATCTAAGGCACTTTCCAACAAAGAGGGTGTCGGCGAAGATTTAAGACAAGAAATAAAAAGTCTGGCTCAAGAGATGGGCTACAAGCCTGTAAAAAACAATGCCGGATTAAAAAACGGAATTACAGGAAATATTGGCATTGTAATTCCTTCCAGATTTTTTTCACCAAATTATTCTTTTTACTGGTATTTATTTAATCATCTTTCCACAGCTTTATTAAAGCAGAATTTTTTCAGCATGATGGAGCTTCTTTCTGATGAAGATGAAAAGAACTGCATTCTTCCCCGCTTGATTTCTGAAAACAAAGTAGACGGAATTATTTTCCTTGGACAGACAAGCACAGATTATATAGAAAAAGTTAATTCGTCTTACAGCAATTTTATTCTCATGGATTTTTATACTCCAAATCCTGATTTTGACTGTGTTGTAAATGATGATTTTTTTAATTCATATCTCATCACCTCTTATCTCATTACAGAGGGGCACAAAAAAATGCGCTTTGTAGGAAGCTTTGATGCAACCACCTCAATCCGCGACAGATTTATGGGCTTTCAAAAAGCAATGTACGAAAAGGGACTTTCGGCAAATATTGAAGATATAATTTCGGATCGTGACGAGAACGGACTTTTAATTCAAATGGAACTTCCGCCAAGAAAAGATTTACCAACAGCCTTTGTATGTAACAGCGACCTTACAGCTTCAAAACTCATAGGTCAGCTTGAAGAAAACGGAATTAAAGTTCCTGATGATGTTTCTGTTACCGGCTACGATAACTTTCTTTCGGAGCAGGAAAAAACAATTCCTCTTACAACAATTGGTGTGGAACCGGAAAACATCTGCACCATGGCTGCCGAACTGATTATCAACAAAGTTACAGGCAAGCCGTACATTAAGGGAAGACATCTTGCTACAGGAAAGATTATTGTAAGGGAGTCGGTTATTTCACAGTAACTCGACCATTGGACAAATCCATTAGCTTTGCAGAAAACGCCTCAAACTGGTCGGTACGGATTTTGCCGGAAAGTTTTACACTCTCTCCAAAATCCTCAGTCACATCATAAAGGGCAAACTGTTCCATATTCAGTTTTATAAGTTTGAGCAGGCTGTAATCGCAGGCAAAAGAAAAATCACGTTTTTCTACAAGCTCTTCAAAAAGCCCCTGGGACTCTGCTTTTTGCAGCACCTGCTTTGCCCCACCGGAATAGGCTTTTACAAGACCGCCTGTTCCAAGCAGTGTGCCTCCAAACCAGCGGGTAATTGTTACAAGAGTGTTTGTGCAACCCCACCCCTTCAAAACATCAAGAGTCGGGCGGCCTGCAGTTCCGGATGGTTCTCCGTCGTCGCTCATGCCAAGGATTTCGGCACCAGGACCAATTACAAAAGCGTGAACTACATGAGTTGAGTCGGCATATTTATTTTTTTGTGCCTTTACAAGGTCGCGGGCAGCAGCCTGACTTTCGCAAGGAAAGAGTTCGCTTAAGAAACGGGAGCCTTTGATTGTTTCTTCGAATGACGTTCCGGACTTTATGACGAGCATTTTTACTCTACAACAATATCCTTTACTTCTTTAGAAACAACTCTTACGCCTTTTGCTTTGAGAGACTTTTCTTCGTAGTTGCTTGCTTTGAAGCTTTCTGTAAGTTTTTTGATGCGGCCCTTTGGAACGTAGTTGAGTTTGAACTCAAAGGTCTTTCGTGTATCAACGTGAAGAACTTCCATTCCGTCTGGGGCAAAGAAGTAGTCGCGGTTCATGATGTAGCCTGCAATCTTACAGCGCTTAATGTAAACATACTGTGTAGCAGGATCGCGGTACAAAATTGTGAACAATACTTTTGAAAGACTTTCTTTGTCGGCAAGTCCACAGTAACGCATTTCTGGTCCAACGAATATTTTCTTAGGACATTCAGAAACAGAATAGATTCCGCTCTTGCGTACATAAAGAACTTTATCGTATGGAGTAACCTTGAGTACTTCTTCTCCACCGCTAACTTCGGTTCCAAGGTTTCCAGATTTTTCATCGTATCTGAGAGGCTTGTCTCGTTTAGAAACTGCCTTAACGTCTACTGTATTGATATTTGTAATTGCTGTGCGGCGGCGTGTTGTAATGCCATCGAGTTTTGCCTCAATACCATCCAGCCATGAAATTGCATAATCAACAAGATGCTTGAGCAGGCGGTTAATTTCCTTAATGCGGTCGTTGATTGCCTGAACTTCCTGCTTGTTCTTGTTCATATCATAAAGCGAAATTCTGCGGATTGGGATTTTGAGCAGGTGGTCTACGTCATCAACTGTAATCGGACGGATAAGCTCTGCCTTAAATGGTTTGAAGCCATCCATAACAGCTTTGATTACGCCCTCTTCTGTTTTCTGATTTTCGATTTTCTTATAGATGCGCTCTTCTACGAAAATGCGTTCAAGTGTACGCAGGTGAAGCTTTTCCATAAGAGCGGCTTTTTCAAGTTCAAGCTCCTGCTTTAAAATTCCAACAAGCTGCTTTGCGTGATACTGAATAACTTGAGTACATGTCATCTGAACAGGCATGTTGTCTTTGATTACAAGCAGATTACAGTAAATTGTCTGTTCACAGTCTGTAAAGGCATAAAGAGCATCTACGACATCCTTTGTGTAAACACCGCGCTGTAGACGAATTTCGATATTTACTTTGTCGCTTGTATAATCCTGAATTGAAGTTGCTTTAATCTTTCCGTTCTTTACAGCTTTTTCAATAGAATTACAAAGGCTTTCTGTTGTAGAACCATAAGGCAATTCTGTAATTACAATTTTTTTATCATCGCTGGTGTCCATCTTGGCGCGGGTAACAATTTTACCAAGACCATCCTCGTAGCCGGAAACGTCAATTAAACCGCCTGTAGGAAAATCTGGGTAGAGCTGGAACTTTTCGCCACGAAGACATTTGCGTTCTGCATCAATTACTTCGTGAATATTGTGACTCATGATGTAGGTACGCATACCAACGGCAATACCTTCGGCACCCATGATGAGTACAAGAGGAAGCTTTGCCTGGAATGCAAGAGGCTCTGTATCGCGGCTATCGTAAGTATCTACATACTGTGTGATTTTTGGATTTGTATTTAAAATATCCTTTGTAATAGGACGAAGACGACATTCAATATAACGGGGAGCAGATGCACTGTCGCCGGTGTACATGTTACCAAAGTTTCCCTGTTTATCTATAAAAAGCTCTTTGTTTGCAAGGTTTACAAGTGCAGTATATATAGAAGCATCTCCGTGCGGATGATATGCCATTACCTTACCGCAGACATTTGCAACCTTTGTAAAACGTCCGTCATCTGTTTTTAAAAGTGTGTGAATAATTCGGCGCTGAACAGGCTTAAGTCCATCTGTAATTTCTGGAATAGCACGATCGCGGATTACATAGCTTGCGTACTGAATGAAGTTTGAATCGAATAAATTTTTAACGTATGCCATTTTTCCCCTCTAATTTTCCCTCATTTAATTATAAATGAACTATAAAAACTCTTCAAGACTTTTAAGAGTCGGGCAGATTTTCCAGCAAAGCGCTTCGATTTCTGGAGTTGGCGCAATTTTATCTGGAACCATAATAACTTTGAGACCTGCAGCTGCTGCACTGCGGATTCCATTGGGACTGTCTTCTACTGCAGCACATTCTTCAGGTTCAAGTCCAATTGAGCGGCAGGCCATAAGATAAATCTCGGGATCGGGTTTGCTGTGCTCTACCATTTCGCCGGTTGTTCGTGTTTCAAAAAAATCAATAACTTCTGCATTTGTAAGCTGTCGTTCCACTGCCTGCCCGTTTGTAGAAGAAGCAAGTGCAAGCCGATATTTTGGTTTTAAATATTCCAAGATCTGCTTTGCATAAGGCATGAGGGGGATTCCCTGAGTATCTTCGTACATATGAAAAAGCACTGTTGCTCGCTGAAGAAACGCTTCGGCATCAAAATCAACACCAAAAACTTTATGCAGAATCTGGATAGTATCGTTACGGTTGGAGCCACGGCACAGGTTTATAAAATCCTTATCTGTTTTTAAATCCATTTCGTCCTGGGCAATTTTCCAGGTTTTATCGCTGATTGTTTCGGAATCGAGGATGACCCCGTCCATGTCAAATATGATAGCCTTAATACTCATGGGGTTTACCTCTTTGGTCTGAGCTCTGAACTTATAAACAATCTGTCCTGGTACCAGTCAATCAAAAGCGAGAAGGTTTCATCCTCGTAGCCAGGGCTGGTGACTTTAATTTTCCAGACTGTGCCAGACTTTAATTCTTCTACAGGCACTTCGCTAATTTCTTTCCAGTTATTTTTAAAGAGAATTTCAACCTTTGCCTTATCAGTTATTTTTTTGCCGGAAACTCCATCATAAACGTAAGTTGAAATTTCAAGCTCTCGGGTAACTCCCTTTAAGAAATCGCTTTCAATCAAAACAGATTTTTCATCCACGTTGAAAGACTTCCACCAGACATAAGGACCAACTACAACCTTTACGCGGTAATTTCCTTTTTTAAGATAAACCGGTGAAATATTGTAAGTTTTGTTTTTAGAAGCAAGTCGTGCAACTTCTACAGTTGTCTGAACAGTAAACCATTTTTCAAAGAAGCGCGAACCCTTTACCTGGAATTCTCTGCGGGCAGTCTTTACTTCAGGAATATCCTTTCCGTCATTTTCAAAGAAGAAAGCTTTTATTGGAAGATCAAGATCTGCCGAAAGCGAACGAGGAACTTCCATTTGAATCTGAACCGGTGTATACAAGCCCTTGAGAAGTGTTTTATGAATAAGGCCTGCCTTCCAGCAGAAGGTAAAGACTGCAATCACAGCGGCAGCGCAAAGCACAATATTTCTTATAAAGCGGAACAACTTATCTTTTGGATTAAAGAATGGGAAGCCGTAAGTATTAGTGGTAATTACAGCCTTTGCAACATGAACGCGAATATCATGTGTATTAAAATGTCTGAGGTATTTTTTAATTGCACGCAAAACCTGATCAATTGACTGGAATCTCTTTTTAGGATTAGGCCTGATCATTTTGTGGATGAGAGCTTCCAGCTCCTTTGGAATTTTCTTATCAATTCTGCGGGCGTGAATATACTTTCCCTTTTTGATGATTTTGAAATTTTCCATGCTGAACTCACCAGGATAAGGCTTTGTTCCTGTGAGCATTTCGTAAAGCATAATTCCAAGAGAATAAATATCTGCACGTTCATCTACAGAAGCGCTGTCTTCAAACTGTTCCGGCGACATATATGCGGGAGTTCCAAGACTCATTCCGGAAAGTGTAATGTTGTTTTCTGTATCTTCGCGGTCACTGGCAATTCCAAAATCGGCAAGCTTAATTTCTCCCCTGCGCGAAATCAAAATATTTCCGGGCTTAATATCGCGGTGAATTATTTTTTTAGAATGTGCGTGTTTTAAAGCAAGGCAGCTGTCCTGCATAATGAGCATGGCAACAGGAGGTGGAAGCACAGTCTGCTTTTTAATGAGCTTATCAAGGGCAAGGCCGTCAACAAGTTCTTCGACCATATAGCGGCTGCCGGCTTCTGTAAAATAATCAAAAAGCTGAACAATATATGGACTGTGCATGTCCATAAGAATCTGGGCTTCTTTTTTAAAACGTTCGGCGTTCAAAGAGTTTCCGCGCGAAGTCATTTTTTTAATAACAACATAACGTTTAAGAGACGGATGAATTGCCTTGTAAACTACACCCATACCGCCCTTTGCAATTACGCCTGCAATTTTATATTTGCCAATCATTGGTGGAAAATCATTGCTCATTTATCTTTACCCCCAGGTTTTCCAAGCCTACCATATTTACCATACAATTCAGGCTTTGTATTTACAATATCTTTTTCAAAATTGAATTTCTTATTTTTATAAACAAGTGCAATATTTTGTTTGTGCGGATTATGAAGCTGAACAAATACTCCATTCTGACGCAGAGCGTAATTTTCTTTTACAGGTCTGTGCCCCGCAAAATAAAGCGCTTTCTTTGCATTCTTTTTTCCAAGCAGCTCCTTTAGAATACCCGCTGCAGTAGGATTCTTAACCTGACCATTTTTTGTCCAGATGAGGCCTGCTACAACTTCATCATCAAAGCGTGCATCAATAATCTGTTCCCGTGTAAAAGAAGCGGCGGGCTCTGCATGCGAAACAACATAATTTTTTCCGGCTGCAACAAGTGGCAAAAGGTTTTCATATCTTGCAATAAGATTTACAAGTCTTTCGTCATAATATGTGAGCATAAACTTTTTGAACATTTCACCTTCGTCGGCATATTTATAAAACGCGTAGTCGCCGCCAAAACTGCAGTTCAAAACGTTTTCGTGATTTCCTTTTAAGAAATGAAAGTTTTCAGGAAATTCAATTTTTAATTCCAGCAAAGCACACAAGGCTGCAAGATTCAAAATCATCTCCTGCTTCATATAAAACCCGGTATAGTCTCCTTTTTCAAATTCAAGGGAAATCAATTCCCAGCGGGCCGCATATAATTCTGTATGAACACCATCCCCTACGCAAATTACATCAACAAGTTTTTTTTGAAGCGCTTCATATACAGTGAGTTTTTTACCATTATCTTTTGTGCCACAGAATTTTTTAGGAAGCTCATAATTCAAAATATTTACAATGAAATTTGGTCTTGCATGAATGTCGGGAACAATGATTGCAGGGAGCTCCCGTTTATCTTCTTTATAAAGCTCAAGAAGACTTCCAGGTTCGTCCATGCAATTTAGAGGTCTGTATAATTTTTTTGCTGGCAGTGAACTTTCTATAGCAAGTGTATCGCATGCCCTTTGCGCAAGAGAAAAAATAAAATCATAAGAAGGGAGCTCTTCCATGCAAAGGCAATCGGCTACCGAGCACTGAACGGCATTTTTTTTTGTCACATTTTCACCTTCAGCTTATGAAATTACAAGGCTCATATTACCGATTGTGATTTTGTCGCCCAGGTTAAGCTTTACATACTTATCTGATGGAATCTTTACTCCATTAACAAAAGTTCCGTTTGTACTCTGCTCATCTTTAATAAAATAAGCATCTTTGATTTTTTGAATTACCGCGTGATGTCGGCTTGCAAGCTTATTATCTACAACAACATCATTGTCGTATTCACGGCCAATTGTGATTTTTGCAACAAGACTTACCTTCTTATTATTGAACATAAGATAAGAGGCAGGTTTTGATTCTCCGTAAGACTTAAGCTGTTTACCAACTGGTGATACTGTCTGAATTGTTTCGTTACTCATATACTATAGTATATAATGAAAATGACATCTTCGCAATTTTTTTATATTTCATTACTGATGATGAGTAATAAGCAAAGGCTTGAATACGCTGAACATTGGTATTTCATCTTTAACAACCTTGATGAAGACTTTTATTGCCCTCTTGAAGGCTTTTCGCTCAGCTTCACTTAATTCTGCAAGCCTTGCAAGCATCTTTCCGCCGCAAATAATCTTATTCTGATCAATTTCATAATTTGTTTTTGCACCGCTGGCATAAATTACGCTGAAAAATGAATCTATAAACTTCTTGCGGTCTTCGTCTGTCATTGTATTAGCCCAGGCATTAAAGGAGGTGTAAAAAATTTCGGAAGCTTCATCAAAAGCCCCAGCTGCTTCGAACTCCGGCCCCATGATATTCCAGGAAAAAGGATCATGCTGTAAAATGCCATCTGCAGAACACTTTACAATTTTATATTGATTTACATGCTCAAACATCATGCCAACAACACAAAATTCCGGGAAAAATGCAAAAATCCTGTCTTTAATCTGCTTATATTCCGGGCGCTCATAAACAGGAGCAAAAAATCCGGGGCCATCAAAGTTATATACAGCATCAAGCCTTGCAAGCGATTTTTTTGGAACAGCCATACCGCCAAAAACACTTAAGTTTCCGCCTTTTGAATGCCCCGTAAGTGTAAAATGCCCTTTAAAGGCTGCCATTGCTCCGGCAATATATTGACGGGTATCTTTCTGGGCAGGAATTTCTGGCATATAACCAAGATTAAAATCTTCGTACCAGCCTACAATCGTATCATCAGTACCCCGGAAGGCTATAACATATCTATCTTTTTCAATCTGGTAAGTAAGGGCACAGAACTGTTCAAGAGCTTTTTCATCTATTTTATTAATAAAAGCACAAACCTTTACATTTGAAAAACGGCGCGATTTTGCAGCAAGTCTAAGCAGTTCCGGAGTAAGAGGGTTAATCATTGCGCCCATATTGCAGCGTTCTTCAAAATCATCTGTGGAAATAAAGCGTTCTGAAAGCTCTGCAAGCGTAATTTTCTTCTTGAATTCCTTAGAAACAAGACCTTCTATATTATTATACGCAATCTGACTCAAAATGAGTGCATCTACACTGTTAAAATCGCTTTGAGAAAAAGTAAGGTCTCCGCGCATTGTGAGGTAATCCATGAGATTAAAAGATTTCTGTTTCATTTGACTTATACTACTTCCTATCTTATAATTTAACCATGCGAAAAAAGTTCGGCAAGTTAAAAATACTTATGATCTGCTTTTCTTCATCCTTTTTTGTCTGGATTTTAATTGCCCTTTTTTCTATTTACCAAAACCACAATATAAACAAAAAGGTTTCCGTAATAACTCAACTTTCCACAAAACCGCCTGTTGACCGCTTTGACAGGACATATTTTGCAATTACAAAAGCAAACAGCTGGGCCGAAGCAAATGACATGAATCTGTTTTCGTACGAAGCAATTCTTGCAAATACTACAGATACCGACCTTAAGGACTGGTGCATCAAGCTGAAAATCCCAGATCAAACCTCTGTTGAAAACACCTGGGATTGTACAGCTTATATAGAAGATAATTACCTTTATCTAAAAGCCGAAGAACACGTAAATGAAAAAATCAATTCCAAAAGCGAATCACATTTTGGTTTTCTTTTGATTTCTGAAAATGATTTGACCTTCCGTTCTGCAGTAATCACAGGGCGCCTTTGTAAACGACTTTCTTCTAATATACTATTCATTGGCTGCTGTCTGATGTCTATAATTTCGATGATTGCTTTCTTGTACGGATTTGTTATTCAAAAAATTATCAGAAATCAGGCTCAGCTTACAAAACAAAGACAGGATCACGACAATCAGATTATTGAACAGACAATGAAGACCTTCACTAACTTCATTGATAATAAGGATACTTACACTCAAGGTCACTCTACCCGCGTTGCAGCATACGTTCGCGAAATGGCAAGACGAATGGGCCTTGATGAACAGACTCAACTGAACATGTACTACGCAGGCCTCATGCATGATATTGGAAAGCTTACAATTGCAGATGAGGTTTTGAATAAAACAAGCCGTCTTTCAAACGAAGAATGGGCACTTATTCAGCAGCACACAACAAACGGTGCGAGCCTGCTTAAAAACTTTACAATTCTGCCGGAAATTAATGATGCCGTACTTTATCATCATGAGCGATACGACGGCACCGGCTACATAAACAGACTCAGCGGAAAAAATATTCCTCTGGTTGCACGCATGGTAGGCATTGCCGATTCCTACGATGCCATGAATACAAACCGCTGCTATAGACTAAAATTTTCGGAAGAGCGTATAATCTCTGAATTAGAGCGCTGCAGAGGAAAGCAGTTTGACCCGGATTTAGTACCATACCTGATCTCTATGATTAAGGATGGGACAATATATAAATTGTAAATTTGTGGTCCCTACGGTCCCTGAGCTTGTCGAAGGGGGCGTAGGGCCACTTAAAAAGGAGTAAATAAAAAATGGATCTTATCTACGGTATCAAGGACAGACCAAAAATCGGAAAAGTAATTCTGTTTGCATTACAGCAGTTACTTGCAATCATGGCAGCAACAATTGCAGTTCCAGCAATTGTTAACAGTTCAGCAGGAACAGAGCTTTCGGCTTCGGCTGCATTGTTTGGTGCAGGTGTAGGCTCAATTGTCTATCTGCTTTTTACAAAGAGCTCAAGCCCTGTATTCCTGGGAAGCTCTTTTGCCTTCCTTCCTTCAATGTTCAGCGCATTTGCAGGTGCTGTAACACTCGGACTTTCAGTAAAGGTTGGTTACTGGGGACTCATTATTGGTGCTGCAATGGCAGGTCTTGTTTATGTAATCCTTGCAATTGTAGTTAAATTCTGCGGTGTAAACTGGATCAGCAAGCTCATGCCTCCAGTAATCATTGGTCCTACTGTAGCAATCATCGGATTAAGCCTTTCTGGCAATGCTATCGGCGACCTTATGACAACAAATATTCCAGACGGAAGCAAATACATTTGTCTTGTATGCGGACTCGTAACACTTGCAGTAACAATGCTTTGTGCAACATACGGAAAGAAAATGGGCAAGCTCATTCCTTTCATCATTGGTATTCTTGCTGGTTACCTTGTTGCATCATTCTTTGCACTTATCGGAAAAGCAACAAACAGCTCTGAGCTTACAGTAATCAACTACAGCGCTCTTAAGAACTGCGGATTATTTGCATTGCCAAAGTTCACCTTCTTACTTGGCGGTGGCGAAGGACTTAAAGGAATTACAGGAAAATATTTGATTGCAATTTTTGCAGCATATGTTCCAGTTGCATTCGTAGTATTCGCAGAACACCTTGCAGACCACAAAAACCTTTCTACAATCGTAGGACAGGATCTTCTTACAAACCCAGGTCTTACACGCACATTGCTTGGAGACGGCGTTGGTTCTATGGCTGGTGCTTTCTTTGGCGGATGTCCAAATACAACATACGGTGAATCAATTGCATGTGTAGCTATTACACGCAACGCTTCTACAGTTTCTATCTGGGGTTGTGCAATTGCATGTATCGTATTCTCAATGATCAGTCCTCTTGTTGCATTCCTTGAAACAATTCCTTCTTGTGTAATGGGTGGAGTTTGTATTGCACTTTACGGCTTCATCGCTGTATCAGGTTTCAAAATCTTCCAGACCGTAGATTTGAACAAGAACCGCAACCTCTTCGTTGCATCTGTAATCTTCATCACAGGTGTAGGCGGAATGGTAGTAAACTTTGGTGCAATAGAAATCCGTACAGTAGCCTGCGCTCTCATTCTTGGTATTCTTACCAACGTAATGCTTTCTGGCGAAAAAGAAGAAACTGCAGAATAAGCTAAGGCTGAATAAATAAAGGGGCGCCTGCCCCTAGGCCGCACGTTGTTGCGGCCTACCCCCTCTAACGGGGTATTTCATCATATAAGAGTGTGTCTTTATTTCAAGGTCACGCTCTTTTTTTTGCCCCGTAACGCCCCGCATGCCGACTTTTCACGACATTTTTACGTGCGTTTCAGCAGTTAATGGTAATTCTACCCGTAATTAATTCTCTCATCATTTTTGAATTACGTGCGTTTCGTTGAAGTTGTGTCATTTTACACGTAATTTTCTGTTCTTCTGATAAGTCACTGTCAATTAATTACGTGTATTTTCTCTCTTGCTATTGAATTTGCACGTAATTATCAATTTCCAGCTTATGTTTTTACGTGCATTTTTATCAGTTTAAGTCATTTCGCACGTAATCAAGTTTCATTCCAGCCGAATAATTACGTGCGTTTTTTCAAGTTCTCACCATTTCACACGTAATCACCTCTTTTCTCCAACCTGTAAAGAATTAATTACATGTCTCATTCTTCCACAAATAGACAAAAATCGCGAAATTAAAATCAAGGGCTATATAATACTTTGGGGCACGCCAGTCTTTATTAGAAACAACGACTCCAGTTTCCAGCGAAACAGCTTTTCCAATACAATTCAAACCGGTTTCATATTCATCCGGTATGCCTATGGCAAAAGAAAATTCTGTTCCTGCCTTAAAGGAAACATATTTTATATCCATTGGATTCAAAGTGTTACAGTTTACAAAAAACTCCAGATAAAATAAATCAGATAGAGGCTTTATCCAGCCGACATTCGCATTTACAAAAGTAATCACACCAGGCTTAAACGCAATTGCATCTTCACGTTCAATTTTATCCTCATCTTCAAGAGGAAAATCTACACGCATGGGACTTATAGAAGCATACAAGCCTGTTTTCTGCCCAACAAAAATAAAATCGGCAAGTTCCAGATTTGCATTCAACTCTGCGGCTTTTCCAAAACTCACCGCCAGCTCAAACTCGCCGTAATCCCAGTAAGTCTGAACCTCTGCGAAACAAAAGAAGGCTTGGAGAAAGCAGAATATAATCAAAAATATTTTTTTCATATTAAGTAACCCAAAAGCAATCTTATTAATATAACTTTTTATTCATAGTATCCCCCCCTCCGTTTTTTAAATCAATAGTCCAAAAGCCGAATATTACACA
>JAEEGH010019017.1_pt1 | contig 14457 bp, 10 predicted proteins | sample 9134181 | NCBI WGS metagenome assembly JAEEGH01 (sample SAMN16246544, study PRJNA631951) | gut metagenome | biome: gut microbiome; feature: rumen; material: DP-attached | host: Bos | place: Iran: Karaj | collected 2018-10 | reverse complement strand
AACCTTCTTCCTTGTAAGCTGCCATGATTTCCGAAGCGAGCTTCAGAGCCATCGATTTCTCGTGACGTTTGCGGGCATAACCGATCAGGTTCTTCATACCGATGCTCTGCTTACGGGCAGGACGGATTTCTGAAGGAATCTGGAAGGTAGCACCACCGATACGACGGCTTCTTACTTCCACTTGAGGAGTAACGTTGGCCAAGGCCTTTTTCCATACCTCAACTGGATTTTCGTTGAGCTTACTTTCAACGATGTCCATTGCTTCGTAGAAAATCTGATAAGCCAAATTCTTCTTACCCTTGAGCATGATGTTGTTCACGAACTTCGTGACCTGCACATCACCGTACTTCGGGTCGGGAAGGATAATTCTCTTCTTTGGTTTAGCTTTTCTCATGTCTTTAAGTCTTTCTGTTTTGACTAATCGTTATTTCTTTGCGGCTTGTTTGGGTCGTTTAGCACCGTACTTAGATCTACGCTGGCGGCGGCCTTCAACACCAGAGGTATCCAAAGCACCTCTAATGATGTGATAACGCACACCTGGCAAATCCTTAACACGACCTCCTCTGATCATAACAATGCTGTGTTCCTGCAAGTTGTGGCCCTCACCGGGGATGTAGGCGTTGACCTCCTTTTGGTTGGTCAGACGAACCCTAGCGACCTTACGCATAGCTGAGTTAGGCTTCTTGGGGGTCGTCGTGTAAACACGCACGCACACACCGCGACGTTGCGGACTGGCATCCAATGCAGGCGACTTGCTCTTGTCGATCAATTTTTGGCGCCCTTTGCGCACTAATTGTTGAATAGTCGGCATTTTTAATTTGTTAGGTTAATTTGTTAGTTATTCAATCCTTTGATTAGGAATTATTTACAAACTCATACCAAACTGGCCGAGGGCAGCGCTTTCAAGATGTAGTCAGGGAAACACAATAAGCCATGGACGGCTTAGAAGTCTATAAACCCACGCTGTGACATTATAAGAACGCTTGATTTTGGCGTCACATCGTGTAGAAACCTATTACGTTTAACTTATCAGGTTCCTTAACTATATCATTTTCAAGGGCAAGCCCTCATTCAATTCAGCGGGTGCAAAAGTACAACATTTTTCAATACGCCGCGCACTTTTTTGAAAATAATTGAAAAAAAACGTTGATATCAATGCTTATTTATCTGTATTTCAGTAATTTAAATATGTTGAAAACTTATGCTTTTGCATAAAAAAAGCGTCTTTCCCAACCTGTTTTTGTCGAAAAAGACGCTTATATGACACGAAATCGACCATCTATAGATTGACTTTCGTCGAATCTTCGATTTCCCTCCTTCGCACTTTCCAGCGCTGGAATGACATAGACGGTCGATTTCAAAACCTTATTCTAATACTTCACGAAACGGTCTTCACCGTTGCTCAAACCGAGCAGTTCGCTACGGCCAAAGAGGAGGAAAATCTTGTGATTCCAGATAAGTTCCCACAGGATGCGGCTCACGCGCACCTGCTCCTCGGGGGCAAGTTCTTCGCTCGTGACGATCGTATCTTCAACTTTCTTCACCTTATTTTCTTGGAAAGCCATCTGCATAACCTGATAGCAAAGGTTGACGAAGGTGATGCCCGTGGTATGGTCGCGGCTGTCCATAATCATGTTGATTCTGTCTCTCAATTCCTCATCGTTATAGAGGAGATGTACGGGATTAGCGTCGTAATTCATGGTTGTTCTGTTTTAGATGATGGTGCAAAGATAGGGATTATTTCGGAACTTACAACATTTTGGTCGTCTGACGGGCACTTTTTTACACCTTATATTAATATGTCGCGCCGATTTTGTACCTTTGCGCCCACAATGTGAACATTATGGTTACAGAATTATTGGTCGTTTGGATTGTCGGTGTAGTGGCCTTTTTTGTGCTTTGGGCGGTTTTGGCCAAAGTGATTAAACGGATTAGCGAGCGAAAACAAAAAGCCGAAACGCTTACAGAGGAGACCGACAAAAACTCAGCCCCCGAAAGCTTTCCTTCCGAGGGCTGATAGATTGAAAAGACTTAAGTAACCTTACTGCACATCCTGCGCTAGGCGTACAGAATATCCATTGTTTGCCCATGCAGTGCCTAAAAGTGGTCCTTGCCAATGGATGCCAACTACATATACTGAACGATTGTCTTCCTTAACTGTAGAAGTCCAATAATTCCCATAGCCTTGGGTTTCGGTTACAAGTATTCCGGAACCAATGTTGCGATGACCCGCATTGGGCAAAAACAAGCATCCAGCAGGTTCCAATGTGTTTTCCCAAAGGGAAAGGCTTATCTTGTTGACTTCCCAGCTCGGGGCAGTAGAATTCACGTATTTCAACTCATACACTGAGTTATTCCAGTCGTCGGGAACGAGGATAAGGCCATTCACGCCATTCACCTGTGCCATGGCATATCTGATTTCACTGCTTCGACCATTGATGATGTATTCCCATTCGTCATTGGTCAACGTACGCCACATACCAGCTTGATTACCGCCGTTGCTGATGGGATTATAAACGCCCCAGTCCGCATTGGCATAATCGCCCGTAAGACTATAGGGAAGAAAACCATTCGGCGAGACGGAATAATCATAAGGCCGGCAATACTCAGCACCCCCATTCCACCCACTGGTGCCATAGCAGAACAAGTCAATCCATCCTTCATAAGTGCTGGAGACGAGACAGTTGTCGCTACCTTCAACATTACCTAATTGGTTTTCTTCGGTTGAACCACCAACGTAATTCCATTGATGCTCAGCAAAACGGAATGTGTTTGTAGAAGCCTGATACTGAAGGTTGCCCTTCGCAAAATAGACTTTGCCTCCAGTCGCGTTGATACTGAACTTGCCGTCAATAGCCCCTGTAGGAGCTGTCGGCACCTCGGGGGTCTCGCCGCCATTGTTACCACCTCCGTTGTTGTTTCCGCCGTTGTTCGGTTCATCGGGTTTCGTGCAGCCAGCGGCGAAGACCACCGCTGCTGCAAGCATCATTACTGATGCGAATTTTCTTAGTTTCTTCATAGTGAGTTGATTTTGTGATTTCAAAGGGCAAAAATAAAAAATATTTGGATTCACAAAAGAAAAAGATACGTTTATTTAACTTTTCGGTATTTCCGAATGATTGCCGATTGCAGATTTTTTCGTAATTTCGCAGTTTCAAAGAAAATCATCAAAACAAACGAAATATGAAATACGACGTCATCGTAATCGGCAGCGGCCCTGGAGGCTATGTGGCTGCCATCAGAGCATCACAACTTGGAAAGAAGACCGCCGTGGTCGAGAAGGCTGAAGTGGGCGGCATCTGCCTCAACTGGGGCTGCATCCCCACCAAAGCCCTGCTGAAGAGCGCGCAGGTCTACACCTATATTAATCATGCCGAGAACTACGGCATCAAAGTGGAAGGCGAAGTGAAACCCGACATGGAAGCGGTCGTGGCCCGCAGCCGCGGCGTGGCCGACACCATGAGCAAGGGCGTGCAATACCTCCTCAAGAAGAACAACGTGGATGTCATCGCTGGCTACGGCAAACTGACCGCCGACAAACAAGTAGAAGTGACCGACGCCGAAGGCAACAAGAACCTCTACGAAGCTGACCACATCATCCTCGCGACGGGTTCCCGCGTTCGCGAACTGCCTGCCCTGCCCATCGATGGCAAGAAGATCATCGGTTACCGCCAAGCTTTGGTTCTCGACAAACTGCCAGAGAGCATGGTAGTCGTCGGCTCGGGCGCCATCGGCTCAGAGTTCGCCTTCTTCTTCACCTCGATGGGTGTGAAGGTGACTTTGGTCGAATTCCTGCCCAACGTGGTCCCGAACGAAGACGAAGAAGTCTCTAAGCAAGTGGAACGTGCCTTCAAGAAGCTGAAGATGACCGTGATGACTGAAGCCTCGGTGACCCACGTCGACACGACAGGTGAGAAATGCGTTTGCACCATCGCCACGAAGAAAGTCGAGAAGACCGTTGAAGCCGACATCGTCCTCAGCGCTGTAGGCGTGCAGACCAATATCGACAACCTCGGCCTTGAAGAATTAGGCATCACCACCGAGCGCGGCAAGGTCAACGTGGACGAATGGTACCGCACCAATGTGCCGGGCATCTACGCCATCGGCGACATCGTGCATGGCCCCGCCTTGGCCCACAAAGCCGACCACGAAGCCACCATCTGCGTGGAGAAGCTCTGTGGCCTCGACCCCAAGCCGCTCAATTACGCCAACATTCCTGGCTGCACCTACACCACACCTGAAATCGCCTCCGTCGGCTTGAGCGAAGCGAAGGCCATCGCAGCAGGCTATGAGGTGAAAATCGGCAAGTTCCCCTTCACCGCCTCGGGGAAGGCCACCGCTGCCGGTAACCGCGACGGCTTCATCAAGGTCGTCTTCGATGCCAAGACCGGCGACTGGCTGGGCTGCCACATGGTCGGCGACAACGTGACCGAGATGGTGGCTGCTGCTGTGCTCTGCCGTGAGCTGGGTGCCAAGGGCGAAGACATCATCCATGCTGTGTTCCCCCACCCCACCATGTCGGAAGGCATTATGGAGGCCGCGGCTGCTGCGTATGGTGAATGCGTTCATCTTTAATGCGGGATTATGAATGCTGAATGCTGAAATCGAAGATTCGACGAAGTCAATGTCGCGATGCGCAGCTGGGCTTTGCCTCATTCAGCATTCCTCATTCAGTATTCCAAATTATTATTACCATGGAAATAATAGAAACCAAGATAAAAGACCTGCTCATCATCAAGCCTGACGTGTTCATAGATGAACGTGGCTATTTTTTTGAAAGCTACAACAAGGAGCGTTTCATGGAACACGGTCTGAATATGACCTTCGTGCAGGACAACGAATCGCAGTCTATGCAAGGTGTGCTGCGCGGACTGCATTTCCAGAAGCCTCCTTTTGCCCAAGGCAAGCTGGTGCGCGTGGTGAAAGGCGCTGTGAGGGATGTCGTCGTTGACTTGCGTAAAGGCTCACCCACATACGGGCATTGGGAATCCGTCGTTTTAACCGAAAGCAACAAGCTGATGTATTGGATTCCGGAAGGCTTCGCACATGGCTTCGTCTGTCTCGAAGACCATTCGGTGTTTACCTACAAATGCACTAATGTCTACAACAAAGCCTCAGAAGGCAGCATCCGCTGGAACGACCCCGACCTCGGCATCAACTGGGACATCGACAATCCTATTCTGTCGGAGAAAGACAAGATATCGCCGATGTTTAGGGACTTTATTACTCCGTTTTAGTTGAAGTGGAGAAGAGATTCCCCTTCGGGGAATGGAGTGAGGCATAGTTTTAATATGCGGCGGCACATGAAGCCTACACAGCATATGATTTTCTTGCCGCCGCCCATAAAACAAACAACAACACTCCATTCCCGTAGGGAAACCCTATCATAAAATCTTGAAATTTGAAACTTGAAATACATACTATGAGAACAAGAAACCTCCTCCTCGCCTGCGGCATGGCTATTATATTAATAGGTGTGGCAGCAGCGGTCACTTTTTCACTTGCCCAATCCAATGATGAGCAATTGGAAGAATATGAAGGCACAGACCAAGAATTCCTTTCCTTCGACCACATCGACCACATTACCCATGACATTGAGTTACCTGATACGATGACATTTTGCGGTGAAGAGGTACCATTGGACCTGTTTTTTGTCAGAGAACGTCTTGAACGTGAGTTGTTGGTCAACTCGTACCTGCATTCCAGCACCTTGTTATTATTGAAACGCTCATCGCGATGGTTTCCCATCATGGAGCCCATTATGGAAAAATATGGCCTTCCTGAAGACTTCAAGTATCTGGCAATGATTGAAAGCTCGCTCACCAATGCCGTTTCACCTGCCAAAGCGACAGGCTTCTGGCAATTCCTTGAAGGAACCGGGAAACAATACGATCTGGAGATCAACAAGGAAGTGGATATGCGATACAATGTGGAGAAAGAGACCGTGGCCGCCTGTCGTTATCTCAAAGACTCATATAGAAAGTTTGGTGACTGGACCTTGTCGGCAGCCGCCTTCAACTGCGGCAACGGAAGAATCTCCAAGACAATTGAAGAACAACGTGTGGATTCCTATTACGACATGCTGTTGCCTGAGGAAACGCAACGTTATGTCTACCGTATCTTGGCCCTAAAACTCATCACTGAAAATCCAGAAAAATACGGTTTCCAAATCCGTGACAACGGTTGGTATCAACCTTACGAGTGCAAAACCATCACTGTCACCAAATCCATCCCAAGTTTGATTGATTTTGCCTATGAGCAAGGTACCAACATCAAGATGTTGAAGTATTTCAATCCTTGGCTGCGCGGCAACTCACTCACCATATCAGCTGGCAACAGTTATGAGATTAAGATTCCGACAGGAAAATATGCGAAAACACATGGGAAAATGAGAAAAGCGGAATGAACGAGTTTTCAGAAGACAAGACTTTAGAGATTTTAGGTGCGCGGGAAAACAACCTGAAGAATATCGACCTTTCCATTCCCCGCAATGCCCTGGTGGTCGTTACTGGAATCAGCGGGAGCGGTAAATCGTCGTTGGCTTTCGATACCATCTATGCCGAAGGACAACGTCGTTACATGGAGAGTTTTTCGGCCTACGCGCGACAGTTCATCGGCAACATGGAACGCCCCGATGTGGATAAAATCACAGGCTTGAGTCCCGTCATCAGTATTGAGCAAAAGTCTGTGAACAAAAACCCACGCTCGACGGTGGGCACCATCACCGAGATTTACGATTTTCTGCGCCTGCTCTATGCCCGCATCGGCGAGGCCTATTCCTACAACACAGGCGAGAAAATGGTCCGCTACACAGAAGAGCAAATCACCGACCTTATTCTCAAGGAGTTTGACGGCAAACGCATCAACATTTTGGCGCCCGCTGTCCGTGGTCGTAAAGGCCACTACCGCGAGCTGTTTGAGCATATCCGCCAAGCAGGATTCACCCGTGTGCGTGTGGACGGTGAAATGTGTGAGATTGAGTTCGGCATGATGGTGGACCGCTACAAGACCCATGACATTGAAATCGTAGTCGACCGCATTGAGGTTCATGAGGACAGCCTCTCGCGCGTCAAGAAGTCGGTGCAGACTGCCTTCCGTTATGGCAAGGGCTTGCTCATGGTGCTCGACAATGACACACAGCAGCTACGCTACTTCAGCCGCCTGCTGATGTGTCCCACCACAGGGCTATCCTACGAAGACCCCGAGCCCAACACCTTCTCATTCAACTCGCCCTACGGCGCTTGCCCCAAGTGCAACGGATTGGGCGAAATCGCCGTCGTGGACAAGGAAAAACTCATCCCTAACCCCAACCTGAGCCTCCGCAAAGGCGGACTGGCTCCAGCAGGCGAATACAAAGCCGGCAGTTGGATCTTCAAGCAGCTGGAAGCCATCGGTCTAAAATACGGCTACACGCTTGACACCCCACTGAAAGACATCTCCGAAGAGGCTCTCGACGTTATCCTTTACGGTACCAACGAGACCTTCGAAGTGAAACGCGAGACCCTCGGCATCACCTCCACCTATAAAATCAACTTCGAAGGCATCATCAACTTCATTGAAGACCAAAACAACGAGGAAGCTTCGGCAGCTATTGCCCGTTGGGCAGGCTCGTTCATGAACCATGTGACTTGCCCTGTCTGCGGCGGCACAAGGCTGAAAAAAGAGTCACAGTATTTCCGCATCGATGGGAAGAACATCGCAGAGGTGGCCAACATGGACACACTCAGCCTTGGCAAATGGATTGACGAGTTGCCCGAAAAACTCACTGAACGACAGAACGACATCGCCAAGGAAATCCTTCGCGAAATCCACAAGCGCGTTCATTTCCTCTTAGACATCGGCATCGACTATCTCAACATGAACCGTCCAGCAGCATCATTGTCGGGCGGCGAGGCACAACGTATTCGTTTGGCCACGCAAATCGGTTCACAGTTAACAGGCGTGCTCTACATCCTTGACGAGCCCAGCATCGGCCTGCACCAACGTGACAACCAACGCCTCATTGAGTCTCTGAAAGAATTGCGCGACATCGGCAACTCGGTCATTGTGGTGGAACACGACAAGGACACCATGCTCAATGCTGATTATCTCGTCGACATCGGTCCTGGCGCAGGTCGCCATGGGGGCGAAGTCGTCTTCGCCGGTAAGCCCTCCGAAACCAAAACGGGTCATTCTATCACCTGCGACTACCTCAACGGCATCCGCCAAATCGAAGTGCCCAAAACAAGGCGCAAACCCCTGGATGGCGATTTCCTCACCATCAAAGGAGCAAAAGGCCACAACCTGAAGAATGTGGATTTGAAACTGCCCCTCGGCGTGATGGTATGCGTGACAGGCGTCAGCGGTTCGGGTAAGTCCACCTTAATTAATGAGACCCTCTCCCCCATCCTCAGCCAAAAGTTCTACCGTTCGGTGAAGGAGCCGCTACCCTACGACAGCATCGAGGGCTTGGAGAAAATCGACAAAATCATCCAAATCGACCAGGCACCCATTGGACGCACACCACGAAGCAATCCAGCCACCTACACTAAGGTCTTCGACGACATCCGAAAACTCTATGGTGAGTTGCCCGAATCGAAAATCCGCAACTACAAGGCAGGGCGTTTCTCCTTCAACGTAAAAGGCGGTCGCTGCGAAGCATGTAAAGGCGCTGGCGTGCGTGTCATCGAAATGAACTTCCTCCCCGACGTGACTGTGCTTTGCGAGGAATGCCAAGGCAAACGCTACAACCGAGAGACCTTAGAGGTGCGCTACAAAGGCAAGTCGATCAACGATGTGCTTAACATGACCATCAACGAGGCAGTGGATTTTTTCGAGAACATCCCGAACATCATTCAGAAAATCAGAACGTTGAAAGATGTCGGCCTGGGTTATCTGACCCTCGGTCAAGCTTCAACCACCATCAGCGGCGGCGAGGCGCAACGTGTGAAATTGGCTACCGAATTGGCCAAGCGCGACACGGGCAAGACACTTTATGTGCTTGACGAACCCACCACCGGCTTGCATTTTGAGGACATCAAGGTGCTGATGAACGTGTTGAACAAGTTGGTCGACAAGGGCAACACCGTCCTCATCATCGAGCACAATATGGACGTCATCAAGATGGCGGATTGGATCATCGACATGGGTCCTGAGGGCGGCGACCGCGGCGGACGCATCGTCTGCGAAGGCACTCCTGAAGAGATTTGCAATTGTACGGATAGCTATACAGCGAAATATTTGAGGGAAGAGCTGAAAGTTAGAAGTTGACTCATCCCGAAACATCATGAAACGCACCATTATTAAACCTAAAACAATGAAAAAAGCACTTTACATCCTTTTGTTCGGCACACTGATGGCATGTGGATCGAATCATCAGAAACAGGACACCATCAATACGTTAGGGAATTTCACAGGACAGACAGTTGAGCAACAGCCTACCACAGTCGAAGGCGACTGCATCATGGAAGATGTGCTGCGGCTCATCTCGAAAGACGTCCTCCCCGAAAACATGCGCCAGCTGGACCTTGCAGCTGAAATCCTTAAGAAAGCAGAAGGTGGCGACGACAGCTACGAGGTGAAGTGCAACTACGCCTACTTCGACAGGACAGAAGGCGAATGCGACCATTCGGCAATCCAACTGAAGAGTTTCACGAAAGCCGATGGCTCACACCTCGTTCTCTATGCCTATTCGGGCGGATGCGACTGCAACGTAATGATTGACCACAAAGCCTACATTTACCGTGAGGGGCAACTCTCTGAGACATCATGGCCTTTCCCCGAACCCGGGTTCGATGAGTTCTACAACGCCTTGTCGTTCTATGGCGCAGACAAGGCCGACATCGACTTTACCAAAGAGGACGGCATGCCTTACTATATGCTTGGCCCCGACGACAACATCTTGTGCGATTGGGCGGCTTGCGACTACTATGATTTCCTGGACTTCCAACGCCCCATCACCTATCACTGGAACGGTGAGAGTTTCGACAAGAGCTACGGTGAATACCGCATCTGCGGCGAAAGCAACTTCGGTGGACTCAAACTCGGCGGTCCTATGCCCCAAGCCCTTGACGGCTTCCGCCTCGACCCGTTGGAGCAAAATGAATACTACGGCGAAACGATGCTCGTTGACACAAAGACAGGCGAGAACATTGCCAAGATAAAGTATGGAATAGAAAACAGAGTGCAAAACATCACCTATATCGAGGTATACAGCAAGCAATACGCGACCTACAACGGCACCAAGGTTGGCGACATGATTGCCGACGTACTCAAGGCGAGCTCCATGTCGGCTGCCTACAATTTCAGCGATGGCAAGGCCGAAGACGACACCACACGTTGGACCTACGTCAAGACCTGGCATGGGATTTTCGCCGTCGACGGTAACAGCATCACAGTGGGCACACCACATACCTCACCCGATGGCGATCTCGATCCCTTTTTAGGCACTGACCTCAAGGCTTCGGTTCCTTCCGAGCCCGTGAGAGCCATCGAAATCATGAAAGTGTGGGAGGAAGAATAAGTGTTGTAATCCAAAACACAACATCCTAAAACTGTGGGCAATAAAAAAGGCTGGTGGTTCAAACTTCCAGCCCTTTTTGCATTAGCGTAGCCAAAGCACTTGTCCCTTGCTGATGCGGTCGCCTTCCTTCATGCCGTTCTTCCTAAGAATCTTCTCAGGCTTCACTGCGAAGCGTAAGGCCACGTCGCGCAGGGTCTCCCCTTCCTGGACGGTGTATTTCTTCGCCTTCCAGTTGCTGTTTCTCAGCTTCGAGAGATACACCACATCGCCGCTGTGGAAGACCACCTCTTCGGGATGCTTCAGGCAGTTGTATTGACAAAAACGCTTGAACTTGATGCCGAAAGCCTTAGCCATACTCTCTGGCGTTTCCCCTTCTTTTGCATAAACGAAACGTACTTTGTTGTTTTCATAAATGAAGCGTTTGTCCTGTGTCATATCGGCCAAAGGATACACCGATTTGTCCACTGGAGAGAACGCCAACTCAAAGTACTCATCTACAGCAGGGTCAATAGGTTCCACCTCGCTCTCCGCAAGCAGGCCGAGTGCGATTTGGTCATACTGGGTCAAGTCGTAAAGGTTGATGCGGTCGATGAGCAACTGGGCATATTTCGGGTTGGTGGCATAGCCTGCAGCCTTCAATCCCTTTGCCCAACCTTCATAGTCGGTGATTTCCAAGTCGAAAAGGGCAGCATAACGGTTGCGCCCGCAAAGAAAGTCAGAATGGTCGCGGAAAGAATCCTCCACGTTGTCGTACTTGCGGAAGCACTCGTTCTTTGCATCGTCGTCCATGTAATAGGTGTCGCCTTCCCAGCCCTTGTGGCACTTGATGCCGAAATGGTTCTTCGCATTTCGAGCCAGGGCACTATTGCCTGCCCCCGACTCCAAAAGTCCTTGTGCTAAGGTGATGGAAGCAGGAATCTTATGGGTCTTCATTTCGCGGATGGCGATGTCCTTGTAGGTTTGGATGTATTCTTCAGGGGTGATGCGCTGCGCCGTTATCGTTAAGGGTATCAGGAGTAATAATAGCAGTGGGAACTTCTTCATTTTTCTAGTGCTTTTGTACTAAGGCTCATGGCCAAAGGACCCTGAGCTTGTCGAAGGGCCGGTTTATTATTGGTCGGCGTTTCGACAGGCTCAACGACCTTAGCTTTAAACGCAAAACCAACGAAAATCGTATGAAACCAAAATAAAAAAGCTATCGTTCCGTTTTTTTCCGTATTTTTGAAGCCAATTTTTGTTAATCTATGGACACAACCAGCCTTTTCAAGTACTTCCCTGAGCTCAGCGACAAGCAGAAAGAGCAGTATAACCAACTGAAAGACTTATATTTGGACTGGAACAGCAAAATCAACGTCATCTCGCGCAAGGACATGGAGCACTTCTATGAGCACCATGTGTTGCACTCGCTGGCCATTGCCAAATATTACGAGCTGTTGCCTGGCATGAAGGTGATGGACTTGGGTACAGGGGGCGGTTTCCCAGGCATCCCTTTGGCTATCATGTTTCCGCAGACCGAGTTCTACCTCATCGACGGTACAGGCAAGAAAATCAAGGTGGTGAATGCCGTGAAGGAAGCCATTGGCTTGGAGAACGTGGTGGCCGAGCAGAAACGCGCCGAAGAGGTGAAGGATAAATTCGACGTGATAACCGGTCGCGCCGTGATGACGCTTCCTGAAATCGCCAATTTGGCAGGCAACAAGCTGAGAATCAGAGGCGATGAAGAGGCTGGCGGCATCATCTACCTAAAAGGCGGCGACCTCACGGAAGAGTTCAAGGCATTGAACCGCTATTGGAGATACAAGAAAGCCATTATCAGCAAATGGTTTAAGGAAGAGTACTTTGTGGAGAAATATGTTATTCATCTTTTTTAATCACAAAACCGGCAAAACGTGCAAAACAACAATAGGACAAACAAGCAACGGCTCGCACACCACCCTCCATTGCAACGCACCCGAAAGGGGATTCGGCGTTCGCAAAAGCACAATAGGAAAGTGACTGCTAACGGCTTCCCAAATTGGTTTGGATTTTTGTGGATCATGTTTTTAAATCATGTTTTTAATAATAGACATCAATAATTTCAACAAATACTAATCAAATGAAAAAACTGACACTAACCTTAATCGCAACGCTTGCTTTGAGCACGATGATGCTCGCTCAGCAAGCCATGCCCGTGCCCTTCGACCAGAACGTCAGAAGAGGCAAATTGGAGAACGGATTGACCTACTACATCCGTCACAACGAGAAACCCGCCCAGCGCGCCAACTTCTACATCGCGCAGAAAGTCGGCTCCATCCTTGAAGAAGACGACCAGCAAGGTCTGGCCCACTTCCTGGAGCACATGGCCTTCAACGGCACGAAGAACTTCCCCGGCAAGGAACTCCTTAACTATATGGAGCACAACGGCGTGAAGTTCGGCGAGAACGTGAACGCATGGACCAGCATCGAACAAACCGTCTACATGCTGACCAACGTGCCGACCACCAACATGAACCTCGTCGACTCGTGCATCCTCATCCTTCACGACTGGTCGAGCTTCATCTCCTTGGAAGGTCCCGAAATCGACAAGGAACGCGGTGTCATCCTTGAGGAAAAGCGCACCCGCAACGACGCCCAACAGCGCATGTGGGAAAAGATGCTGCCCGAGATTTACCCCAATAGCCCTTACGGTCACCGCATGCCCATCGGCCTTGAGGAAGTCATCACCGGCTTCGACCACGAGGCCTTGCGTGCCTACTACCACAAGTGGTACCGTCCCGACCTGCAAGGCATTATCATCATTGGTGATATTGATGTCAATGAAGTGGAGAGCCACCTGAAGACCATCTTCGAAGACATCCCCGCCCCCATCAATCCTGCCGAACGCACCCGCTTTGAGGTGGCCGACAACGAAGAGCCCATCGTGAGCATCTGCACCGACCGTGAAGAGACCAACTACAACATTTCGGTATATTACAAGCACGACGTGATTCCGAATGAAGAGAAAGACGACATCCAGTATTGGCTGAAAGGCTACATTGACGGGCTTGTTGCCATGATGTACAACAATCGTTTGGAAGAGCTCACCCAGAAAGCCAACCCGCCCTTCATCTTCGGCTATGGCTATTACGGCACTTTCTTCGTCAGCGACACCAAGGATGCTTGGACTTCGATGGCATACGCCAAGGACAAGGATGGCATCGACGAGGCCTTGAACGCCATCGTGGCCGAGAACAAACGCATGCAGCAATATGGCTTCACCGCCTCAGAATTTGAACGCGCCAAGGCTGACCTGATGAAACAAATCGAGAACCAATACGATGAGCGCGACAAACAGGAGACTGGCCGATACCTCAACCCCATCCTCGCCCACTTCCTCACCAACGAGCCGCTGATGGGCATCGAAAACGAGTACATGTTGCTCAGCCAAATCCTGCCTGCCCTTCCTGTGGAAGCCATCAACCAATATGTGCCTGAACTCATCCGCAAGGACAACATCGTCATCACGCTGACCGCTCCTGAAAAGGAAGGTGAAGTGCTGCCCACCAAGGAAGAACTCGTCGCTCTGTTCAACAAAGCCAACGAAGTTGAAGTGGAACCTTACAAGGAGACCGTCAGCAACGAGCCTCTAATTGCCACCCTTCCCGTGAAAGGCGCCATTGAAAGCAAGAAACACGACGACACCTTTGATGCCACCATCCTCAATTTGAAGAATGGCGTGAAGGTCATCTACAAGCCCACCACTTTCAAGGACGACGAAATCCTGATGTCGGCCTACAGCTTCGGCGGCTACAGCGTCATGGACCAAAGCGATCCTTACACTTTGCAGGAAATCAACTCATTGGCTACCCTTGGCGGTGTGGGCAACTTCAGTGCCATCGACCTGCCTAAGGTGTTGGCTGGCAAAAAAGCTTCAGTCAATCCTTACATCAGTTCACTAACAGAAGGCATGAGCGGTAGCTGCTCCGTGAAGGATTTGG
>JAEEGH010019014.1_pt1 | contig 14460 bp, 18 predicted proteins | sample 9134181 | NCBI WGS metagenome assembly JAEEGH01 (sample SAMN16246544, study PRJNA631951) | gut metagenome | biome: gut microbiome; feature: rumen; material: DP-attached | host: Bos | place: Iran: Karaj | collected 2018-10 | reverse complement strand
TTATATTGTGCGCAATCTTTTGAAAGTAAATATTCCAGTACAGATCAATAAAATACAGTAATGCATACGGATCAATCCTATACAGATATCTGTACATATCACAGAAAAAGAGGTTTTTATGTTATCTTATATCGGCATCATACTTATCGCAGCCCTATATTTCGCAGTCCTTGAGCTATCCAAGAACATCCTCATCAGCTTCGCCATCGGCATCATAGCTGTCGCTGCAATGATAGGCCTTCGAATCTATCTGAAGAAAAAGAGCCTGCTGACAGTGCGAAACCGCATCCTCATGTGGGTAGCATTCCTTGCAGTTCTTTATATTAACTACGCGCTCACTCCCCCGCCCTACAAGAATGTACCGGCAGTGGATAACAAGAATCCTGACGTGACAGGCGTTGTCAGCATCGCACAAGGCGACCTTACCGGAGTATATAACGAAGATCACTCGGTAAAAGTATACGCAGGCATCCCCTACGCCAAGGCTCCCGTGGGCGATCTTAGATTCAAAGAGCCCCAGGCTCCTGACAGCTGGGAAGGCGTAAGAGCATGCGACGAGTTCGGACCTATAGCTATGCAGTCACGAAGCAGCGTCATCATGGACAGCCTTTCCCATATCCTTGGATGGCACGACTATCAGGTCAAGATTGGTGATGAATACCTCGAAGCCATGAGCGAGGACTGTTTGTATCTCAACGTCTTTGCCCCAGAAGATGCAGGTGATGAGCCGCTTCCAGTTATCTTCTACATCCACGGAGGAAGTCTTTCTACAGGCCACAGCTCCTATACAGAATACAGAGGCGAAGACCTAGCAAAAAGAGGCGTCATCTTCGTCAACTTCGCTTACCGTCTCGGCGTGTTCGGTTACTATACTGCCGACGACCTCAAGGCCGAGTCAGCTAACGGCACAACAGGTAACTACGGACTTCTCGACCAGATCGCAGCCCTTCAGTGGGTATACGACAACATCGAAGCCTTCGGCGGCGATCCGGAGCGAATAACCATAGCAGGAGAATCCGCCGGTGCATCCAGCGTCAACGCATTATGCGTCTCTCCTCTCACGGAAGGTCTTTTCACATATGCCATCGCAGAGTCAAGCGGAATCGTAGCCTACACTCCTTACCACACCTTGAGGACCTACGACGAGGCCATAGAACAGGGCGATATTGTGAGAAAAGAATTTAATGTTTCATCATCAGATGAACTCAGAAATATCCCTGCGGAAGAGCTCCTTACAACAAGCTCCAAGCAGACATCCATGACAATAGACGGCTACGCCCTTACCGAGATGCCCTATCTCACCTATCAAAAAGGCGAAAACCACGAGCAGGCTCTTCTGAACGGATTTAATGTAAAAGAATCTGATGCCTTCCTTCTAAACACAGAGGCAACCAGCGAAAACTACGTATCACTCTTAGAAGAAGACCTTGGGCCCTATGCATCTGAAATGGCAAAAGTAGTGCCTGCAGACTCTCCACAAAGAGATCAGCACTTCATAGTTGACGCCATGGGAGATGCCAAAGGCGCGCTTAATATATGTTATTCGGCTCTATGGTTTAGCTATTCTCACTACGTTTGGAATAACTACCTTATAGAGCAAAGCGTACCATGTTACGAATACTATTTTTCTAAAACAAATAATGTACTATCAAATTATCACGCAGGAGAACTCCCCTACGCCTACGGAAACCTCTGGAGGCACCCGGGACTTTATAGCGAAGAAGATTACGAACTCTCTGAAATAATGCAGCAGTACTGGGTTAACTTCGCTAAAACCGGCAATCCAAATGGGGACGGCCTTCCTGAATGGAAAATGAGAACAGCTGACCAGGACAAACTCCTGCAGCTGGATACAGAAATTAAGATGATCGATGATCCTAACGCAGAATTGTACAAGATCATCGATATGTATCAGGAATCAACGATTTCATGAAAAACACTTCACGAAAAAGCTCCCGATGTAGTGATACCTCACTATTCCGGGAGCTTCATTTTTAACTAATTCTTATGGTTCATTACTGCTCTTCCCCAATCACAGCATTAGGATTGCGCTTGTGAATCTCCGAAAGAATCGTATCTACAGCTTCGTTAACGCCCTTGAAGAGCGCATTCATCATGGCAATCTTATGCTTCTTGCCATCCATTGTAACGACTGTGACAAATACAGAATGAACACCTTTATATGATGCATCTGATCTATACGCCCTCACAACATCCTCGTAAGGTATAAATGCCAGATCTATATCCGCATAGACGATACGCCTTGGTGTAAGGTAAGTATTTGCAACCTTAAGAACCATCGTAGCGGGATCCAAAAGCTCATTGTCTATCATCTGTAACTGAGTATCAGAAATACCATGCAGTGTCTTATTGAAGCTTACAAATCCCTTAATTCCCATTAAGAGAAACAGAAATGCAAATAAGGCAAGTACTAAGCCAACATATACACATATCATAGCCATTTTCACAGGATACATGTACTGTATGCAAACGCCCTTATAGTAGTCGTCAAAAGACTCTTTTGTCCAAGGTTCTACATTATCAGGAAGCTTATCATTAAAGTGCTCTATGATAGTCTCCTTATCACTGTCACTTATCTTAAGAACAGATCCAACTACGTGAAACTCACCATCTTCAGCAATTCCATCCATCATATCGTCATACCAGTCTTTGCCGGCTCGCATAATGTAGAATCTGTCGCCATCATTTATTTCATAGTACGTCACATCATCCGAATATCGGCATATCTTTACAGGGCGCTCTACGATATCAACATATGACGCCTCCCCAACCTTAATTGTCTCATCCTCATAATTTTCAGCCAGCGAGGTAGCATTCTCAAAGCCCTGTGTTTTTAAATGATGCATCAGGACAAAAGAAAAAATCGTGAGTACCAGGAATATACATCCAATAATATTGAATCTAATGATCAGTTTATACTTCTTTTTTATCATGACCGACCTCCTGTTGAACGCTCAGCTCTCCCTCCTTGGAGCTTTCACCTTTCTTCTTGCCATATGCATACTCAAGGACGAGACAGACTCTTGAAATTTCTCTGCAGATAAGCATCACTCCTCCAATAAGAAATAGGATAAAGAGATTAATTACTGCGTCTCCGAATATGATCCTTGAAACCAATATAATAATAAGCGATGCATTAAGCAAGGTCCAAGACCCCTTCCAATCAAGGTCATTAGTGTCGTACAACTGACATATCGCGATATTCTCAGCTATTATTTCTACTGTAAAAAATATTAAATATACAGTGGTTAAAACTATACCACTATTATGATACTTGCCATGAATACAAACAGAAAATACAATTTCAAGAATACAGATTCCCGCGAATATCACAAAATGCTTACTCGGATTCTTTTTTTCTGAAACACAGGTTCGAACTACAAAGCTTGAAAAAAGCAAAATTACTAGTATTTTGGCAATGTCTATAAAGTAACCATACATACCGTCTATTTTACCTGTGAGGCTTCCATACACATATACATAGAAGCCAAGAGGGATATAAAATGCATATACAAGTGGTATACATTTCAATAAAATATCTATAATCCTATTTTTACTTAAACTCATTACTTTATGTTGTTCTCCTCTTTTAACGTACTCAGATCATAATATACAAAGTCGATGTAAGTGTTACCCAAATAATCGATAACTCCGTATTTGCCATCTACACCAACTATAAAGAGAACATCGCTGCCTTTGACTCGTTTCATATAATCATATGTATCTGTTAGCTTGTTACCATCTTTATCACAGATAAAAAATGTAACATCATCATCTTTGATAATAAAAAAGCATGGATACTCAGCCTCTTCGTCCAGGTAACAACAAGCTATATCTTTATAAGAATCTCCCAGAACATCATTTCCTTCATAGTCTAAAAGCCTGTAATTAGCATACATATCTCTTGCAATAAATCTTTCAGGGCCGCTCTTAACAGATATATAATCATACACAAGGGGCTCGATGATCGCATTCCCATTGTTATCATATACTCCGCAATATGCTTTAGGATGAGAGTCTTTATCTTCTGGAGATACTATATTTGCAACGAGGAAATCATCATAAATACTTATGGTGTACTTGGCTGTCAATAAAGTAACACCGTTGTTGTAAAAATATATCTCACTATTCCCACTCCATTCCTCGATACAGGCATAATAGTCATATATTTCTATATTTCTGTAACTCGTCTTAAAAAGTTCATTATAATTAAGGTCTAATAAGCCATAATCTATGTAATCAGGATATCTTGTATATTCTTCAGTTATAATGACCCCTTTATCCATATGGCTAAAATCACAATTATCATATCTGGCAGTTGTCAGCCAGTTACCGTATTTATCAGCAAAGCCATACATACCGGTTTGAGCGTCAAAGAGGAACAAATTACCATCATCCAGACAAAATGAATTATCAGTAAGCTCAACATCCTCAGTTGTAAGATACCTATGTGTTTTACCTACTGACATATTCATCGCATAATCTTTAGGTGAATCGAAAAGGAAGTCTCCCCAGAAAGAGACTACATAATTCTCTTTAGAAAAGCCCGCATTCGGGCCAAAACGAAATAATAGTGCTGTCATCACACCCGCAGCCACTATAAATAAACCGAATACAATCCGGCTTTCTTTCTGATTTTTCTTTTGTTTTGTTGTCATAAAACTTATCCCCAAATAAAACTTAAATCTTTAAAATCAATTCATTCTACCTTAAATCGATAGCATTTACAAATTGCACGGTATATAGTAGCACTTTTCAAAACTGCAATTTACGCAAAAAATAGAGGTGCCGTCAGACACCTCCATGATCTAAACTGCTTAAACTTAAAATCCAATTATCCGCATAGCGCTTGCCGCCACATCCCCAAACTGCCCCACTGACTGCCTGGCTATATACAATGAGTATAGTCCCACAACAAGCGCGATTATAGCGATTATCAGGACCATGATATTATAGGAATCCCCTTTATTCAAATTCCTGATCTCATTGTAGCGGTAGCACAACAGCATATAGAATATAAGGCATATCAGAACTATAAGCCCGGACTCTAGCCTCACATTATTCACCAACATAAAGATGATAAAAGCAAAGATAACAGCGAATGACGCCTTGATCAGAAAGCCCTTTATTTTCCCACCCCTGTTTATGAAAAAAGGAGTCAGGATAACCGGAAGAAAGGCGACAACTACAAATACGATCTTGAGTACAAGGTCGTATTCATGGAATGCTCCCAGCTTGAAGAAATCCTGCATGGTAAAAACTGTATAGCACGTCATAAGTTCGAATAATACAATACTCCCAAGCACGAGCTTAATTATCATCTCGACTGCCTCTTTATAATTCGAGGCAAGATCATTTTTCTCAGCTTCTTTCCTATCTACGCGCTCCCTGTTGTCCAGGATCTTCTCAATGTCAGCGTCGCTGTAGCTCGGAACAGCATTATCCTTAAGATACTTGATTATGTCATCACGAAACTTCTGGTTACTTTCATTTATGGCGTTCACAACATCAAGGTCGCACAGCTCCCTGTTGGCAGCGACCTCATCCGCCATTTTCCCTGCAACTTCTTCACAGAACTTCTCATAGATGGTGCTTCTCTTCTTCTCAAGCATCACGCGCCCCCCCGCTGGAATCTCTGAAATTTTCGCTTATCTGTTTTTTATTGGGTCATTTATTGGGTCACGATGACCCAATAAATATTTTCTCCACCACATAACTACCATTATAACGCATTTCCCGTTATGAATCTTCACAATCCTAAAAACAAACAAAAGCCCGGACATTACATCCAGGCCTTCCTGCATATGCTCATCTCCGATACCTATCCACATTAACCCCTTCTCTTCTCGCGATCCGTAGTAGCTCTTCATGCGACGCTTCCTTAACTTCAAGCGCATCCAGAAATCCAAGATCGCCCGAATAAGCCACCCCCTCGGCAAAAAACTCCTCGATCAGATCATGGCGAAGCCGCTCATAATCTATATCCCCGCCACCAGAATTCTTCTTATTATCATGATGAGAAAAAAAGCCCATGATTTACCTCCTAGTCTTCGCCAGTCTCAATCATCCTCATAATCTCACTATTTCGCTCCAAAAGATCATAAATCCCATCCTCAGAAAGAACCCCACGCTTTATATCAGCAGGAATCTCGCCCTGCTCATCCATGGCAAAGTCCTCTTTCCACTGGTCACCGGAATAGTAATCTTCAAGCTTTCGAACCTTGTCCTGCAAGCTCTTATAATTATCAACGGCCCTCTCCAACGATTGCTGTGCAGCAGCGACCTCATTGAAGATCTCTTCCATCTCTGAAATACGCTTCCTTGCCCTGACGGCCTTTACAGCATCATCTATATCGCTTTCTGACATTTCCACTTCTTGAGTCCAACTCTGTGATCCTTCACCTGGTCCGCACATGATCTCACTTCCTTTCTCTATACTTATACAATAGCATATTGTTGTATTTAAGCATAATGATAGATACACTCAAATGTGGTACAATTTAGCTAACAGAGGGATTTGCGGTCATTTTTCGCAGTTTGAGAATTATTCGTGAATGGAGACTAAAATGGCATTAAATTACAAAGATGACCTTTTTATGTTACAAGTCAGATTATTTAGATTAGCACAGATTCGCTGGGATAAAAATCCGAAAGAATGTGAGGCAATCTTTAATAAGTATGATATTAACTCATATATTGAAACTTGCTATGAAGAGTATCATGTTCAGGGAGACGATGCCAATTTGGATGATATAGAAAGCTACTTGACTAAGAAAGGTTGGACATTATGACTCTTGAAAATGGTAAACCAATTTATCATGGGAGCTATATTGTAGTTGATAAGCCAGATTTGGCCAAATGCCAAAAAGGAAAAGATTTTGGACAAGGCTTTTATTTAACTACTGATATAAATCAGGCAAGACGATTTGTAAAATCATCTATTGGAAAAGCAATAAAGAATAGTACTGAAGTTCCAGACACATCAAAAGGATATTTGAGTGTTTATCGCATTGATCAATATGATGATCTCTTAATCTACGAGTTTGAAACTGCTGATAGTGAATGGCTTCATTGCGTAGCTGCACATAGGATGAGAGGAATATTGCCTGGTGAACTAGAGAAATGGGTGAAATATGATATCATCGCAGGGAAAATAGCTAATGATACTACAAACCAGGTGATTACAGCGTATATCAATGGCGTATACGGTGAGGTTGGATCTGAAATAGCAGATGAAACAGCAATAAGACTTCTAAAACCAGAGAAGCTTACAGATCAAATATGTATAAGAACTAAAAAAGCAATCGAAAAGCTTAAATATATCGGATTTGAAGAATATGCCGTAAAATAATGAGGATTAAAATGAAAGTAAGTAAATATGAATATACAATGCAGCTTTTAGCAGCTATGGCATCTATCAACCTTGCAAGACAACAGAAAATTTCCAGGACCAAAGCGTTTTTTAAATTCATGAATTCCAAAACTGGTGAAATGCTTTTTGATGAGTCCACTGATATGTGGATGAATGGTCCGGATTATATTGCAGATGAGTATAGAAGAGAGATGTTAGGCAAAAGAAAACATCGCTCTACCACCTAAAAAGCCCGGACATTACATCCAGGCTTACTATACACATCATTATGGAAAAAAATCATTTCAGCAGATTCGCAAACTCCAGCGCCTTCCATTCCCTGCTTGTAAATCTCTGATACTCTTTCCCAGTCACTATCCATCATCTGTCTAATCACAACATTTGTCCTCCACTTTATCGCATGCTTCGTTATATAGTTTTAAAGCCTCAAGAACCTGATCTTGCTTATCCTTCGGGATTCTTGAGAACACTTCTTTAAACTTCTCATACATGTCATTCTCAATCTTATTGAAACGAGCTTCTCCCTCTTTGGTCAGAGTAAGAACAACACATCTACGATCTGTTTTAGAAGGTTCTCTAATGACAAAACCTTTTTGCACAAGTTCTTCTACAGCTCTACTTACTGCACTTTTATCAAGTTTAAGTACTTTTGCCAATTCTTTTACACAGATGCCGGGACTACGTCCAATCTCAACTACAAGAAAGCACTGAGAAGTGGTAACAAGGCACTTACAACAATCCGTAGTATTCATATTATCAAGATTACGCTCCAGTTCTCTGGTATATTCTCGAAACACTTTTACTTTATCCATAGTCAAACCTCCTTTTGATTATAAATGATAATTACAATAGTTGTTATTGTCAACTATTATATTTAAAAATAGACCAGTACAATCTGGGTGACCCCAGTGTACTGGCCTATGTAAGGTTCTAAGTTTGAAAATGTCTCTCTTTCCAGCTTAGAATACCGAGATATTGATTTAGTTTCCATCAAAAGGCTTTGACATTTACGTTTTTTATCCATGTCAAAACCACTTGCCATGCCGTAAATTAGGAATATCTACACACTTTTATAATCTTATGATTCATCTTTTCTTATAAAGGACAAGTTCCGGATTTGCTCCCTCGGCCTCATATGTGCATATCATTATGAAATCCATATTTGCAAGGATCCCGAAACATCTGTCTGTGCCAAACTCTGACTCAAGTTGGTTGCCAAGATATGTCACATTATCATCCAGGAATTTCACCTTGGTTCCATTTGGCAATGGATATTCAAGATTAACGAAACTACCCACCAGCGCATTAAGTTTTTCTACCCTTGGCATACCTTCAATATGAAGATCATTGATCTCATCTATCAGCTGTTTCTTAAAAGCTTCAAACTGTCCATTGTCACTTAGTTCTTCATACCTTTTCCAATAATCCAGCTTAGGGAGTTCCTGTTTCAAATATTCACGTGCCTGATCCTCTGTAAAGTTCTCATTAACCATGTTTGGAACGCATACATCAATAAGATTATCCATATCGCTGTATGTATAAGTTCCATCAGCATAGCACCATTTACAGTAATCCTCATTAAGAGAACCGTCTTTGTTTCTGCCAATAATCGAATCTTCCAGTGGCATGCCACAACACTGGCATATCAGCTTGTGTGATGAACCCAGCAATGTGTTTATTGAAACATTATAAAGGTTAGACAACAGTTTTAAGGTCTCAGTGTTCGGAACTGTATCACCTTTTTCCCAACGTGAAACTGCCTGACGGGTCACAAAAACTTTTTCTGCCAGATCATCCTGAGACATATTATTCTTGGTTCTAAGCTCAAATAAAACGTCTTTCGTATTCATGAAAATCCCTCCTTTACTAATATTCTAGTACGAAGATATTCATAATACACGCAACTCATTGTTGCTTGCGCTCTTTTAAAATTACGAATGATAAAAGAATCAGGTGGTCGAATCTGTTTTTGCCAAACTTAAACATAGTGATATCTATTTCTATATCGTAACAAACAATATAACGAAAATACAAATGCACAGCCTTCAGCTACAACGATAGCCGCCCACACTCCATTAAGTCCAAAAAATACCGGCAAGATCAGTACAGCTATTACCTGGAACGCTAATGTCCTTAGAAAAGAAATTGCCGCCGATATTACTCCATTGTTAAGTCCTGTAAAGAATGCGGATGAGAAAACACTCCATCCTACAAATAAATATGCAATGGAATAGATCAAAATAGCATGTCGTGTCATCTCATATAATCCTGCATCATTCTTAGCAAATATTCCAGCCATAAATCCTGCAGCTAAAAGAGATATTAATGTCATGGCGATACATGCGCCAGCTATAAGTTTGATACTTCTTTTGAAAACATTTTTAAGTTCTTCATAGTTACCGGCACCAAGGTTATATCCTGCTATAGGCGCGGCTCCCATGGAATATCCCATGAAAATACCAATAAATACAAAATTCGTATACATGATTATGCCGTATGCAGATACGCCCTGCTCTCCGGCAAATTTCATCAGCTGAAAATTGTAAAGCATGTTTACAATCGACATGGATACATTGGAGCAAAACTCAGAAGAGCCATTCATGACAGCTTTACCTAAAGCTAAAAAATCTATCAAAGGCTTTCCAAGTCTAAGTTTCGAACCATTCGGTCTTAAGAAATAAAAAAGCGGAACTACTCCACCAATAAACTGCCCAACAATCGTAGCAAGTGCTGCACTCCAAAGTCCCCAGCCAAAAAATCCCATGAAAAGTGCATCAAGAATCATATTGGTAATGCCTGCGATCAGTGTAATCTTAAGCCCTAGCTGTGGCCTTTCCGCTGTAATCATGAAGGACTGAAAACAATTCTGAAGCATAAATGCCGGAAGTCCAAAAAAAGAAACTCTCGCATAGATAATACAATATGGCAGCATCTCATCACTTGCACCCAGGAGCACTGCCACCTGTGGTGTAAAAATGAATCCAATGATGGAAAGAAGCACACCTAATCCAAGTGCAGTATATATGATAAATGAAAAGATGCCGTTTGCCTTTTTCTCTTCTCCAAGTCCTAAGGTCAACGCTACTAAGGCACTTCCACCTGCACCAAACATAAATCCGATTGCAGAGAAAAACATGATAAATGGAAAGATCAGATTAAGCGCCGCAAAAGGTGTACTACCTACATAATTTGAAACAAAGAATCCATCCACGACTGTATAGATGGATGCAAATATCATCATCAACATGGATGACATAGTAAATCGAATCAAGGAAGAATATGTAAAATGACTCGAAAGCTCTATCGCATTATGTTTTACTTTTTTTCTAAAAATACTTCTCACAAATACCTCACTAAACCTCTAAACTATCACACTCATCCTTGAGCATGTCTAAATATCTTGCATACAGATCAATAAAGATTTTCCTTTCATCTGGTGCCCATGATGTAAAAATCCTGTTTTCCATATCGATCAAAATACTAATCTTCTCATCAATAATCTTTTGACCCTTTTTGGTTGGGGTAAGTTTTTCATTCTTATGACCAGACAAAGGCTCCAGGATTCCATCGTTGATCATCTTCTTAATTGCAGAATTGATTGTCTGCTTACTGAGTCCTGATAAACTGCAGATAGCCTTCTGGGATACATTCTCATCAACTGCCACAGAATACAACACAATAGATTCCGTATCAGTCAGTCCCAACTTACGATTGATTTCATGATATACATTCGATATTTCTCCATAAATGGCATCAAACTGATGCATTGTATTATCCTGCTTTTGCATAGCGTCTCCTTAGTCCGATATCAGACTTTTTGTCAAGTAAAAAAATAGAAGGCACCGAAGTACCTCCTGTCCTTAAAATACGTCATTCCTTAACCTGCTAAGACCTAACGGTAAAGGAATGACGTGAATCCCACTACTCGGTAGCAATGGGCGTCTCTTTGTTTAATTGATGTGATGATAACGCATGCTAGTAAGTAGAGTCAATATCTTCATATTCACCAGAATCATAATTAAAGGCCCACTTTGACATAGCTACTCCTAATTCATCGATTCGTCTTGCCAAGGTGTCTAGTTTGTAAGTCCCTCAGCCAAATCAACTTCTACATCACTAGCATTGTTCTCAGTCATTCTGCGATATACATTTGCCAACAAAGCTCCTGAAATATTGTGCCATACAGAGAAAATAGCGCCAGGTACTGTTGCCATTGCAAGATTTGGGAATGCTGTTGCTGCCAATGATGTAGCAAGGCCCGAATTCTGCATACCAATTTCTACTGATAAAGCTTTCTTCTTTGCAAGTGGAAGATTAAGTGCTTTACCCAAAAGCAATCCACAAGCGTAACCTAAAAGATTATGAAGAATTACAACCACAAAGATAATAGCTCCTGTTGTAAGGATCTGCTGAGAATTGTGTGAAACTACAGCTGCTACAATCAATGTAATAGCAATAACCGATACAAGTGGAAGTGCTTCCTTAACCTTTGCTGTAAACTTGCCAAAGAAGTGATTAATAATAAATCCTAATGCGATAGGAACAATTACAACCTTAATAATTGAAATAAACATAGCGAGCACATCAACAGATACGGTTGTGCGCAGGAATAAATAAGTAATAATTGGTGTTAAAAGTGGAGCAAGAAGTGTGTTAACGCTTGTCATACCTACAGATAATGCAACATCGCCTTCACTAAGATAGGTGATTACATTGCTAGATGTTCCGCCAGGACATGTACCTACAAGGATTACACCTGCAAGAAGACCTGCCTCTAGGCCGAAAGCCTTTCCTAAAATAAATGCAAGAAGTGGCATAATTGTAAACTGTGCAAGACAGCCAATAAGAATATCCTTTGGATGTGTGAATACAAGAACGAAATCCTCAGGTTTAATCGTTAAGCCCATTCCGAACATTACTATCATAAGCAAATAGTTTATCCAGCTTGTCTGAATCCATAGACACGACGCTGGAACAAGTAATGCCAGTGCAGCAACGACCAATACAATTATGGCCATGTACTTTCCAATAAAACTACTGATTTTTTTCATAACCTAATCCATCCTTTCTTAGAATTAATAAATTGTAATTCATCACATTAAAGCGATAACACTTTAAACCACAATATCACTCTACTGGTGGATATTCAATAGTTATGAAAAATTTGAGCTATTTTCCAGATATTAGTTCTAATTTTTTAGCAAATAATTCCTGAAACTCCTTCTCTTCTTTTTTCATTATCTTATGATACTCAGCCAATTCCTGATGAGAAAGCTCATAACTTGCCAACCATTCTAATTGCTTACGGGCTTTTTCAGTCTTAATTACAATCTGAACATATTCAGGTCCAATCAATAGCAACTGCATGGATTTATCCTTGCCTAAGAAACCGCTGGTAGTAATTCCCAATGTATCATATATAATGTCATTGGCTATAGGACCTATAATCACATCCGCCTCTATCTCATCATTCGCACCATTTCGATTGCCATATATATACTCAAACCACGCTTGATCTCTAACAAAGTTCTTCACCACAAGTCCCTCTGTAATGAGCTCGTAGTGATTTACAATGGTTGTCTTACCATCCCGCTCCTTAGCCCATCTATACGCAAACTCCTTATCAGGCGTCATATAAAACCCCTGGCCAAAATCTGCATTCTTTCTTCCATAATATATATCTGGTTCTTTAATTACATCAAAACCTGCATGAAATAAAAGCATAGGCACCTCGCTTATCTATAATTATCACTTTCATAAGTTTATCCTCATTTTACGAAAATAATGTGCCCGTATGAAGCTACATTTGTGAAAAATTTGAAAATCATCCTCTACCTTCCTTTTAAAATGATAAAATCTACATTATAAAAACGTTTTTTGATAAAACTCTACTTTGGAGGTAACCTTTTATGGGAACTTTGATTGATTACATTAAATGGCGAGGAGACTTAGAATTTTGGCAGGATGGTTTCAATGTGATTGATAACATGGTTTTATCCTGCATATCATATGTCCCTCTGGATGATATTTTTCAAGAAGATAGCGCAAAAGTAATAGATATTAAGGATGTAAATGACATTTACTTTAGTAGCATTCACGATGAGAAAAAATACAGAGAAGGTTCCATACTCCGTGATGCTCCTATAACATTAAAGAATATTGCTAATACAAAGCGATATGGCCATGTAAAAATCCGTAATTACGTTAGTAAGCTTGAGCAAAACAAAACCTTACAGTTTGCTGCTATGGAATTTTTACTTCCAGACGGGACAAGCTATGTAGCATATAGAGGCACTGATGACAGTATTGTCGGATGGAAGGAAGACTTTATGCTTGCCTTGGAAGAGGTTGAAGCAGAGCGCCAAGCCGTGTCTTTCTTGAATAACATTACCTCAGATAACGACCGTTTACTCAGAGTTGGTGGCCATTCAAAGGGCGGACATTTGGCCATGTACGCCACTGCCATGTGCAATGAGTCTGTCCGTGAGCGCATTCTAAATGTGTATAGCAACGATGGTCCTGGCTTCATGAAAAGTGTTGCCACCTCAAAAGCAATGAAGGATATCTGCCCTAAACTGATAAGCATTATCCCTGAGGAATCAATCGTCGGCTTATTAATGGAGCCTATTGGCACTCCAATTGTCGTTAAATCTACTGCTCTTTCTGTTGGTCAGCATAATCTCGCCACCTGGTGTCTTGAAGGTAAAGAATTAATCACAGTAGATGACGTATCAAATACTGCTAAGTTTGTAGATAAAAATTTAAAGAAGAATGTTTATAAGCTTAGCGATGAAGAACTAAACGATTTTGTAGAGAAGCTCTTCTCAATCTTTGAATCAACTGGCGCCATCACACTTTCAGATATAAAAAAGAGTGGACTTAAAGGACTCCAGACAATGACTAAAACTGCGAATAATCTATCGAAAAAACTTCCAAAGAAAAAAGAATGATATAGGGAAGCTTGTCTTCCTATATCATTCCAATAAAAAAGCGGGTGATGGGAATCGAACCCACGTATTCAGCTTGGAAGGCTGATGTTCTACCATTGAACCACACCCGCATATGCG
>JAEEGH010019013.1_pt1 | contig 14460 bp, 8 predicted proteins | sample 9134181 | NCBI WGS metagenome assembly JAEEGH01 (sample SAMN16246544, study PRJNA631951) | gut metagenome | biome: gut microbiome; feature: rumen; material: DP-attached | host: Bos | place: Iran: Karaj | collected 2018-10 | reverse complement strand
CTCAAAAATATGGCCATACTTGAGCCCCGTCAGCTCGCCCAGGTCGGAAATGGCTGTCACGCCCTTGGATGCGAGGACGTCTCCATAAACTTTCAGGTTGTCTGCGGAGGCCTCTTCGGTGAGCTTGGGCATGTATTTGTAGACCAGATTTCTGGCGTTCTCGTAAAGAATTCCGTCGGGCTCGCCCTTCGCGTCGCGTCCGATGACGCCGCCCTCGGGATCAGGGGTGTCTCTCGTGATGCCTGCGATCTCCAGAGCTTTGGAGTTCACGGAAACTATGTGCTGGCAGGCTCTCACTATGACCACCGGGGTCTCGGTGGAGCCGCGGTCCAGATCGTAGCGGTTGGGCTTGCGTTTCTCCTTGAGCTTTCCCTCGTCATAGCCCCAGCCTTCGATCCACCTGCCCTCTTCGAGGTTACGCTCGGCTTCGCGAATGGCTTCGGCCAGCTCGTCCATGTCGTAGATTTTGGGAGGGAGAGCAGCGATGGCCTTGACCAGATTGGCCATTAAGAGGCAGTGCTGATGGCTGTCGATGAGGCCCGGGATGACGGTGTGGCCGCCTAGGTCCACGATGTTGCCGGGGGCAGCGGTTTCGCTTTGCGCTGTCTTCGCAGCCGCGGGTTGCTCGCTGTTGTTGCCGGGGGCCGCGGTTTCGGCCAGCTCATTCGCATCGCCTATCCACGATATACGTCCGTTCTCCACGGTCATGGCATTAGCCAGGGGGAGTTCAGTGTCGGACGTGAATATTTTGCAGTTTATGTAAGTCGTTCTCGTATTGTTCATGGCATTTCCTTTCGTGCCTTCATTTTACTACCTCAGCGAGTGAAGTTCAACCTTTTGATTGTGTCCAGCAGTTTTATCTTGGGTAAAAGGTATGCCTACACATGAAAGGCCATTTTCGCGGGGTCATGTGTAGGCAGCCCCTTTTTTGATGTATCGGTTAAAGAGTGTTGCAGCAGAATAGGATAAAAACTTTGATATTGCCAGTTTTTATCCTACATGGCTGAAAGGCCATAGGATAAAAAAGGCATTTTGGCTGTATTTATCCTACATGTCTTTTGGGCATATGCTGTAGGGAGGCGATATTGCATGGCAAGGTATTGAAATTTGGACAAAAATTGCTGGGTTAGCAGGCGCTAACAGCTATTTTTTGAAAGAATTTATGCTTAAACTGTCTTTTGGAGGATGATCTCAGGAAGTGACAGACGATCTTCTAAAAAACAAGATAGGATAAAAATGGCCAAAACAGGATTTGTATCCTAGTGGGATTTTTTGTGGTAGGATAAAAATGCTTAAATGAAGAGTTTTATCCTAGGTACGGCCTAAAAGGACAATAAATCGTAATTAGGCCGTGTGGATTTTTTTGGTGACGGCCTAAAGTGCTGAAATCAAGGTGTAAGGCCGTGGGATCTGAAGGCAGCTTTAAAAGGGAAATTGTCAACATAAGATAAAAAACTCTCTTTAGGATTGTTTCGCACAGTGGAAATCCATTAAAGGGAGTTTTTTGAATGGAAAAAGCAAAACGCGGCCTGAAATTACAGTGAGATCCTTAGTCTGCAAAAAACAAATGACGGCCTAGGATTATGGAAACAAGGATTTAGGCCGTGCGAGTTTTTTGCATGACGGCCTAAACCTCAAGAATCACAAGATTAGGCCGTATCACCATACTTATCACCATATTAAAGGAGCCATCTCATTGTGAGACAGCCCCTTTTTTACTATTCATCATGATTAACCGCCGAATGTTCCGTGATATTTTTCCTGGCCTTCGAAGTATTCGTCCAGACCATCAAGTTCCACGGCACAGACGTAGGTCTTGTGATATTCCTGAATACCGTCCCTGAGATAAGATTTTTTGAAGAAAGTATAGAACGGAAGTATCAGTCCGTTATCTCCTTCCACATATTCCAGACCAAGTTCATCATAGTCGCTGAAATCCACCTCTGGCTGTTCAGCCATGCAGAGCGGACAGCTGTGACCTCCGAATACATAGCCCTTTTCCAGCATATCTTTCGCTTCTTCAAGGGTCAGCATGGGTGAAGAACCGATTTCTTCGTACAGTTCAACTGCCTTAGTTATGTATTCATAAAGTCTTACATTGTTCAGCACAGCCTCATCTTTGCTGCCGCCGGAATCGTTAGCAGTACCCTCTCCCCAGTCGGTCTCAAGCATAAGCATTATATAGTCATCCGCCACCGGAAGCATCCTGTTGGAATAGTTATTTGAATAAACCATCCTTTCGGGGAACTCATCATCAGACTTATTGTACAAATATACCGTTATACTGTTAAGCTGGTCCCAATCGTAATATCTGTCTATATATATGTCACGGTAGTCCTTGCCGAACAGGGCTTTGATCTTTTCCACAGCTGGCCCGATTTTTTGCATGATCTGTTCATCAGAATCTGATTCAAGCACATGTACCGGCTCTCCGTCGATCATCAATACTTCGCCTCTTTCAGTGTGTTTTCTCACCGATGCCCAGACAGAACAATAATTGTCGCAGGAGGCCATGCCTATCATGCGGAAGCAGTCTGTGACGATATCATCTTCCTGAGGCATCTCCACATCTCCGATATTCGTTTCTTCAAATTTGGTGATATCAGCTTCATACCGAAGACCATCCCAGTATTCATCCTCAACTATTTCAAAATCGGATTCATCGATTCCGCTAAGAGTCTTCAATGCTTCGAAGTGTTTCTCCCCCATATCCTGAAGCATATCTTTATCGGCAAGTTCAGAGGATTTCAGTTCTTTCTTTCTGTAGACCTTCAAATAGTCCGCGTATTCAGGTTCCCCGGTCTTGAACTGGCTGAAATCCCTGGCATAGACTTCTACATATCTGTTGGTTCCGTCAGTCTTCGCATAACCGAAGTAGTCACCCAGATCTAAAGCATTCAGAATCACCTCGTCTACAGGTTTCACTGCTTCACTATCTGTCCCGCCCGGGTTTGATTCTTCTGACGTATCAGAACCATTAGGCCCCGCGAGGAGTGTAAGTCCGCCTACTGCCAGGCATACACAGGCAGCAACTGCGAGCCATTTTATCCAGGGCTTTCTTTTGTTCACTTCCGGTTTCGCTGCAGCAGTCTGCTCCGTCTCCCAGGCCTCGTCTACAATGTTATCTCTGATCTCTGATATTCCCCTGTAAATGTCTTCACTGTTCATGATCTCACCATTCCCTTTCAATGAACGACTTTAAGGAACGTCTTAGTTTAAGCATTTTCTGGGCCATTTCAGCGGGTGTCTCATAGCAGTCTTCGGCCAGTTTTTTGGAAGGTTCTCCTAAGTAGTATCTTCTGACGAACAGCACCCTGTCCGGCTTGTCCAGGCTGTCCAGCCAGGCCGAGATCACCTGTCCCAGCGCGTCGTCCTCCACCTTTTTCTCTACGCTTAAACATGAAGGAACGCAGTCGCTGAGTTCATCCAGCATCACTTCCATCTCTGAATAACGCTTTATCGCGTGGTTCATCCTGTACCTGGAAAGCGACAGATTCCTCACGATCTTTCCAAAGAACGCCTTAAGAGATGTTGGCCTAGCCGGAGGCATGCTGTTCCATGACCTGAGCCAGGTATCATTCACACACTCCTCTGCGTCTCTTTCGTCATAAAGAATGTTCATGGAAATCCGATGACAATAGTTTCCATATTTTGTTATGCTTTCACTTACAGCGCTTTCGTCACGCTTGAAGTAAAGATCAATTATGGCCCTGTCTTCCATTGGATACTCCTATATATCAATCCCCTCTTACCTATAAAGACGCAAAAAATCCCGGATGATTGAGATCTTTTTTATTATATCACAAAATCATCCGGGATAAATGTGTTTTGAAATTATATTTGTCAACCATCAGTTCTCCAGCATGATCTTGATGATCTCTTTATCCGTCTGCTGCATACCCAGTCTGGCGAGGTCTCCCACGCTTCTGATGGTGTTCTCCACGCCCTTCTTCACTATGCCATCGCCCCCGAAGAACTGGTTGCCGTCTTCGTACATGGCTATCCCTAGCTGTCCGGCCTCCACGGCAGTGGCGATCTTAGCTGCGCAGGAAGCCTTGGCTCCGTCGCAGATTATGCCGGAGTCCACCGCGAGAGCATTGACTATCGTGTGAGCTATTGCCTCATATCTGCCGCCCTTGAGGAACATCAGCCCCGCGCCTGATCCGCAGCCCGCTGATACCGCTCCGCAGTAGGCGGAAAGCCTGCCGATACCGGTCTTTAAGTGCGTGGTCACCAGGTTCGCTACGGTAAGCGCGCGAAGCAGTTCTTCGTGGCTTTTACCGGTCTCCCTGGCATAGACGATCACCGGAACGCTGGTGGTTATTCCCTGGTTTCCGGAACCGGAGTTGATCACGACCGGAAGCTCGCAGCCGTTCATCCTGGCGTCGCTGGCAGCCGCAGCCCAGGCGCGCAGCTTATACTCCAGGCAGTCCTCATGCCCCCGCAGCAGGGTCTTTCCGATGTTGGCGCCGTAGTTGTTCCGCAGTCCCTCCTCGGCGATGGCCATATTGTAGGCGATCTGCCGCTCCAGGGTCTCCCGCACATCGGAAAGCGCCACGCTCCCGGCAAAGTCCACGATGCCCTCCACGGACATGAAGCTCCGGTCGGTGAGCCCGTCCTCCGCCCGGGTGATCTCCTTTTCCAGCAGAGTCTCCCCGTTGCGCCGGATCAGCACAAGGTTTGTGTGGTAGTCCACGATGCGCACCGCGGCGGAATCTTCTCCGGCAAAAGCGGTGATCTGAATGTCGAAGATATGCCCGGTGTCCGCGTGGCGCACCTCGATCCGGGCGGTCTTGAGGTAGTCCGCCATGGTGGCGATCTCAGGCTCCGTCACATGGGAGAGCACCTCCAGCTCCGCGTCCGGATCTCCGGCCACGGTACCGGCGGCGGCTGCTGCGGGGATGCCCCGGAGGCCGCCCGTGTGGGGCACGACCACGCTCTTCACATTCTTGATGATGTTGCCGCTGACCTCCACCAGCAGCCGCTCCGGGACATTCCCCAGAACAGCGCGAGCTTTCGCCGCAGCGTAGGCGATGGCGATCGGCTCCGTGCAGCCCATGGCGGGCAGCAGTTCTTCCTTCAGGATCTGCACATACTGTGCGTAACGAATATCGCTGTGTTCCATCGTCGCCCCTCCCCAGACAGGCTTTTTGTCTATCATACTAAAAACAACACAAAAGGTCAATTCCCCCAGCCTGTTTGTGCCTTTTTCTGCTGTTTTTTTCTGTCCTTCTGCGCTCCTTTCTGCCGGAACTCACAAGCCATAACAAAGAGGGGCAGGACGGCACCCGTCCTGCCCCGATCGCTCTCGCTATGTCTTTCTCATAACAGCAGACAGGATCACCCGAAACGGTGATCCTGTCTGTTTTGCGTTTAGTTGGGTTCCACGGTGAGCTCCGCGATCTCCACCTGGGCGCCGCCCAGGGCGGCGTTAGGCTCAGAGCCGAACTGCCACAGCAGCTCGTAGATCGCTTCCTGCGCCTGACCCGCGGGCACCTCAAAGCGGAAGTCCTGCCACTGATCGGTCAGGGCCAGTTCCTCATACACCAGGGTGTCCCAGGCGCCGCTCCGGTTCAGGGCGAAGACGCCGGTGAGGTCCTTATCCGCTCTTGCCCGGAAGCTGACGGTGTAGCTCCGCTCCGGCTCCAGAGGCAGCCCTGCAACACTGAGCTTGCTCTCCCCGTCCTTCGGGGAGATGGCGGGCAGATAGAAGCGCAAGGTATCCTCCGCGATGCGCAGGGAGCCGTCCCCCTCGCCGTTCCAGACGGAGGCGCCCAGCTGGGGGAACCAGTACTCCCGCTGGGAGAGCTGCTCGGTCTCCCCGGCCTTCTCCACCCGGACATTGCTGACGGTGAAGGCGGTGGGAGCGCTGCACTTGCCCAGGGAGACCTGGATGACAAGGTGGGTGTCCCGCGTGGCGTAGGCGGTGTACTCAAAGGTATGGGTCTCCGGCTCGGCAGTCAGGCCGTACATCGCACCAAAGCCCTTCTCTTCGCCGTCCCGGTTGTAGCAGATCTCGAAATAGGTCTCCGCGTCGGCGCAGGCGTCCAGGCTGATCCGGTACTTCTGGCCGGCCTCCAGGGTCACGCCGGTGTCGATGAAGAGCTTGGTCTTCCAGGGCTCCAGCCCCTCTGCCGGGGTCTTGCTCATGCGCACGGTGACCTGCTTGGCCTGCTTCTCCAGAGAAGCCGCATAGTCCTCATGGGTCCAGAGGGTGGCCGCCTCCACGTTTTCCTTGGTGGTCTTCTTCTCGAAGGTGACTTCCTCGATCTTCAGGTTGCTGACAGTATAGTCGTTGCCGTCGGTGCCGTCGGTCTTGCCCAGACGGATCTGCACGGTGAGGGGACCCTTGCTGTCCCCGGGCTGGAGGATGTAGGAGACGCTGTTCTGCCCGGCCTTCAGGGAGGTGCCGGTGAGCTGTCCGTAGGCGGACTCGCTGTCCCCGTCATAGAAGACCTCGAAGGCGCTGTGGGGCTTGGCCGCCTCCACGTCAAAGCTGATCCGATAGCCCTTCCCCTTCTCCGGGGTGAAGCCCGTGTGGGCGAAGAGCTTGACATTCCAGGGATTCCGCTCCTCCGGCGCCTGCAGGATGTGCATCGTGGCGGAGGATTCGCCCTTCTCCACGGTCACGAGATAGCCGCCGTCGGCCGCGCTGTCGATGCTGCCCACGCTGTCATAGTGGAAGGAGGGCATCACGCTCTCGCCGGCGCCGTCCTTCATCTCCTCCACCTTCACGTTGCTGACGGTTACGGTACCGGGCGCCGGGATCCAGCCAAGGTTCAGCTGCAGCACCAGGTCGGCGGGATTCTCCGCCGTGAAGTCATAGCTCACGGTCTGCTTGGCGCTGTCCGCGTGGAGACCGTACTTGGCGCCCACGCCCTTCTCTTCGCCGCCGTTGTTGTAGCAGATCTCATAGTCCATCCCGACGGTGGACTGCACATCGGCGCTGACGCGGTAGGTCTTGCCCGCCTCCAAGGAAGCTCCCGTTTCCACGAAGAGCTTGACCTTCCAGGCCTCCCGCCCGTCGCCGGGGACGGTCGTGACATCCAGGCTGGCGGAGGAGCCGTTGCCGGAGAGGGCCGCCGCGTAGGCGCCCTCGGCCCAGAAGCTGATGTTGCCGGCGGAGCCGGTGGAGAGGGAATCGGTGAACAGGTTCTCCCCTTCCGCCTCCTTGCCCTGCTGGACGATCTTGATCCCGCTGAGCTTGACCGTGGTATCCGCCGGGACGGTGCCCAGCTTCAGCAGGATCTCCAGGGTGCCGCTCTCGCCGGGGGTCACGGTATGGGTCACCGCGCCGGAGCCGACGGTCTCGGAGCCGAAGTCGGTCTCCTCGCCGCCCACCCGCTTGTAGCAGGCCTGGCAGCCGTTGGCGCCGGTGACGTTCATGCTGATCTGATAGGTCTTGCCCGCCTCCAGGGTCACCCCGGGCTTGGCATAGAGCTTGATGTGCCAGTCGTCCCCGGGCTTTGTGACCAGAACCGAGGCGCTGGAGCCGTCGCCGGTGAGACTGGCTTCGGTGCCGGCGTTGGTCTCCAGATCAAAGGAGTTCTTCTGGGTAGTGCCGCCGCTCTCCTCCGTATGCTCCGGCACCCACTTCTCCACCTGGATGTTGCTCACGGTGATCTCGTTGGGCGCAGGGCTGTTGCCCAGCTGGAAGCGCAGCACCAGCTCGCCGCAGCCGGACTCCGGAGCCGTAAACTCCAGCCCGTAGCTGCCGGTGGAGATCCGCTGCCCCCACTGGCCGCCGTAGCCGCCCTCGGCGCCGCCGTTATCGTACTTGATCTCGAACTCGCCGGGATCCGCCGTGGCGGACATGGTAAAGCTGACCTTATACTTCTGCCCGGCCTCCGGTGTCACACCGGTCTTCACGAAGAGCTTGGAGCTCCAGACGCCGCCCGCATCCGCAGGGCGGGCAGCGGTGATATTGAGCTTTGCGGAGCTGCCGGAGGCGCTGGCGCTCTGCTCAAAGCCGTCCCAGGCCTCGCTGGTGGCAGAGAGGGAGAGCTTCTCGGCCACATAGGCCGCGGGGATCGTCTCGCTGCTGCCGCCGGTGGTGACCGGGTAGGCAAAGCCGTCCAGGCTGATCTCGCTATCCTTGCTGCTGATCTTCTTCACCTGGATGTCGCTGACGGTGACGGTGTTGGGTGCGGCACAGTTGCCCAGCTGCAGCACCAGCACCAGCTCGCCGCAGCCGGAGTCCGGCGCGGTAAAGTCGGAGCTGTAGGTGCCGGGCGCCGTGAGCCCCCAGGAACCGCCGTAGAGCTCTCCGCCGTTATTCTGATACAGGATCTCGAAATCCCCGGTGCCGGCGGTGGCGTCCAGCTTCAGACTGACCCGGTAGGTGGTATTGGTCTCCGGGGTCACGCCGGTGCGGATCAGGAGCTTGGAGCTCCAGACCCCGCCGCCGCTGCGGGGAGCGGTGATGTCCAGAGAAGCGGAGCTGCCGGAGGCGGAGACCGTCTGCTCCATGCCGTCGTAGTGCTCCTCCGTCACATTGCCCACGGAACCGGTGTTGTAGGGCACCGTGACGATCTCCTCATACTGAGGGGTGAGCTTCTCCAGGGTCAGGTTCGAGAGGGTCACCGTGTTGCCGGCGGCGGTGTCGGTCTTGCCCATCTGCAGGCGCAGGGTCAGGGGGCCGTGGCTCACGTCCGGGGTCACGGTGTATTCCACATGATCGGTGCCGCCCGCCGTCAGGCTCCGGCCATAGAGCGCGCCGTAGGCGTTCTCATAGTCGCCGTCAAAGCAGGCCTCATACTCCGCCTGGTCGTTGGTGGACTTGAGGTCGAAGGCGATCTTGTAGGTGGTGCCGGCCTCCAGGGTCACGCCGGTGGCGGCGTAGAGCTTGGCCTTCCAGACACCCCGGTCGGCGGGATTCTCCGGCGCCTGGGTGATCTTCAGGGTAGCGCTGCTGCCGCTCTCCTCCAGGCTCACCACATAGCCGTCGTCGTGCCGCTCGGAAACGGTGTCCGTGCCGCTGTAGGAGAAGTCGGGAAGCGGGATATTGGTATAGCTCTTGGGAATGAGCTGGGTGGTCTCTTTGCCGGTATAGACCTGCTTATCCAGGGCGTAGCCCACGGGCAGGGCGTTGCCGTAGCCGTCCCGGATCTGCTCCACCCGAATACCGCTCACCGTGACGGCGGCGTCCTTCGGCGCCTTGCCCAGGGCAAACTGCAGCACCAGCTCGGCGGGCTTCAGCCCCTCCTGGGGAACGGCGATGATCTGCTCCACCGTGGTGGGGGCGCCGGCGTCCAGATGCAGACCGTAGCGGGCGGCGTAGCCCTTCTCCTTCTCGCCCTTGTTGTAGCAGATCTCATAATCCAGGCTCTTGTTTGCCGTAAGCTGGGCGCTGACGCGGTAGCGGGCGCCGGGCTCCAGGGTCGTCCCGGTCTTGACCAGGAGCTTGGATTTCCAGACCTCCGCGTCCGCGGGGGTCTTGCCCACGCGCAGAACGGCCTCCGTCTCGCTGAGACTCAGCTCCTGCTCGTAGCCCTCATCGTGCTGCTCGGCGGCGGTGCCCTCCGCGTCAAAGCGGAAGTCCTTGGGCGTCACGTCGGTATAAGCGACTACGTCCGTCAGCTCCTCCACCTGGATGCAGCTGAAGTCGATCACAAACGGCGGCAGCGCGCCCAGCTGCAGATCCAGATAGCTCACATCGTCCTTTGCCACCAGCAGGCCGGTGACGGTATTGTTGCCGGCGACGATGGAAAACTCCTGCTGATCCCCGAATTTGACCAGGCCGGCCACATCCGAGTGGAAGTGATAGGTCACCCGGTAATCGTGGCCCGGGGTGGTGTGATAGTTGCACTCCAGCTTCACATGCCAGGCTTCCCCGTCGGTGCGGATAGCCGCGATCCGGTACATGCCGTCCACGGGCTCTGCCGTGCCGGCCACCTTGTCCCCCTCAAACTTGGCGGAGAACAGGTTGTCCGTGGCACCGGTGAGGGGTCTGTCCCCCGCCATGGCGGCCAGAGTCTGAAAATAGTAGCCCTCGGTCAGAGAGGCGCGCGCCGTGGTGCCTCTCTCCGCCTGGACAGGGCTTGCCGTCTGCCCCGCGCCGCAGGCTGTCAGCAGCAGCGCCGCCAGCAGCAGCACGGCAAGGGCTGTTTTTCTCAGTTTCATGTCACGATCCTCCTTCGGTGAATATCAGGGTTTGTCTTCTTCCGGACGGGAGGCCAGCAGGGCCTCCACCTCCTCCCGGGAGGGCATCACCCGCAGGGCGCCCCTGCGCGTGGTGATGAGGGAGGCGGCAGCATTGGCGAAGCGCAGCATCCCGTGCAGACGCGGCTCGCTCAGGCCGTCGAGCCCATGCTCCAGCAGGTCGTGCAGCACGCAGGCGCAGAAGGTGTCCCCCGCGCCGGTGGTCTCCACGGTGTTCTCCTGCAGGAAGGGCGCCGCGTCCACCCGCAGCTCGCGGGTATAGGCGCTGCTGCCGTCCCTGCCCTTACTCAGCAGGATCAGGGGGATGGGATACTCGCTCTGCAGCCGGGCGATCCCCGCGTCAAAATCCTCCTCCCCGGTGAACCACTGCAGCTCGTTATCCGAGATCTTCAGCACGTCACATTGGGTTAAGCCCCAGGCGATCTGCTCCCGGGCGGCCTCCAGGCTGGGCCAGAGGGGCTCCCGCAGGTTGGGGTCGAAGGAGATGAGGCAGCCGTGCTTTTTCGCAAGGCGCAGTGCCTGGCGCGTCGCCTCCCGGACAGCGGGGTGGGTCATGGAGAGGGAGCCGAAGTGGAAAATGCGGGAGGCGGCGATCTGCTCCTCCTGCACTTCCTCGGGGCGCAGCATCATATCCGCCCCGGGGTCACGGTAGAAGGAAAAGTCCCGGTCGCCGTCGGGCTTCTTGTGGACGAAGGCCAGGGTGGTATGGGTCTTCTCGTCCAGCAGGAGGTTCCTCGCGTCGATCCCGGCCTCCTCCACCACCTGCTTTAGGTGCAGGCCGAAGCTGTCCTTGCCCACCTTGCCGATAAAGGCGGTCTTGTGCCCCAGCTTTGCCAGCATCGCCAGAACGTTGCAGGGCGCGCCGCCGGGATTGGCCTCCAGCAGGGGATTTCCCTGTCCGCTCAGGCCGCTCTCGGTAAAGTCGATGAGCAGCTCGCCCAGGGCGGTCACATCAATGCTTTTCATAGACGATCCTCCAGACAGAGATCGTATTTCACCATGTCGATCTCCACGTCCCCGATGGCGTGGAAGGCGATCTCCCGGGCGTCCTGCTCCGTCATGATGACGGCGGACATGACCTGCTCGCCGCCGTTGAGGAAGACCTCCACCGAGAAGCGATCCAGGATCACCCGCATGCTGATCTCGCCCTTCCGGTCGGGCACCAGGCAGCGGCGCTGGTGGATGATGGCCCGGCGGGAGCCGGAGCATTTCCGGTCGATCTTCACCACGGACTCGTGGGGACGGAAGCTCAGGCTGCTGCGGTATTTTTCGTTCTTTGCAAAGCGCAGGGAGAATTTCTGAAACAGCTTTTCCGGATCCTTGGGGCGAACGGTAAGCAGCAGCTCCACGCAGCGCCCCTCGATCTCAGGCAAGACCGTTTCGTCCCCCACGGTGATATTTTTGTACTCCACCCGGTTGCGGCGATACTGCTCCAGCTCCCGGAGAGGCTGCTGGTACAGCCGCCCTTCCCGGATGCTCAGCTCCCGGGGCAGGCACATCTGGCCATACCAGAGCTGCTCCTTCCGCCCGTTCTGGCAGGCGTCCCAGTTCTGCAGCCAGGCGATCATCACCCGCCGTCCGTCGGGGGTGAGGATGGTCTGAGGGGCATAAAAGTCGATGCCGTAGTCGATGGCCTGGTGGTGAGTGTAGGAAAAATGCTTCCTCTCCCCGTCCAGCTGGCCGATCATGCAGACGGTGCCGTTGCCGTTATGGTACTCAAAGCCCTCCGGCAGCATGAACTGGGGGCTCACCAGCAGCACGTCCTGGCCTTCCAGCCGGAAGAAATCCGGGCACTCCCACATGAGGCCGAAGCGCCCGTCGTTTTCCGCCAGCACGCTCTCAAAGCGCCAGGAGAAGCCGTCCTCGCTGCGGTAGAGCAGCAGTCTGCCCTTCTGCTCCGCGTCACAGGCGCCGACCAGGCAGCGATAGCTGCCGTCCTCCTCCCGCCAGAGCTTGGGGTCGCGGAAATTGTAGGGGCTGAGCCCGGCGGGCAGGTCGTCCCCGGTGAGGACGGGGTTTTGCGGGTATTTCGTGTAGTTCAGCCCGTCCCCCACCGCGAGACACTGCACCTGCAGGTCGTCGGTGCTGTCCCGGCTCAGCTTGCGCACGCCCGTGTACATCAGCAGCTGCCGTCCGTCCGGCAGCTCAATGGCGCTGCCGGAGAAGCAGCCGTCCCCGTCGTACCACTCGTCCGGGGCCAGGACTGCCGGGAGATAGCGCCAGTGGAGCAGATCCGGACTTACCGCATGGCCCCAGTGCATATCGTCCCACTCGGTCTTATAGGGGTTATACTGATAGAACAGATGGTATTCTCCCTTGTAGTAGGAGAAGCCGTTGGGATCGTTCATCCAGCCCACGCAGGGGCTCAGATGGAATTGCGGCCGCTCCTTGTCCGGGATCTGTTTGAGTGCTTCCTCTTCATAGGCTCGGGCAAACAGCAAACGCTGGTTCATGATTCCTTTTCCTCTTCTTTCGTTTTTTCCAGGTCCTCCGGACGCATATGCTTGCGAAAGGCCTGCTCGACCAGGCTGCTGGAGAGCCACATGGCCACCGCGGGCAGCATGGCAGCCAGCCCCGGCACCATCAGGATAAAGAACGCGGCGCCCACAAGGGCAACCATCACGCCCAGAGACAGCAGCGGGTGCGCCATCATCAGGTAGAAGCTGTAGCGCAGCATGTCCTTGACGCCGCCCTGAAAGCGGGCGGTATAGGCGGCGAGATACACCTCCCAGACCCCCGCCACAAAGAGCAGCATCAGGATGATGCCGAACATGCGGCCCAGGGGGTGGCCCTGATGGATCAGCAGGCGCAGCGCCATCAGGTCATAGAGAAGGAACAGCACCATCGCCAGCAGCGGCAGCCAGGACAGGGTGGCGCGCTTGAAATCCTCCTTGAAAGCGTTCCAGAAGGACTTCCACAGATAGCTCTCGTCCCGGATGATGTGGTGATAGACCGCGGAATAGAGCGCGGCGGTGGCGGCGCCCATGGTGATGACGGGCAGCGAAAAGACCAGCCACAGCACGCTCAGGATCATGCAGTCAAAGATCTTGATGACAAACCGCATGATCGGGTTGTCAATACTAAGCAGCCGCTTCATAGGCGACCTCCTGAGGCAGGGTGTACTCGCGCAGGTTCGTCCATTCCACCGTGTTGTTCTCCGCGAAGAGACGCACGGACTTGCCGCTGACGCCGTAGAGCCGCACCGTCAGGGCAGCCTGGCCGTCCACATAGAAGGTGCCCACGGAGCCCTCCTGCAGATAGGTGAAGGAATAGGTCTTGCCGGCCTCCAGCGTGACGGCGGTCTCGGTGATGGGCGTGGAGCCCTCGTTGAAGACAAGACTCAGGGTGCCGTCGGCGGGATTGAGGGAAATGAGCTTGTACTTATCCTCCCGGCCGTTGAAGTCAAAGGCCAGGCCGAAGCTGCCGGTGCCGGTGAAGCTGAACTCGCCGGTGATGAGGAAGCGCTCATAGGAGGTGAAGGCCTCGGTAAAGCTGTAGCGGGCGCCGGCGGTGACAGAGGCGGTCTCGCCCTCCAGCCGCAGCTCTCTGCGGTCAACAAAGGACTCGCTGTATGCCTCCACAGGCTTCAGGATCAGACTGCCGTCCTCTCCCTGGGCCAGCTGCTGGACGATCAGGTTGCCGCCCCAGGCGGAGACCTCCTGGGTGGAGGAGGGGGACTCGGACCGTCTGGCCCAGCCCACCATGTAGCTGTTTTCGCCGTCCTCCACATGCTTGGCCGCGTAGAAGAGCTTGCCGTCGATGCGGCGGGGCTCGTCATAGGGGCCGTAGCGGTTCTCGGAGGAGGCATACCACAGGGTGTCGTCCTGGCCGGAGTAGGTGATGTACCAGCGGTCTCCCAGGCGGAAGGTGTCGCTGCACTCCAGGTTCCAGAAGGCGCCGGTGGGGTCGGTGAGGATCACGCCCTCATACTCGAAGCCCTTCAGATCCTTGGCCATGGTGAACTTCACCACCCGGGCGACGCCGCCCTGGGCCGCGGTGACAGTGAGCTCCAGCACGCCCTTTTCCTCGTTGTAATAGGCCTGGGGATCGCGGAAGTCGTTCTTCTGGCCAAGCTCGGCGGGCGGGGTCAGCTCCCAGCCCTCCACCTTGGTGAAGGAAGTGGGGCTCGTGCCCTCGGCCACCATGATCTTCTCCTTGTACTCATAGGAGTCGGAGCCGGCATGGCCGGTGTAGAAGAAGTAGTACTTCTCCCCTACCTTGTATTATTAAGTCGTAGTTAATATAGCTCATCTCTCAGAGCTGTGCTACACTGCAAAGGATGCTGTGGATTGGTTCCGT
>JAEEGH010019007.1_pt1 | contig 14464 bp, 13 predicted proteins | sample 9134181 | NCBI WGS metagenome assembly JAEEGH01 (sample SAMN16246544, study PRJNA631951) | gut metagenome | biome: gut microbiome; feature: rumen; material: DP-attached | host: Bos | place: Iran: Karaj | collected 2018-10 | reverse complement strand
TACAGGAGGGGGAAGTCTCCCCCTGCGCCCGAGCCTCCTCACTTCGTTGCGGAGTCTCGGGCTACCCCCTCTGCGGGGTAACTGTAATTCCTATAAATTACATTATCAGATAAAACCACAACACTCAACCTTCGCTACCCCGCAACGCCCCTGTTATCTAACAGTTTACTCACTCTATGGTAATAAAGCTTAAGACTCTAATTCTTCTGTATCATGTTAAAAAATCCGATTTTTTTTAACAATCAAAGTACTGATTCGTGATTTAGTTTTCTCAGTATTAAGCGAAAATTTCTCTTTGAGATTTGAGAATGAATAATGCTGACCTTCGCGAAAATAAACGGATTTCACTACCAAACCTCCGAAAAGCTATGTTAAAAAATTTGATTTTTTTTAACATAGCTTTATACCTGTGTTAAAAAATTTGATTTTTTTTAACATGACAATTGCTTCATGTATAAAAAACTGAAATTTCTATACATATTATTTGTATAAATCTGCTTGGTTAATGAACAAATTCACTAACTGCTGATTTATATAATAATTGGTATTAACAATTTTAATTTTATTTACTAATCCAATTTCAAATAAATCATCCAGATATTTGGATGCTGTTTGTCTTGAAACATCCAAATCACGCATAATGTATTCAATCTTAGTATATGGATGACGAAAAAGGTTGTTTAAAAGCTCATGATTATATTTTGATCCAAACAAAGGTCTTAGCTTCATTTTATAATCCTGCATAAGAATCTTTATCTCATTAATCAAAACAACAGTTTCCTTCGCCGTCAGTTCAATACCTTTCAGCATAAATACAATCCAGTTTTCCCAATCGGCTTCATTATCAGGTGCGTTATCCCTTATCATCTGAATCAACCTGTAGTATTCAGCTTTATTATGATTTATATAGCGACTAAGATAGAGAATTGGTAAATCAAGCAAATTGTTTGCAACAAGATACAAAATGTTGATTATGCGGCCAGTTCTGCCGTTTCCATCATAAAAAGGATGAATGCTTTCAAACTGATGATGAATAATAGGAAGTTTTACAAGAGGGTCTAAATCGCATACAGAACTGTCATTTATAAAACACTCAAGATTAGTCATCAAGCGTTCAATTTCATCTTTTGTCTGCGGCGGAGTATATACAGTTTCATTCTGACTGTTTTTCAATGCAGTTCCCGGCACAGCACGGAATCCTGCAGTATTTTCTTCAAGTTCCTGCTGAATCTGTTTTATTACGGCATTTGTCAAAAGCTTGTTTTTTCGTACCAAATCAAAACCGGTATGCATGGCCTGTCTGTAACGGATAACCTCTTTTTGTGCGGTCTTTGTCACAGTTTCCTTTAAGTCCAAATCTGCTTTGTAGAGTTCATCTTGTGTTGTTACAATATTTTCAACTTCAGAACTGTCTTTAGCTTCCTGCAAAACAAGAGTGTTCAGCAAAATAGTTTCATTTGGAATCGTCTTTGCGACACCTTTCAACTCAGCAAGTGCACGAGAAGCAAGAGTAAGCTGCTTATAAATAGAAATAGACTCAAAACTGAAAGATAACGGAAGTTCTGGAATTTGGTATGATTTATTCATCAATACTGCCTCCTTAATATCTCACAAAAAATGGAGCATAATCGCTATTTTTTATATCATGTTCGCTTTTCAAATTAAGTATATCAATCTTTTTGTGAAGCTTGATTTCTGTTCCTAATGAAAAAAGCTTGTATTGTTTTCTGATACCATTACTTCCAGCTGGATAGGCCAAAGATTCCATTTTCTGTTTATCGGCAATCATAATTTCAGATTGATTCACCGTAAAAACCAAAACATCATCTTTCAGATTATTGTACAGAAGAATTCGTGAAGGCGTAATCTGTAAATCAGTTCCCCGTAAAGAACCTCTGCTTTCTCCATCAAAACGGACATTATACAATTTGTTCTTCAAAATCCAGTTAAGATGTTCGCCTTTTCGATAATATCCCACAAGCATATACCTATCATCAGAATTAATTTTGTAATCATCCGTAAGAATATCTTTTTCATTATCAAAAATCTGCATTTTCTTAACTTGCTCTGTAACCGAACGTTTTTCTGGATTTGCTGCAAGTTGCATTATTTCGCCAACCTGTCTTTTATAACCTTCTCCATGATTTCCTTCATCAGCGAGATTAAACGGATAAACAACAAGTTTTAAACCGTATTTGGCCTTTATTTCTTCATAAACAAAAGGCTTCAATTCTGTCTGAAACTTTTCTGTATACGGATATACGAGCACAAGTTTTGGGATTATATCAAGAAAATAGCTGTCACCCAGATGATACTTTTGACCATAAGCATATAACTGATACATATCTTTTATATCGATAAGATAGTTTTTGTCAGGCGCACTGGAATCCAGATTTTTCCATTTTGTATCAATTATGATTGTGTCATAATTAGAAAAGTCTCCGCTATCTTTTGACTCAACTACAATATCCGGGCGAAGGCGGAATTTTCCATGTTCTGTATCACCATATTTATCTACAAGAAAATATTTTGAATGCTGGCTTGAAACTATATACTCGCTTGCATATTTTTTGAAAAGATGCGCTATAAAACTTTCAAACAATTTCTCTGCACTGAACAATAAAGATTGATTTACATGATTTCCGCTGAAAGTCGTAAATCCTTTATTCAATAGAAACTGACTGCTCCATTGCAAAAGATTTTTGTATGATGAAAAAAGACGGTTTGAACGCATAGATATTTGCAAATCAGCTTCAATATTCGTACATTGCGGAATATCAGAAAAAGCAGAAAGCAAAGCATAACATCGTGATACATTCAGAGGATTCTGCGAAGTTTTTGAAAGCCTATAAAGAGTTGAAACAATTAATCTGTTTTGCGGTATGTTCTCGATGTATTTTGAATAGCGAACAGCAAAGTGTGTTTTATTTGTACAATTCTTTACAATCTGTTTGGAAATGAGAAGCTTGCCTTTCAAGAATTTCTGATTTTCTTCTATGAGCGTATAATTCTTTTTTATTCCGTTCATCAAAAGCTGTTCAACTTCACTAAGATATCGGCTGATATAAGATTCAAGAATTGGAAAGTTCTCTCGGGTATCAAGGCTTGCATCTTGGAATGTTTTTGCTTCTGACTGTTGGAAACTTGAAAGCATTCTCAGAAATACTCGGCGGCACAATTTTATATCATCTTCTTCTTTGTTTCCGCTTTTATATATCTTTGGAAGAATCTCTATGATTTGTCCGTCTTTTGTCTGAATAGTTCCTACATAGCGTCCTGTTTTAATATATGGACGACCACCTTTTACATGAACAGACATTACATTGTCTGCATCTTGCCCGCCTTTGTTTTCAAGAATGAAATTCCACAGGTTTTCAAAGGACTTATGAGGAAGAGAAATTTCTTCCCCGATATTAACCTTATGCTTTTGTGTATCGCTGAGAATTCCAAATTCATGAATAACAGCAAGATTCTTTTGCATGAAAACTATTCCGCAATTGAAACAATGTGATTAATGAAAGATTTTGCCTTTTCATTATCTTTTACTTCTGTCAAAGCCGGATTAAGAATGAATAATTCTTTTTCGTTGTCATAATCATTCTGCATATTATCGAGTTCAGACATTGCATCAGAATCTTTTACATAAAAATTATTTTCAGATTCAGAAGTTTCATTCAAAATCTGACGGATTTTTTGTGCATCATTATAGAAATACTCTTCCAGCAATGGAATAACACAATCTTTAAGGGCATTAAAGATTTCAAGGTCTGTTTCTGCTTCAATAAAATATGAATGACCTATCTGATGATCTTTATCGAGAAGACCTCGGATTCGTGCATTGATTTTTTGAAGGATTGATTTTGCTGTAGTATTTTCAATTTTATCATAATCAGGTAAAAGTTCTTCAAATCGGAATCGACGTCGTAAAGCTGAGTCAAGAAGCTGAATTGAACGATCGGCCGTATTCATCGTTCCGACAATCATAAGATTTGCAGGAACGGCAAAAATTTCCTTTGAATATGGAAGTTGAACAATCATTTCATTCTTTGAACCAATTCGTTTACTTGGTTCAATCAAAGAAATCAAATCGCCAAATACTGCAGAAACATTAGCACGGTTAATTTCGTCAATACAAAGAAGAACAATTTTTTTATTCTTTATAGCTCCCTCCATTTTTGCAGAATGGTTCGAATCATCTATGCATTTTTTCAAAGCAGGCTCTTCTGCTGAAGCTTCATAACCTGCAAGAACTGCAGCATGTTCGCATGCTTTGTAGAAAATGCCTTTTTGGATTTCATACTTTACATCGGAAGAAGTACTAGCATTTGCAGAATCACTTGAAAGAACTGGCTTCAGACCTTCAACAAACTCTTCATAACTGAATGACTGATGGAATGTTGTTACAAAACAATCTTCTTTTGCAAACTTATCGATATAGTCATGTTGCATTTTGTAAGTTTTACCGGTTCCTGGTGGACCGTAGAGGATTAAAGGCTGTTTTTCAAACTTAATACCCGGCTTAAAACTGAGATAATAATTTCCTTTTTCATCTTTTGAAAATGTTATCTTGTCATTTCCATATTTTTTTACTGCATCTTTTGTAATAGGACATCCAGATCCAATTCCTAAACGAGATCGTATATATTTACCTAATTCTTTGTTGCCTTCTTGTCCATTGTCATCAGTTGTTTCCAAAGCCTGCCCTTTTTCATCTTTCTGAGCTCTTTTAAAAACAAAAGATTTTCCATCATCAGTTTTTATAGTAAAAGGGTGTGGATTAGCAGGATAAAAATCTGACTTATAGATTTGAGGCGGCAATGCTATATACGCTTCATTACCTGTTCTTGCAGAACTTCTTAAAGTAACACCATCAGGTTCAAATCCCCATCTAAAACAATATTGCAGTTTTCCATCGTTATCAAATAAAGGAACATCAAATGATTCTAATGGCTTTTGAGTAAAAACATCAGGCACCTCTCTTCTAAGTAAATCAAGAAAAGATTGCAAATTTTTCTTGTCAAAGGTTAAGGATTGCGAAACCTTATCAGGATTTGCTCTATCGGAATTTCCATATGTATCAATTTGAAAAAGGATGTTATCATTTAAATTATTTATAGTATATGTCGCTTTTACATATTCCTGATCTCTCAACTGTTTGTCTTTTTTCTCAATTGTTGAAAAATTAATAAGTGCCATAACATTTCCCCTAATTAAATATTAGAAATCCAATACAAAGATATCATTATCATACTTTTTAAATACAACATATGTTTTTCCATATTTTTCAAGCATTTCTTTTGTAATGAATGTTCCTGTAGGTACTCCTAATTTTTGTCTGAAATAATGACCTAATAAAGCATTATTTTCTGCAGAATGAATTCCTTTATTTCCTGCTTGAGCTACACGCATAAGAAATGGTGGAAAATCTTTTGTTACAACTTTAAATAATGGATTATGCTTTATATGAACATTCTGTTTAAGTGGGAAAAAGCCTTCTTTTTTATCTTGTGAATTATAAGGAATATAAGCTTGATCTCTATCTCTTTTTGTCCCATTTTGTCTAATTCCCCAGTTTAGGCCAGAACCAAATCCTGTTTCTTTTCCATCTGCAGTCAAAAGAGAAATCTTACATATATCAACAGGCTTTTTATTGGCAAACATTTCCCATGAAAGATTTTCAAGATTAAATTTATCAATTTCTGTATCTGAAGATTTCTTCCTTGAAAAGTTTATCTTTTCTGAAACAGATAAATCAGTTGCTAAAATCGTATCTGGAAGAAGTTGTTCAAAATAATTTTCAGCCTCTATGGAATCACACATAGCCATGCATTCTCTACGCTTGAAAAAAGCATTCATTGAATAATTTGCAGACCCACAAAATGCAAGAATTGGTTTATTGTTTTTTAACCAAACATATACTTTTGAATGAATGTCAGAGCCGGAAACTTTATACCTACAAATGAAGTCAGGTATTTTCTTATTTTCTTTGATATTAGTTATTAATCTATTGATATCTTTATGTTTTTTTTCAGACAAACCATTACTGTTTATCATACCTAAAATCATTTCCACAGAAAAAGAATTTGTCTTTCCCATATCAGATAAGTTAATAAGATGACGATAAATACATTCTATATCTGTATAACCTGTAATTATTTTTAATGAAGTACAACCCTTTTCTAAAGCTGGCTTCAATAATATTTCATCTTCTAAATTATCTGTATACATAAACTTTACTCCTCAATATTTGCAGGCATTGTTTCATAAGGAATACCAGCAAAAGTTTTAAGAATTGCTTCAAAAATTATCTTTGCCCCTCTGCATGGAACTGCCATACCAATTTGCTTTCGAACAGATTCCTTGCTACCTTCAAAAATATAATCATCTGGGAATGTTTGCAATCTAGCTCTTTCTCGATTTGTTAAGGCTCGAGGTTCTTCCCAATGATACACATGAGTTCCACCACCACCAGAACCAGTAATTGTATATGATGGCATAGTCGGATCAAGACGTTTATAAATCTGACTCATTCTAGCACCGCGGACATTTAGTCGTAAATGTTCAGGTAAATCCGCATTAAAGGCATTCTGACCAGGTAAAATATGCTTCAATCTTTCAATAACTAAAGCAGACTGAGCCGTTCTCTCATTATTGGCTGCATCAATAGGAATTGGAGGATTTTCTATTGCATTACGACAAGAAATATCAATATTTGCATATGGTTCTATTGATGGTATTTGAAAATCGAATGGAAGATCATTGCGAATGCCAACAATTATAATTCGATGTCGAGCTTGTGGAATTCCATAGTATTCGAATTTATAAAGATTAGGATAGAGTCGATACCCCGCATTTCGCATTGCATCAAAAATTGTTTGCATTGCTCTACCTTCGTTTGCACTTTGGAGACCGCCAACATTCTCTGCTAGAAACCACATTGGATGAATATCTTGTAAAACACGAATTCCATATGTATAAAGCGGTCCAAATTCTCCATCAAAACCTCTCTGTTCTCCAACTACACTGAAATCATTACATGGAAAACCAAAAGCAAGTGCATCAATTTCACCGAGTTGATATAATCTCTCGAAATCAAGTGTTCGTATGTCACCACAAATAACAGAATCAGTTCGATTAGGACATATATTACGCGCATAAGTATTACAGGTATCTTGATCGTAATCATTTGCCCACTGATGTGTAATTCCCCATTCTGGATTATTAATATCAGCACTCGTAGCTCCTTTTGCAATTCCACCAGGGCCACAGAATAATTCACCTAATCTAAAAATCATTTTTTTATTCCCGTATTAAACAAAAGGTTCATCTGATTTATAAAGCCTTGTGTTCCACCAGCACGAACTAAAGGCTCTATGTAAAGAAGAAATTTTCTTTTGTTATCTTCTGAGAGTTTATTATAATTGTTCCAAAGTTTTTTGGATTCTTTTGAAACTTCTGTCATAAAATCATTGTATTCTTGTTCTTCGGTTGTCATTATAACTTCTCTCCCAGCAGTTTTCCTTGCAATCCACTAAATAAATCATGATACTTTTTTATATTTTTTCGAATTTCTGTAAAACGCTCTTGAGTAAAAGGTACCTCCCCAAACTTCTTTGATACAAGGATTTCTTTCCCATTTTTTATTTCGCTTTTAGAATGTGCAAGATCATTTCTTACCTGTATTATTTCTTTGTCATAATCTGCAAATTTAAATTCTTTGGAAGCGTCTATCTGGTCAATTATTTCATGAATCGTATGAGCTTTTTTTGATGAATCAAATTCAAACGAAGAATTGATTTCGGCTATGCTAGTAGCATCATACCATATATGAGTGCAATCTTTTGAACACAATTCCTGTTTCTGTATTTTTCCATCTTTCTCAATCTCTTCGATTTTTGGAATAAGTTTATCTTTTGTTGATTTTTCAGCTTTTTTTATTATCTTATTTTGAAATTTTTTCCATTCTTCGGAATCACTAGCTTTGTTTGAATAATATTCAATTATTATTTCTTCCATTAGGTTATCAAGTTCACTCACTTCTGACATAACAAGACCGCGGAGATTTGTAAGGTCTTGAGTCTTTTTTATCAAAGTCAGAATTACCTCTTTTACTTTGTACTCAAAATCATCTATTTGACGTCCTGAACAATATGCCCCATCTATACTATAATTTGCCAATTCATCTCTGACCGCATCTTCTCCATCTGATGAATAAAATAATACTTCCGTAAAAATATTCTTTCTACGAATTTTATCCAATAAAGACATGGCTTTTTCTTTTTTAGCTAAATTCATATCCGCAATTATTAAATCATATTTTGAATAGTCGATTGTATCAATATTTGAACCATCAATTTCATGTCGTGGTTCTGGGAAGTTCAAATATAAATCATCTAAAATAGATTTCACAAAGTTCTTCTTAGTCCTATAGGAACTTTCTTCGTCTTCAAACCATAAAATATTATAATCTAACCGCATTACTTTCCCCCAATAATTTTTATAACAAACCGTGCACAATTGTCAAAGCATTCAGCTGATATTGTCCATTTATTATCTGAAACAATATTCCTTATATGATAGAGACCAACACCTGTGCTTCTTGTTGTTGAAAAACCTTTCTCAAAAATGACATTTAGATTTTTTATGGAACTATCAAATGGATTATTCGATGTAAACAAAATGAGCAAACAGTCCATTGCTTTACAACATTCTATATTTAGTGTGGTAGCCCTTGCTTTTTTTGCATTACTAATCATGTTATCAATAATTATTGATATATCAATAGGAGCAAATTTAGTAATAAACTTTTCATGCACATTATTTATAAAAGAAATTGATATTCTAGTTTTTCCCGCAAATGATTTTGCAATTTTATCAATATAATTTTCTATGAACTCAATTATATCATAGTCAGCTTTTGTATTAAAATTATCAAAAATTTTCTTAATTCCAAATTGAGAATAACTGATTATTTTACTATCCTCAAACAGGATTCCTTGTAAAAATTCAGATAGATCTTCATAAACTACACAATCTTTACCCTTATGCAATCGAGAAAAATCTAAAATCTGTTCCTGAATATCAAGAGCTGCAATATTTGTTTGATGATGAAGGTTTGTTACTGCTTCCAAATCTTGTGATGACAATGAAGTTACAACACGAAGTTGTTCTAAGCGCTTTTGTAATTGCTGTTCAGTTTCTTTTTTCGCATTTTCGGCTTCTTCAGCTCGCTTTTCGGCAAAAACTTTTCCTTCATTTGCCTTGTCACGTTCTTTTTCCGCCTGTTTCTGCGCTTGTTCTGCATTTTCGGCGCGTTTTCGTTCAGCTTCTTCTTTTTGTTTTGCTATTCTTTCTTGTTCTTCGTAATACTCCTGTTCTTTTAAGGCAACTGTTTCACCTAGCTTTACTCTTTGTCTAATTAAAGCATTTACAATAGGTTTTAAAATTTCGATCAGCAACTGAACTCTATCATTCTTTGTTTCAAAATCTTGTCTACTTGTAGTTGCAATATCTTCTAATCTATCATCATCTAGAATATCAAAACTAATTTCACCTTCAATATAATTATTAAAAGCCTGAGTATTTTCTAAATATCCTAAAAAATTTTCAACAGCAAGTTTTTTACGAACATAAAGACGCAACTGATTTGGGTTATAAGTTTTATTTCTTAAGAAATTCTTATCGTTTACAATAGCACCTTTCTTATCAATTGTTGCATGAATTCCTATCCATCCAGACATTTTATACGGAATACCGTCTTCAGATTTTATACCATTAGAAACAATAAAACATCGCTCTCCAGATAAATTTTCAAACTTCTTTTCATCAATAATTTCTACATTACATTGAACTTTAGAAATCTCTTTTATTGGAGAACGTAAAAAGACAGTTTTTGAAAGTTTATTTTTTATCTCAAAAGGTGAATTATCGAAAATAGCACACATATTTTTATATGCGATTTCCTTTTCTATCTTCTCAAATATTATTGATTCATTCCTGCTCTTTAGAAAAGCAATTTCCATTTTACCAGGAAGTGAATCAAGTAAAAAGAAATCTGCAAGTCGAGCCTTCAATCCTTTTAATGACTGATCTCCAAAATTCCGTAAATCAACATCAGTTAATTTTATCATTGTACCAGTTTTATTCTCATTCCAGAATTTTTCTGATTCAATTTTTATCGTTTTTAAATTCAGCACTCTGTCAAGCTTTGGAATATCAGAATCTTTTGAATTCTTTGCATCAAGACACCATGCAGAACCTTCTTTTTCCGTTTTTGAAATTAAATAGTACTTTTTTGAAAGATATAGGCCTGCAAGTTTACCAATTCCTTTTCGTCCCATCAATTGACTTTTCGTTTCTTCATCCAGAGTATTATCATCTCTTTTATCTCTACCAATAAGGGTATATTTGCTTGCAAGATCATCATACCCCATACCGTAACCATTATCAAAAATCTCAATGACTGATTTTTCTTTATTTACCGCATTTATATAGATTTTTACATTATCAGCTTTTGCATCAAAACCATTTGCAACTAATTCTGCAATTGCTGTCCAAGGATTTGAATATAAGCCTTTTCCAAGCAAACGAAGAGCAAAATATGAAAAGTTAAAATAGATTTCATTTTCTGTATTTTTGACATTCATAAAATAACTCCTCATCTTCGAAACTGTTCAAACGGAATATGACGCATTTTATTTGCTAATGCCATTGCCAATAATGGTGGTACAGCATTTCCGACTTGCGAATTCCTTTCATGCTTATTTCCAAAGAAATGCATTGTATCTGGCATAGATTGCAGTCTTGCCCCCTCTCTTGTTGTCAATGCACGATTTTGAAACGGATGTATACAGCGTAAAGCCGAAGGTGTTCCCAAACTATTTGTAATAGTTGTACTCGGTCTATCCCACCATAAACGTCCATAAGTATTCTTATATCCAGAAGTAAGATAATATTCGCGTGGAAGTTCACCTTTTTCTACTAGCTCGTTGATAAAAAATCTTCCTTCTCCCTGTTTCACAACTTTTATGACTGCAGAAATTTTTTCACCATATACACCACATTCATGATCTTCCAATATCTGAGAATCTCCTCTCATAAGGCTTTCATAAGCTGTTTGAGGCTGTGTTTTATAATTTGATTTCTTCTGACCACACTTAATACAAGGCAAATCAGAAATAGCCTCACTTATTTTTACATAGTTTTGCAGATTACGTTTTCTTCCATGTGTTGGTAACGGAAAAGTCCATTCATAGTCTATATCTTTTCTAAAACCAACGATAAAAACACGTTCTCGACTTTGAGGAACTCCGAAATCTTTTGCATTTAAGGTTTCAACAAATAATTTATATCCAAAATCATCATCAATTGTTTTAAACGAGTTTTTTATATCATCTATAACTGGTGTTCCAGAATCATTTTTCATTGTAAGCATTCCGGTAACATTTTCAAATATGAATACAGACGGTTTAAAAATTCTCAACATGCGCATATATTCACGATACATTCTCGCACGTTGATCATACTGTCTTTTTCCTACTGTACTATAAGATTGGCAAGGAGGACCGCCGATAATCAAATCAACCGGAACATTAATATTAATATTTTTTTTTAAGAGAAAATCTTGATTTATTTCTGCAATATCCCCTTCAATAAGATTTATTTGAGGAAAATTTGCAGAAAAAGCCTTTGCGGCTTGATGATCATATTCATTTGCAAATAAAAAGTTGAAAAAATCATCTTGAACAAATGTGTTATTTTCTATTCTATGAGAAAATCCGTATGTTAATCCACCTGCACCGGAAAACAGGTCTATTACATTTGCTGGCATTTGAACTCCATAAAACTAAATGTAATAAAGAAGTCAATTGCACACAAAGTATAATCCTCCCAAATTTAAATCCTTTTTATTATAACATAATTATAGAATCTTTGCACACTTTTTATAGTTAGTTTTATGGTTAGTATTGAAAGAATTTCTTTTCGTCTGTAAATTATAGATATGACAAATCCATTTCAAAATACAGAAAAAGCAAAAAGTATTGCTGAACATATTAGTATAATTCGCCAATACCAGCAAATAGGCATTTTTAACAGAGATAAAGCACGAGAAATATGCAAGAGGTTTAATGCTGAAAATCCCGAATACAACAGTACAATATCAGTTGCAGCAAAGATAACCAACAGTCTTACATCAATTGATTTTCTTGCAGATAAAGAGCTTATTAATAACTTAAAATATCAGGTTATTTGGATTATGGGAGAAGACTATTTGAAATCATATGGAATAGAGATTTAAGATAATAATCCTAATTTCCATTTAAACTCTCGCGTTCCCAATGTATAATATCCTCATGGACACCCTCACCCCTTCCGACCGTCACAAAAACATGTCTCACATCCGCTCCAAAAACACCAAGCCTGAAAAATTAATCCGCTCAGCCCTCTTCAAGGCCGGTTTCCGTTACCGGATCTGTGATAAACGCTATCCGGGTAAACCAGACCTCATTTTTCCTAAGTACCATGCTGTAATTTTCATAAACGGCTGCTTCTGGCATGCTCATGAAATGTGCAGGTATTTTGTTATTCCTAAAACTAATCAGGGGTTCTGGTTGAATAAGTTTGACACCAACAAACGGCGTGATGAAGAAACTCTTGAATACTATCGGGAACAGTGCTGGCGTGTCTGTGTTGTCTGGGAATGTGCTATCCGCGGTAAAAATCCAAGGATGAAACTTGAATTGGTAACAAACGAAATTATCCTGTGGCTTGAAGAATCAACAGACCCGTTTCTCATACTCAGAGGTCCGCCTTCATCATCTCTCTAACCTTCCCCACAATCCCCCTGTCCGCCGGCAGCCAGTCAACTGAATCTATCTCTGAACGGGTAATCCATTTTGCATCTTCGTGTTCAAGCAGTTTCAGTTCGCCGTTTTTAATTGAACACCAGAAACATTTCATCGAAATATGGAATGTCGGATAATCATACTCAATTGTACCAATTTCTTTTTCAACGATGATTTCTGTATCAAGCTCTTCTTTTATTTCCCTTACGATTGCATTCTCCGCAGATTCGCCCGGTTCAATTTTCCCGCCGGGAAACTCCCATCCATCCTTAAAATCTCCATACCCCCGCTGAGTAGCAAAAATCTGTTCCCCATGTTCCTCTGAATGCCTGTGCAAAACCGCCGCCACAACACTAATCGATTTCATAAATATCCTTTCCCATTACCGTTTTTTCACTATTTTTTTCGTTAAATATTACCGTTTTTTCAATATTTTTTTCGCGTAAAATTACCGTTTTTTCACCATTTTTTCCGCCCTAAATTACCGTTTTTTCAACATTTTCCCATTTCTCCCCACCCTTTTTTCAGTGCTCCCGCATTATCCCCCTTTCACCAAAAAGTGGGCGCGAGGAAGGGATTCATAGGGCAAAATGACTCTGTTTATGGATGCCGCGCGAGCGGCATTTAATAGTTCCTTTACCATAAACAGCGTCAAGCGCAATATTGCGCGCTTTTGCCCTATGAATCACGCCCGGGAGCCACTTTAGATTAAATGATTCATAATCCGCTTACACTGACCGACCTCTCTTTTTTTCTTGCAAATCCAATTACATTCTGCTAATATTTTATTAGCAGTAATAATTTTATTAGCTGCTAGTTCAAAACCAAATACAAAAGTTTTATTATAGAAAAGTGTTGGTCTGCCCTTGGCAGAATAAATTAGAGAGGGTTTTATTCTATTTTTATAAGAGGTATTTTTCTATGAAAAAACTTTTTACTGTACTGGCTCTTCTGGCTGTGATGGGAACTGCAAAAATCTTTGCATTCGGTATTGGAGCTCAGGCTGGATACCCACTTGGTGGTGCTGTAACATTTAAGGCTGATAATCTTCCTTGTATTTTTGCAGCAGATGTATCAATTGGAAGCGTAACAGGCTTTGGCCTTACAGCTGACTGGTGGATTGCAAATCCTACAATTCAGGGAACATGGGGCTACTATTACGGCGTAGGTCTTGGTGGAAGAATGTATATGGGCGACAACTGGTCTTATCTCAGCGTTGGACCAAGAGCTGTTTTAGGAACAAACGTATTCTTCCTTGATAAGTTCCTGGAGTTCTACGTACAGGCTTCATATATGCCTACATTCAATATTACACTTAGTGGCGATAGTGGAAAAGCAGGATTCGACTGGTTCGGAATTGGAGCTGCTCTCGGTTTCCGCGTTTGGTTCTAAGCTGATATAAAATCCAACAAAAAAAGGCACTTCATCCGAAGTGCCTTTCTCATTTAACCCGCAGTTGCGCTACTTGTCTTCTATACCAAGATTCTTCAAATACTCCACCACATCCTTCACCGTCTTAAACGGAACAAACTCTTCAAAGTGAATCCCGTAAAACTCTTCAACGCCCATCGACATCATCAATACCGAAAGCGAATCAAGTCTCAAATCTTCCAGAAGAC
>JAEEGH010019006.1_pt1 | contig 14464 bp, 15 predicted proteins | sample 9134181 | NCBI WGS metagenome assembly JAEEGH01 (sample SAMN16246544, study PRJNA631951) | gut metagenome | biome: gut microbiome; feature: rumen; material: DP-attached | host: Bos | place: Iran: Karaj | collected 2018-10 | reverse complement strand
TCTTTGTTTTTTAGTTCTTGTTGAATAACCTGTGTCAGAGCATAGACTTATCTTGTTTAGTGTCGGAAGTACTTTCTGGCCGCCATCCGATTTGCCCGGGCGGTTTGCACCATGACTCTGATGCGGGAGGTTATTCAGTTGAAAACTTAACACTAATCGTTTAAGTCGAGCTCATTATACTAAACGTAACTGTTAAGGTCAAGAGGTTTTGAAGAAAATATTTATCTTTTTTGTTTAAGATATTCTTGACATCACTAAGCGTATCTGCTATACTTCGATCAGTACATACACAGGAGGTTTTTCCTATGGCTATTGGAGAAAGGATACGCTTCATCCGCAATCTGCGCGGCATGACGCAGAAGTATCTTGGCACACTGGTCGGCTTCCCGGAGAAGACCGCCGATATTCGCATGGCTCAATATGAGGCTGGTACACGCACTCCGAAAGAGGATCTGACCAAGGCTCTGGCCGGTGCGCTTGATGTATCTCCGCTGGCTCTCAACGTCCCGGATATAGACAGCTATTTCGGCCTCATGCACACTCTGTTTGCTTTAGAGGATCGCTACGGTCTGACCATCGAGACCAGAGATGGAGAAGTCTTATTCCGCATTGATCCCCGGAAGGGGAAGGATGCTGCCCGTATCTCTGAGCTGGTCTGTGCCTGGGCTGCTGTTGCCGAGAAGTACCATGCCGGTGAGATCAGCAGAGACGAATACGACAAGTGGCGTTATTACTATCCGCAGTACGATGACACGCAGATCACAGCAAAGGTGCCATCCCAGGAACTGAGCGACGCTATGGTAAAGGCGCTCAAAGGCAAGCTCAATAAAGACTGATATCACCCCCAATAACGACAAAAAGCCCTTCGCTGCATACCCACAGCGAAGGGCTTTCATAATATGGATCGTATTTGCCGCAAACCGGAGCGAATTACTCCTTTACCCCTAAACCCCTTGATAGGGAGAATAAAGGGAGATCATGCAGCTGTTATCAAATTGTTATCAAAGGAACCTTTGTGAAGCCGGAAAGCCTTGATTTTACTGGGTTTTTCGGCTTTCGTATCTCATTCCCACTCGATCGTGCCGCTGGGCTTGGGGGTAACGTCCCACAGGACGCGGTTCACACCTTTCACCTCGGCGGTGATGCGCTTCACGATCTTCTGCACCAGGGAGAAGGGCAGCTCCGCCACCTCGGCGGTGACGGCGTCCACGGTGTTCACGGCACGGATGACCACGGGCCAGTCGTAGGTGCGCAGGCCATCCGTGATGCCGGTGGACTTGAAATCCGGAACGATGGTGAAATACTGCCAGACCTTGCCCTCCAGACCGGCCAGGGCGAACTCCTCCCGCAGGATGGCGTCGCTCTCCCGCACGGCTTCCAGGCGGTCCCGGGTGATGGCGCCCACGCAGCGGACTCCCAGGCCGGGGCCGGGGAAGGGCTGACGGTAGACCATATTATCCGGCAGGCCCAGGGCCTTGCCCACTACCCGGACCTCGTCCTTATACAGGAACTTCACGGGCTCCACCAGCTCAAAATTCAGATCTTCCGGCAGGCCGCCCACGTTATGGTGGCTCTTCACCGGGCCGGACTCCAGGATATCGGGATAAATGGTGCCCTGGGCCAGGAAACGGATGCCGTCCAGCTTCCGGGCTTCCTCGGCGAATACGTCGATGAACTCCTTGCCGATGATCTTTCTCTTCTTCTCGGGATCGGCGACGCCGGCCAGCTTATCCAGGAAGCGGTCCACCGCGTCCACATAGATGAGGTTCGCGCCCAGCTCCTCCCGGAAGACCTTGATGACCTGCTCCGGCTCGCCCTTCCGCAGGAGGCCATGGTTCACATGCACGCAGGTGAGCTGACTGCCCACCGCCTTGATGAGCAGGGCGGCCACCACGGAGGAGTCCACGCCTCCGGACAGGGCCAGCAGGACCTTATTGCCGCCGATCTGTTTCCGCAGCGCCTCCAGCTGCTCGGCGATGAACGCCTCCGCCAGGGCCGGGGTGGTGATTCGCTGCATGGTTTCCGGACGCTTGTTTTCGTTCATTGGCTCAACCTCCATCAATCAGCTCGGGCATACACCCTGCAAATTATACTGGATTCTAACATAGTCTGTATCGCTGTGCAATTCCTTTATTCGGAGAAAAACGACGAAATATCCGTCTCCTGACCGCTTGTTTTTTTACGCCACAGGGGCGTATAGGTGAGCCGCCCCTTGGGGCGATGGGAGAGATACAGCACGATCTCCTCCACCGGGACCTCCACGGCGGGAGGCGGCGGCAGGACGCAGCCCTTCGGCGCATGCAGCTCCCGGCACAGGGTCACATGGGCCCGGAAGCGCCGCTTCTCCAGGTCGAAGCCCGCAGCGCGCAGGGCTTTTTCCGCGGCGGCGGCCAGGGAACGGACCGGCGCGTCCTCCGAGGGGCAGAGGCCCAGGATGCCTCCCTTCCCGAAGCTGTCCAGCCGGTCCAGCCGCAGCACGCCGGGGACGATCTCCACCGTATCCAGCGCCTCCGCCGCAGTCTCCCACTCCGGCTGTTCCCCCATGAAGGCCAGGGTGATATGCAGGTTCTCCGGCCGGGTAAAGTTTCCCCTCACCCCCATCCGCTCCAGCTCCCGGCGGTAGCGGACCAGCTCCCGGATCCCCGCCTCATCCAGCGGCAGGGCGGCAAACAGGCGCATCCCTCAGTCCTCCTCCCCCTCCGGGGCGGGGGGCTCCGTTTCTTCCCCAGGCGTTTCTGTTTCAGGGGCTTCCTCCGGCTCGGCGGGCTCCGGTCCGCCGGCGGCCTCCGGGACCTTCGCCAGATCCACGGGAGACAGGAGCACCAGACCGCAATGGCAGAACTGCAGGGCGGAGACCAGCCAGAAGATCCGATAGGCGCCGGTCTCCTGACGGACCATGGCCACCAGGGAAAGATACAAGGCCAGGCCGCAGAAGAACAGGGTGAAACGGGGCTTCATCCGCTCGACGCAGCCGCCGGTATAGCTGTAGCCCGCTACGCAGCAGGCGCACAGGGCCAGGAACGCATACACCGTCAGGATCAGAGAAGGCTCGGACGCATTATCATGATAATAGCTGATAAGCCAGAGGCAGTAGAACAGCGTGATCAGGCAGCCCGCCAGGAAGCGGGACCCCATGCTCTTCCCCCGCCGCTCTTCCAGGCGAAGGCAGAGCCAGCCTGCGCCGGCCAGACCGGCCAGGATGGCCAGGATCAGGACCAGCGTGCCGCCGCCGGTCTTCCATTCCCGGAAAAGCAGCCAGGCGCCCATGAGCTGGATCACCAGGCACACCGCCCCGAAAACCACCCCGGGAACGCCCAGGGAGCGGAAGGAGGCAAAGGAAACCGGCTTCTCCGCCTGATCCGCCTCATGCCGGGCAAAGAGCAGGAAAAAGGCCGCCGCCAGAACGCTGAGGACGATGAGTATCGCCGTCACCGGCTTGAACACCGCCAATCCTCCCGCGTCCAGCACCGTCAGCAGCTCCAGCTTCCGCAGCAGCATGGCCGCCGCGGACAGAAGCAGGGAGACCAGGACAAAGACGATCCCCGATTTTTTCATTTCCCTACCGTCCTTCCCGAAAATGGTACTTTGCATCTGGATTATCATAGCACAAACGACAGGAAAAAGGAAGGATGTTTCATGAAGGAACTGCGCGACTGTCTCCGCCTGGGGGCCTGCACGATACTGCCCCTGATCCTGTTTGCCCTGCTTCTCGCCCGTCTCCGTCCCCTGCCTGCGGACCCGGCGGTGGAGATCCCGGCGCCTTCCCCCGCCGCCGCAGAGACGGCCGCTCCGGAATCGGAGTTTTTTCCCGAGCAGGAGGAGGATCTCCCCCCCGGCACGGACGGGGAACGGCGGGTGAAGCTCATCACCCCGGAAGGGACCCTGGACCTGAGCATGGCGGAGTATCTGCCCGGGGTGGTGGCGGCGGAGATGCCCGCCTCCTTCCCCGCCGAAGCCCTGAAGGCCCAGGCCGTGGCCGCCCGCACGGATACGGTCTGGCGGCAGCTGGGTCATTCCCCCCACCCGGACGGGGCCTGCTGCTCGGATCCGGGATGCTGCAAGGCCTGGCTCTCCGAGGCGGAACTCCGGAATCGCTGGGGGACAGAATACGACCGCTGGTCCGCCGCCGTCCGGGCGGCGGTGGCGGCTACGGACGGTCAGATCCTCCTCTATGGCGGCGAGCCCATCTTCGCAGCCTTCCATGCCTGCAGCTCCGGCAGTACGGAGGCCAGCGAAAACGTGTGGCTGGAGGCTCTCCCCTATCTCCGCAGCGTATCCAGCCCGGAAAAGGCGGAAACGGTCCCGGATTTCTACAGCGCCGTGACCCTATCCTATGAGGAGCTGCGGCGGACGGCGGCGGAAAAATACCCCGGCCTCGAGCTGGCGGGGCCGGGGGAAAGCTGGCTGACGGAAGCCGTGTATTCGGAAAGCGGCAGGCTGCTCACGGTGAAGCTGGGAGATACGACCCTCACCGGTACCCAGCTCCGGTTCCTGCTGGGTCTGCGGAGCGCCGCCGTCACCTGGACCTGCGGCGATGAGGAGATCCGCTTCCAGGCCCGGGGCAGCGGGCACGGGGTGGGCATGAGCCAGTACGGCGCCCGGCAAATGGCCCTGGATGGGGCGGACTGCTGGACGATCCTGGCCCACTACTACCCCGGGGCGATACCGGGGAATACGCCGCTTCAATGAACAGACGCATGCCCCCGGTCTCCCGGGGGCATGCGCCGTCAGAAAAGAGAGAAAGGGATAAGGGGAAAGCCCGGTTTGATCCCAAGGCCTACCTTTCCGGGGTCAGCGCCCCGTCCTTCACCCGGTAGACCTGGTCCGCCAGCTCCGCCACCTCCGGGTCGTGGGTCACCACGATGACGCAGTAGCCCTGTTCATGGGCGAGCTGTCCCAGGATGCGGATCACGTTCACCGTGTTGGCGGCGTCCAGGTTCCCCGTGGGCTCGTCCGCCAGCAGCGTCTTGGCTCCGGATGCCAGGCTCCGGGCGATGGCCACCCGCTGCTGCTCGCCTCCGGAGAGGTTCGCCGGAAAGCGGCCGTGCTTCTCCTGCCGGATCCCCACGCTCTCCAGCAGGGGCCGGGCCCGCTCCTTCGCCTCTTTGGGATGCATCCCGCAGAGCTCCATGGGGTAGCACACGTTCTCCAGCACGGTCATGAGGGGGAAAAGGTGAAAGGCCTGGAAGATCATGGCGACGTCCTCCCGGCGGTACCGGTCCAGATCCATGTCCCGGAGCCTTTCCTCCCCGAACAGCACGTCCCCCTCCGTGGGGAGATCCAGGCCCGCCAGCATGCTCAAGAGGGTGCTCTTGCCGCTGCCGCTGGGACCGATGATCGCATACATCTGCCCGGCCTCAAATTCACAGCTCACGCTGTTCACCGCCGGGGTCTCCGCCCCGCGGTAGGTATAACTCACATTCTCCAGACGAATGACGGACATAGTGGTATAACCTCCTTTATTCCGTAGTTGGTCAGGCTCCCGCTCCGAGGGAGCCGGCGCCGCAGGCGGCTGAGGGAGCGCCGTTCCATGAAGCTCTTTCGTTAGAGCAGCTTGCCGCTGCACTCCCTCAGTCATCCCGCTTCGCGGGCTGACAGCCCCCTCGGTGAGGGGGCCTGATTTTTATTCCTTCACTTGCAGCAGCTCCAGCACGTTCCGGCGGGTGACGCTGGCAGCAGCGATCTCTGTGCCCAGGACGCAGATCAGGAGATGCGCGGCGGCGTATATCGCGACCAAACCCGCCACGGGCAGCAGGGCGCTGCCCTTGATCAGCGCCAGAACGGCAATGGCGAGGCAGAGCCCCAGGATGCAGAGGAATACCTGCTCCAGGCCAAGCATGGCCCGGGTCCTCTGCTTCGTTGTCCCCAGCACGCGCAGCAGCGACGCTTCCCTGGCGCTCTGGAGGATCACCCCGGCAGGCAGTACGCCTCCCAGTACCAGAGCCAGGACGAAGGCGATGGGGTACAGCAGCTCCAGCAGCCGGTAGGTCTGGTAGATCCGGTCCGCTTCCCCGGTCTCCATGGAGAATTCCGCCCGGGTACCGTAGATCAGCCTCCAGGAATAGGAACGGAACTGCGTTGCATGGTGATAGTCCAGCAACGTATACTCCGCCAGGTCCAGGGGGACATAGTCAGAGAACATGGAGCCGAAATGCTGCCAGGCGGCAATCGGCGCATAGACCGTTTTGCCTGTCTCCTCCGCAATGCCGGCAATGGTGAATTTATGGGTGTAATTGTGGTAGACCGTGTCCACCAGTTCCTGATAGGTCAGTCCCGGGTGGCTGTCCCGAAGCCCGGTGATATACCCGTAACCGCAGACCTCCGCCTTTCCGCCCAGGGTATAGCCCAGCTCATCCGCCAGTTCCCGGGAGACCACGCAGAAGGCCTGACTCTGGGTAAACATATCCGGCCCCTTATCCTCCCGCCAGGTGATCTCCGCCGTGGTGACGCGGGAGAGATCGGTGGTGAGGACCAGCTTATCCTTTACGAAGTTGCTCTCGCAGTCCAAGCGTCTGTATTCGTAATACGGGTCGCGGACGAAACCGCTTTTTTCCACTTCCTTCGCCTTGTTGTTGGAGAAGCCGCTGACAAAACGCGGGTATATCTCGATATTCTGATACAGATCCCGGTATGTTTCCCGCAGGAGTGTGAAGAAGCCGATGGAGAAACACAGCGCCAGGGCCAGAAGCAGACTCAGCAGCGATTTTATCGGGGTGCGTTCCATGTGCCGTCCAACATAACGGAAGGTGTGCTTCCCGCTGGTATGGGGATGGTACACCGGCTCGGGCAGTACCGGCAGCGGGGCCAGCTCATAGTCCTCCTTCAGCTCCGGGGGCAGGGCCTTCTGCTTTCCTGCGTTCCGGTTGGTGCCGCCCTGCAGAAGCTCCAGGGGCGGTTTATGGGCCACGCTGCCCAGAGCGGCCCAGGCCAGGAGCAGCAGGAGGATCAGGCTTCCCCCAAAGCCCGCCAGGAGGACAATCAGCGGGATCGAGGTATCCATGGTGAGGCCCAGGATGGCGAACTCCGCCTCATTGCGTTCCGCCGCGGCGCGGGTATACAGCACCGCCCCGAGAGAGCCCAGCACCACCGCAGGGACTGCCAGGGTGAGCAGGGGGAAAAGCAGGGCCATCTGGGCCCGGCGGGTGGGACAGCCCAGAGCGCGCATGACGGCATATTCCTTCTTCTTCCGCAAAATGTACAGGTACACCGTAAGCCACAGCACCAGCACGGCGGAGGCGGCGAAGGCCGCCAGCTTCACCGTGCTCAGGGTCCCGGTCTGGCGGAGTTGGGTCCGCACGGCGGGCCAGCCTCCGTCAAAGAAGTACACGTACCAGCCCTGTTCCTCCAGCTGGGGGAGCACCTCATCCCGGAAGGGGATGATGCTGTCCGCATCCTCAATGATATAGCTCAGCTCCGCAGGCTTGAATTCATGGCTCCGGGTATCCGCCGTCTCCGGCAGGAAGGACGTGGGCACCAGCACCGCGTTGTCCCCGTAGGCCCAGAACTGATCCTCATTCTCCAGCCGCAGGAGTCCGGTCTCCGTAAAGGTGCCCACCACGGTGAAATCCTGTCCCACCCAGTTCTCTGCGTAACGCTGAGGGGACCAGGCCACCGCCCCGAAGGGAGCGTACTGCTCCATCAGCTTGTCCCCCAGTTCCAGATGCAAAGTATCCCCCAAGCCGAGACCGTAGGCCTCCGCCATGCTCTCCGGGATGACGCAGACGGGGTTGTGGTTTTCCGAATCCTCGGCGGTGAGCATACGCCCCTGCACCGGCAGGAGCTTTCCCTCCTGGTAGCGCTTGATGGTCTGCATATCCTCCACGTAGTGGACGTCCAGGGTATACCGATCCCGCTCGATGATCTCCATCATCTTCCGGAGGCCCGCAAACTTCGGCGTTTCCAGCCAGCTCTCCGGCTCTCCCTCCAGGGGGGTGATGATATCGCAGGTGCCGTACACTGAGTCGTCCCCCAGATAGACGTAAGCGTAGTGGTACATGCTGTCCTCGTCTTCGCTGATGCCCACGGCGCTCACCTGGTAGGGGTCCACGGAGGCCACGAAGACATACCGCTGACCGGGCACCAGGGCCTCCAGGTCCTCCGGTGTGAGGCAGTTGCCGGAAAAGCAGGAAACGCGGGAATACAGGCCGTTGAATGCGTTCCGCTCGCCCACGTGCTCCGGGTAGATCACCGGTACGGAAACTCCAAGGCGCTTGTTGTTGATATAGTACCGGTTCTGTTCCAGGCTCTCCTCCTTCCCCGCCAGGACCTTCACATCCCTCAGCCGGAGGCCCGTTTCATAGCCGGTGCCGAACAGGTCCACAAAGCTCGCCCCCTGGATGCCGGGGTCCTCCATGTCCAGAGTGGCGGTGAAGACGACGCGGCTGATATTGTTGAAAAACTCCACCACCGCCATGCCGTCCTTGATGAAGCGGCGGGGATACTCCGCGATGCCGCCGGTCATGTACCTTCTCTCCACCCGGCTCACATAGGGCAGAGATCGGATGGCCTCCAGGTCCTCCGCCGTCACGGTGCGCATATGGTAGTCCTCGTAGGGAACGCTCTCCACCCAGGCGGGGTTCCCCGCCGGATCGGATAGGAAGAACGTCCCGACATTGGCATCCGTCTCCACCTCCCTGTCCTCCTGGCGCAGCATGCTGAAATAGCCGTGATAGGCGGCGTAGGTCCGATCGTAGTTCCGCTTGGTCATGGCATAGTCCAGCAGGTTGTACAGGAACAGGAAGGAAGCGGCGGCGATGAGCAGCAGCGTCACGGCGGTTTTCACCGGACTGCGGAGCAGCATACGGAGAGAGATTGTTTTTTTCATTCTCAAGCCCCCTAAATAGCATATGCTTTCTAATAATTAAATAGCATATGCTACGCTATTTGTCAAGAGCGGAAGGGTTGTCTGGAGCAGAAAGAAGGCAAGGCGATTTTCCTGTAAATCTTTTCAGCCTGCCCCGTTTCCGGGTCTGAAACGCAAATAAGCCCCGAAATCCGGCGATTTCGGGGCCTTCCGGGAAGGATCGCACCTTCCCGCAGGGAACGTTTTGGGCTATTCGGTACTCACCGCGCGGAACCAGGCTGCCGCCAGGTCTCCCACCTTGGCCTCCGGCTCATCCAAAAGGCTCACGGTGTACCAATATCGGGTATTGTCCAGGGCGCGGTCATTGGAGCAGCACAGGACAAGATCGGAACCGAGCCAGAAATACAGATCCGTGTCCCGAAAGGGCTGGGTCACGACGATGGGCTCCTCCCGGGGGACGTCGGAGACCCGGACCGAGGCCGACGCCGTCTCCCAGGTCAGCCGTTCCAGGAAGGGGTCTCCGGAGTTGCTTCCGGTCATGGCGCAGCTGCCCGCCTCCCCCCAGCTGATGAGGTAGCGGTGGTTTCGATTGGTCAGCACGCTTGAAAGATAGGAGGAGACGGCGGAGCTGTAGGCCGGATAGGCGGTACGCGGGTCCCTGACCCAGCGCAGATGCCCCCGCAGGTCCCGGACCCAGGCGTTTACCAGCTTTCGCCGCTCCCAGCGGGCGGACTGGTCCTCCGTCTGGGGGGAGGTGAGCATATTGCTCTCTATGGTGCTGTGCTTCACCATGTAGAAATTGCCCCGGTCGTCCCTGGCCAGCAGGTCCCAGGCGGTGACCTGACGCAGGTATTTCCCCGCGGTGGCCTCGTCTACGCGCTGGATGGTGAGGATCAGGCCGTATTCCCGGCGGGAATTGGGATAGAGCTGTTTCCCGGCCTCCCAGGACTCCCGTTCCAGGACCCGGAACAGGATATCCTCCCCCTCCCCGGTGCGGTCAGGGGTCTCCACGATCAGCAGATCCCGCAGCTCCCGGGGTACGGAAAGGGTAAGGTCTCCGCTGCGGTACAGGGTCTCGCCGGCAGCCCCCACCCGCAGAGAACAGAAGGCGCAGAAGGCAAGGCCCAGGACCAGAAGGGAGGCCAGGCCCCGCCGCGCCGGCCCCGCCCTGCGGAAGCGCATGATGGAGCTGATTCGTTCCCGCAGGCCCACGGCTCCCAGGCTGGGGAACGGGGCAAGGCGGCCCTTTCGGCACGTGTTCACCAGCACCATGGCGAAGTCTGCCCGGCTTTCCCCGCCAAAGCGCAGAAGCACGGTCTCATCGCAGCTCAGCTCCAGATCCCGGCTCATCAGAATATACATCAGCCAGACAGCGGGGTTGTACCAGTGCAGGACCAGCAGCAGGTGGAGCAGCAGCTTCCAGGCGGCGTCCAGATGCCGCACGTGGACATACTCATGCTCCAGGGCCAGGCGGTCGGGCAAGCCGCCCCAATCCGGTTCCGACCCCAGAAGGATGACCGGCCGCAGCACGCCGTAGGTCATGGGTCCCCGCAGTTCAGGCAGGACGCCCAGGGTCAGCGGCCGCCGGGTGGGATGCGCACGGCGCCAGACCTCCGCCGCTTTCCCCGTCAGGGGCAGAGCGCGGCGCAGGCGGGAATACTCCCGCAGATACAGGGCCAGGACCCCTGCCCCCAGCAGTCCCATGCCGCTGAGCCAGACGAGCGGGAGCAGCGGCGGCGTGCCCCGACGCCCCGTCTCTCCGCCTGCCGCCTCAGCCCCAGGCGCCTCGGGGGAAGCCGGCGCCGTCCAGCTGTCCCAATCCATCCGGACCGTCTCCCCCTCCGCCAGGATCGGCTCTTCCCTCCCCGGCTCCGGCAGATCCAGAGACAGGGAAAACAGCGTCGGAAGCGGGATCAGCAGGGCGAGGATGGCCGGGACCCAGAGCAGACAAAGCATCTGTTTGGGCAGGAACCGCAGCAGGGCGGTCCGGATGAGCGCCGCCGCAAAGATGAGCAGAGCGCCTTGCAGGCTCATCTGCAGCAGTTTCATCGTCAGCGCGTACATCTCACTCTTCCTTCTTCAGCTTGCGGATCAGCTCCTCCAGCTCTTCCAGCTCCTGCTCGCTGATGCCCCGGGTATCGGCCAGGGTGACGAAGAGCTTGGATACGCTGCGCTCAAAGACCCGGTCCAGGAAGGACTCCGTCTCCTGCTTCACGCAGTCGGCTTCCTTGGCAACGGGGTAGTAGCTGTAGCTGTGTCCGGTGCGTTCGGTCCCGATGGCCTGCTTCTCCTGCAGACGCACGATCATGGCCCGGACCATGTTGGAAGACCACCCGGTCTCCTCCTTCAGCATCTCCGTGATCTCCTTCAGCCGCAGGGGAGATTTTTTCCACAGGCAGCGCAGCACCAGCCATTCCGAATCGGATATGTTCCAGGTTTTTTTCACAGCGTTCCCTCCTCACCGGATAGCATATGATATTATTAGTAATGGTACCGCACACGGCGCCTCCTGTCAACAGGAAAACACCGGAGGCGGGACAAACGCCCCTTCTCCGGTGTGCCGTATTCCGGTGAATGGAACGTGCCTCACGCCGCATAGCGCCGGACGCTCTCCAGGATCTCCTCCTCGGTGACATGACGGCTTTCCTTGATGACATGCCATTTTTCCCCGAAGGAACAAAAGGTGCAGTTCATGGAGCAGGGCACGAAGTCCATGCCCACCGCGGTCCAGATATAGCCGCAGCTGCCAGTGAGCTCATGGGCGACGGCGTTTGCGGTTTCACGAAGATGATCGTCCTCGGGACTGCCTATGGGAATGTCCAGCAGGCGGATCATCTCGTCCTTTGTCAGCACCGTTCCCGCAAGGCATTTCTACGCCGCGGCTTCGATCTCGTCCCGGACGCTCATTCCTGGTTCAGGATCTCCGCACAGATCTCACAGGCGGCGACGACGGGAGCACAGGCTGTGGCAAACTTGTTCTCCGCCGTGATCTTTTCCATTTCCTCGGGGATCCTGTAGCCAAGCAGCTCCTTGGAGATGCAGCTGCCGCACCGCTCGGCGAACTTCGCCTTGAACTCGGCGCCCTTGGCCAACAGGAGGTTTTTCTTTTCCATGTCGGGATCGTCGCCCTGGCCGTACTTCAGGCCAATGGCCATGAGCGCAAAGACGACGGCGCCGCAGGTCCAGCCCTCCCACATACCGCCGCCGTGGTAGGCGGAAATCTTCAGCGCAGTCTCGCGGTCGAGGCCGAGCTGCGGGGCGAATTCACCAAACACATGCTGTGCGCAGTCCACCTTACCGAAGCCGGCCAACGCCTTTTCGGGGGTCATGGTAGTCTCGATCATTTCGGGAACCTCCTATTGTTTCAATTATTTGCGATTCAAAGAGCATCCAATCATGGCGGAATAGTTACTTAAAGCGTATGTGGGACTCCCGAAGAGGTGTAAAATGAATGTATTGGATATCGTAAGAAACAGAATTCAATTTCTCTATGAGAAGCATCCCAATATTCATGTTAACGTTACGCTTAAACGTCCGCATAAAGTGATTATGAATAATCTGCCGGTTGTAATCACAGGAGTATATCCTCACATGTTTCAGGTTGAATACAGCGACAAAGGAGTTTCCCGGCAATACATGCATCAGTATGCAGATATCGTAACGAGAGAGGTTGAAATACTGGAATTGCCGGATAATGTTTCACAGAATACAGACAAATAAGAGAAGTAAGATCCTCAAATGAGTATTGATTTTTACATGGCCGGAGGCTGACTCGCGAATCAGTCCCCGGCTTTTTCAGACCCTTTTCCTGCGGCATAGGTGCACGTGCGCTGCGGGAGAAGGGCTTTTCTGTATCTATCAACCCAATAAGCAAATACCGGATTGTTGCATAGGACAGCAATCCGGTATTTTCAGTTAGCCAACCTTTCAGACAGAAGCCCATAATTTTCTTACGAGCATCCGCCCTCAGCCGCCCCCCTTTTGCTTTTTGATAGAGAACTTCCTGAAGTCCGAAAAACGAACTTCCGGAATCATGTTCCTAATCGGCAAGTCCTATGGTATAATCTTTCTTGATCTTGAAGGTGGGAAGAACAGAATGAACCGGATCGACAGTTTGATGCGTCTTGTTGAAAGACAGAATGTAATATGAGTGAGCAAAAATACGCAAGTTGGAATCCCTGGCACGGCTGCACGAAATACTCCGAAGGATGCCGTTACTGCTATGTTTATCGGCAGGATGAAGCATACGGCAGCCCGGTTTCGTCGGAACAATGCCGCAAAACGCAGAACTTCGATCTGCCTTTAAAGAAGAAGCGTGACGGAACGCCGAAGATCGCGCCCGGCTCTGTCGTCATGACTTGCTTTACCTCGGATTTTTTGCTGAAGGACGCAGACGAATGGCGTAATGAATGCTGGGAAATGATCAAACGCCGCGACGACTGCCTGTTTTACTTTTTCACAAAGCGCATCGAGCGTTTTCCGGAATGTGCGCCGGCGGACTGGGGAGACGGCTATGATAACGTTATCGTAGGCTGCACCTGCGAAAACCAGGATCGGGCGGATTTCCGGCTGCCGATCTTCGCGGAGCTTCCGATCAAGCATAAAACGGTCATCCTCGGTCCCATGCTTGGTCCCGTCAATCTCGAAAAGTATCTGAACGGCAGTATCTGCGAGGTGGCTTGTTCAGGAGAATCGGGCAAAAACGTGCGGCCGCTGGATTACGAATGGGTGCTGGATGTTCGCCGCCAGTGCATGAACCGAGGCGTTCCATTTCAGTTTCATCAAACAGGAGCCTGTTTGATCAAAGACGGCAGAATGTACCGTATACCCCGCCGTTTCCAGGCATCACAGGCTCGCAAAGCGGGAATCGACTACAAAATCGTGGATGATTATCTGCCGGATTTTCAGGCTCAAAATGCTTTCCAGCAAAGGTATTTGAGATAGAATATAGATTGACGGCAAGAAGGAAGCGAATCATGGAAGATAAGATCAAGACATCGGCGCCGAAAGAAGAGAAAAATGTCCCCACGCCTACAGCAGCCATCCTGATTCCCATCGTCCGGGGCAAAGATGAACCGGCGCTCCTTATGGAGGTCCGTTCTCTGAATGTCCGGCAGCCGGGGGAAGTCTGCTTTCCCGGCGGCCATATCGAGGAGGGAGAAACCTGTATGGATGCGGCGCTGCGTGAGACGTATGAAGAACTCGGGATCCGGCCTTCTTCTGTAAACGTTCTGCCGGGGATGGAACCGGAATGGCATAGGGAGAAAAAGTATGTCTATCCGGTATTGGCGGAGATCGACCCGTTTGAACCGGAAAGCCTGCTCCTTCGGCGGGAAGAGGTGAGCGAGGTCTTTACCATGCCTCTTTCATGGCTTTTGTCCCATGAACCGGCTGTTTATGACATAAGCGACCCGGAGAGCGAGAAACTGCCCGTCATTTTGAGGCAGTATTTAAGAAACTATCAGCGAGGACCCAATACTACATATTACTGGGCATATGAGCGGTACGGAATCTGGGGCCTGACGGCAATGTTTCTTGTCCGGTTCAGAGATATGCTTCTGGCCGGAGAGTATCAGCCGACTTGGAAACGGTAAGGCCGGCAGCCGTTGAGCCCGGCAGCTGCGCATTTGTCGGGATATTGCCAAATCGAAGTTTATGAGG
>JAEEGH010019004.1_pt1 | contig 14465 bp, 9 predicted proteins | sample 9134181 | NCBI WGS metagenome assembly JAEEGH01 (sample SAMN16246544, study PRJNA631951) | gut metagenome | biome: gut microbiome; feature: rumen; material: DP-attached | host: Bos | place: Iran: Karaj | collected 2018-10 | reverse complement strand
CACCGCCGCAGCAGGGACATTTATATTGTAACTCTGCCATACTATTCTCCTTTAAAAATGAGGACCGGGAAACTCCCGGTCCTCTGAATCAGCTAAAAATATTAAGGTCTGGGAGTTCCGCAGTTAGAGCAGAACTTTCCGTTGTTTACGGTTCCGCAGGAGCATGTCCATTCTGCAGGAGCAGGAGCGGGAGTTCCGCAGTTGGAGCAGAACTTTCCGGTATTAACGGTTCCGCAGGAGCATGTCCAGCCTGCTGCGGGAGCAGTTGCTGCAGCGGGAGCTGCGGGCTGAGCCTGCTGAGCCTGACCCATTGCAAATAAGTTGGAAGCTGTATTTGCAGCGCCTGTGTTCATTGCCATGCCCATTCCCATGAAGCCTGTCATGGCACCGGCTGTGTTGCCTGCTGCGGTTCTCATTGCATCGCCCTGAGCGGTAACGAGTGTAGCAGCTGCCATGTTGGGATCCTTGTTGATGGCTGCGCGCTGAGCCTGCTTGATAAGTTCTGCATCTTCCTCGGGAAGTGTAACGGATCCGAGTGCAATGCTTACAACCTGAAGACCACGGATAGCGCCCCACTTATCTGAAAGAGCCTGGTTCATTGCATCTTCCAGTTCTGAATTGTGGCTGATGATCTGGTTGGGACGAAGTTCCATATCGGAAAGCCTTGCAAATGCTTCCTGAAGCTTGGATACGAACTCTGTCTTTAACTGAGAATCGATCTCATCTCTTGTATATTCTCTCTCAACATTACCGCAGACATTTGTATAGAAAAGAAGGGGATCTGCGATCTTGTAGGAGTAAACACCCGAACATCTTAAGGATACGTCGATATCAAGATTGATCTTGGAATCAACAACCCTGAAGGGGATGGGGTTGGGAGTACCGAATTTGTTGTCAACAAGTTCCTTTGTGTTGAAGTAATAAATTCTCTGATCCTTGCCTGTATCTCCGCCGTAAGTGAAACGCTTGCCGATGGTCTTGAAAGTATCAACGATGCTTGTTCCGAGATTTCCCGCAAAGATACTGGGTTCTGAGGATGAATCGAAGGTGAACTGACCGGGCTCTGCACAGACTTCAACGATCTTACCCTGTTCAACGATGATCATACACTGTCCGTCAGCAACTGCGATACCTGATCCGTTTGAAATGATGTTGTCGCTTCCCTTTGTGTTGGAAGAACGATCGCTTGTGCGCTTAACACCCTTTGTTACCAATACATCCTTGGGCATTGCCTCACAGTAAAAGAACTCTTTCCACTGATCTGCCATAACCCCGCCGGCTGCGCCGACAATAGCTTTAATAAGTCCCATATAAAACTCCTTTCTGTAATTGGAGGCTTTCTCAATTTTTCTTAAATTCCCCCAGTCGAAGAATATTGTATCATACTTTTAAAGAATTGTGGGACATTTCTTTAAGAAAATTCGCATAAAGAAAGAGAGCCGCCGGTCGGTAACTCTCTTATCTGTGATTGCTTACATATTCTTTAAACGCTTCTGTTGAAAGGGGTCTTGAGAAATAGTATCCCTGTGCCACATCTCCGCCGAAACGTACCATGTTCTCAACATTGGTTTCGGTCTCAACACCCTCGACGATTATCTCGGCTCCCAGGGCATGTATCATCTCGGAAATGGAATTAAGGATTATACCGTTCTTGCCTCCCAGATTGCTGCTCTTCATGAATTCCATATCCAGCTTGACCACATCAAAAGGCAGATGCATCAATGCATTCAATGAAGAATAACCGCTTCCGAAATCGTCTATTTCAAGAACAAATCCGCTTTCCTTTAACTTCTCCATCGTATAGATAAGAAGATCCCGCCTGTCTGCCAGCGCACTTTCCGTGATTTCTATATGAATCTTGTCCTTAGAGATCCCCGTCTCCTCCACTATGCGTTCAAACACGGATACGATATCCATATCCCTGATGTCCACCTGGGAAACATTTACCGACACAGGTCCGTCGTAGGCTCCCTCATCCGAAAGCTGCTTAAGTGTCTTTGCCGCAAGCTCCCAGATATGTATATCGAGATTAAGGATAAAACCGTTGTCTTCAAACAAAGGTATGAACTCTCCCGGCATTATGCGTCCCAGTCTCGGATGCCGCCAGCGTGCAAGAGCCTCCGCTCCCACCACTTTCCTTGTTTCCAGCTCTATCTGAGGCTGAAGTTCAACAAAGAACTGCCCGTCCTTGATGGCATTATGCATCTCCGCCGTCAGTTCCTGCTGTCTTAATACCTTCTCCTCCATTTCGAAGGAATATTCCAGGGCCCCCACGGCATTTCTCCGCTTACACTCGTTAAGAGCCATAAGCGCGCGCTCGTAATAGAAATCAAGGGGCTTTGTAACATCCGAAAGAACAACAAAACCGTAATAAAGATCAACCCTGACCGACACATCCATATCGACGGGTACCCTGACATACGACATATCCGAAGCCAGTTCATCCACATAATCAAAAGGAACAAGAAGTGCAAACTTACCCTCAGCGGTACGTCCGTGGAGCATGGGGTAAGAATGATGATGGTCGCGGAATCTTCTTTCTATGGTCCTTAAAACATTGTCTCCTACTCTGGATCCATAGCATGAATTTATACTCTTGAAATTCAGGATACCGCAGATCATAAGGGCAAAGCCCGCTTCCGATTCGTTCTCATACAAAAACTCGTTTGCCGCCTCAAAGAAGCCCTTACGGTTAAAGGCATGGGTCAGGGAGTCGGTCCTTGAGATCTTCTGCTCACGATCGATCCTCATCTCAACATCGGTGATATCGTGGAAAATAAAGATATCCGCAACAAAGATACCCTTTTCGTCAAATATCTGCTTGTAAACTATGGAAAACAGCCTTGTCCCGATGGTCTGGGTAAAGAACTGATCCGTTTCGGGCCATCCCAGGAAATCCTTTACGCTGTTTACTTTCTTTGCCGTATCATCCTCGATGATCTCGTCAGCAAGGCGGTTGGCCGAAATAAGCCGGCCTTTGTGATCGTAGATCAGGACTCCGTCCGCGATATTGTCGGAAACAAAACGATGGATCCTTAGCCTTAATGACCTTGGAGCAAAACTGTATTCCAGATGAAAAACAGCCGCAAGAAGAATGACCAGGAACAGAAGGGACATATCCGTGATACCGGAAGTCGTATACTTTGAAGCAAGTGCGCTTGATACGATAACGGCGAAGACCGCCAGCATTCCGATCACATATCTTGCACGATAATAGACGGAAAAGGCCATCATTCTTTTTGCAAGAAGAACCAACATATAAAAAAGGACCATATAACAGATGATCCCGTGGATGAAGAAAACGGGACCGAAATGGGCTCTGCAGAGAGTAACCCCGTAAAAATCTAAGGGATCGAACTTTACGGCAAAACCGTTAAAGGGATTGGTGATATAAATTGCGGAGTCTATGATGATAATGATCTGAAACAGACGAAGCCTGGTACGGGACATGGGGTTTTCGCACATTTCCTCCACAAACAGTGTCAGAAAGTACAGTACCCAGCCAAGGATCCCGAGGCCTACGGAATATAATGCCCCGATAAGATGGGATGGCATAAACAACGCGATGGCAAGAAGGACATAGATCAAGCCGCACAAAAAGAATGCGCCGGAAAGCATATACCCCTTCCGTTCACCCTTTTTAAACGCCAAGAAACCGTATGTGATCAACAGACCGGCCGTTACAGCCGCAAAAACCGTTAATATGATCAGCATTCTCCTTACCCTTCAGACAATTTTCTATACTATATTTTATTGCTTCCTGTTAATGCGAAATTAACGTTGTTCTATGAACAAAGCACTTCAAAAAGATACCCCGAAACTACCTGCTCCGGGGTATCTTCCATACTATTTTCTCTTAAATACGGGAGAATACTCGATGGGGGCTGCGACCTTAACGGTCTGTCCGCCTTCATATTCCTTATTGTCAGAGGTGAGTACCCAGACCGCTCCCTTCGGAAGATAAACTTCCCTTTCAAAACAATTAAGCTTAAAGATGGGTGCTACAAGGTAGTCGCTTCCGAACATGTACTGATCTTCAAGTTCCCAGCACTTTTCATCATCGGGGAACTCATAGAACATTGTCCTGATAAGAGGAGAACCGTTGGTGCTTGCCTCATCGTAAAGGGACTTGATGTAATCATGCATGGAAATACGGATATCGTAGTACTTCTTCATGATCTTGTAATTGTCCTCGCCGTAGCTCCAAAGCTCGTTGGGCTGACCTGTGTGAAGATATCCGCCGCCCCAGTCACGATCGTCAAGAGGCGGAATGTTGTAAGGGCCTCTGTCGCCGTGCATACGAAGCACTGCGGAATAAACCGCGAACTGATACCATCTGATGAGAAGCTGTCTGAAGTCGGGATCGTTCACGTCGTCGGTCATGAAACCGCCGATATCGGTGGTCCACCAGGGGATTCCCGCAAGTCCCATGTTAAGACCTGCCGCAAGCTGGTCTCTGAAGGACTCAAAGGTACTGGGAACATCGCCGGACCATACCACGTTTCCGTACTTCTGGCTTCCTGCCCATGCGCAACGAAGAAGGTTAACAACCGTTCCGTCTCCGATCTTTGACATCTCGTCAAAGAATACACGGCTGTACATCTGGGGATACATGTTGCTTACCTGAAGAGCGGGGCCTGCGCAGTATCTGTAGTTTTCAAAGTCGTATACGCCGTAATCGGGCTCGGAATTATCAAGCCAGAAAGCGTCTATTCCGAAATCGTAATAATTCTTTTTACATACTTCCCATACATACTTTCTTGTTTCGGGATTGAAGGGATCGATCTCTACGCAGTCGCCCTGATAATCGTAGGTCTGGGCTGCGCCGCGCTCGGTCTTTATGAGAAGTCCCCGATCCATCATGGGATAGAAGTTTTCGCTCTTTCTGTCTACGGAAGGCCATACGGAAACGATGACCTTTATTCCCATTGAATGGAGTTCGTCAACCATGGCCTTGGGATCGGGCCAGTACTTCTTATCGAATTTCCAGTCGCCCTGAACGGTCCAGTGGAAGAAATCGATGACGATCTGGTCGATCTTTATTCCTTCCTTCCGGTACTGCCTTGCGACGCTTAATACTTCATCCTGTGTGCGGTAACGAAGTTTGCACTGCCAAAGGCCCATACGGTCCTCCGGGAACTTCGGTGCATGGCCGGTCACTGCAGAGTAGTTGGCCATGATGGCCTTGGGATCCTCCGCAACGGTGATCCAGTAGTCCATTTCCTTGGTGGACTTTGCGATCCACTCGGTGATATTTTTACCGAAGGTTACGCGGCCGACTGCCGGATTGTTCCAAAGGAAACCGTAACCAAGGGATGACGTTGCAAAAGGAACTGAGATCTGTGAATTTCTCTGCGCAAGTTCAAGAACCGTTCCCTTAAGATCAAGATATGGCTGCTGGTACTGACCCATACCGAAGATCTTCTCACCGTCGTTACTTTCGAATTTAAGGTTGAGGGAATAATCGGAACCGCCGATGATACCCTTCCATTCTCTGTTTACAACCTTTAAGCAGCGGCTTCCCTTAAGCAGGGTTCCGTCGTAGCTTGCATAATACTCTCTTAAAATGAGCTTATCGTCTCTGTAAAAAGAAATGATGCCCACAAAATTGATCTCGGCTCTGATACGGCCGTTGGTGATGGATGCAACGGTCCTCTTATCGATGGTTCCGTCTCCTACCCAGTGATCTATCTCATGGGTCTCCACAACCGCGTTACATTCGGGAACCTTCTCGGTAAGTGCCCAGTCATTTCCCGTGAAATCGGAAAACATTGTGGAACGTACTCTTAAAGAGTCCCTGCCCCAGGGCTCGATACGAAGGGTCTCGCCTCCGCGTTTTAAGATGAGCGCGTTCTTTTCAATGATAAATGCCATAAAAAACTCTCCTCCTTGGAATAATCTTACACTTGTGTACTATACCACTTTTCACCCCTAAAATGATATTGTTATATTTGCCCATTTTTACGGGAAAAATCCGTCTTTTTCACGAAACTTCTTTGTGCACTCCGCCTTGTTTCAAAAAAACAAACATGATAAAATATTCTGAACTATGCAAAAACGGAGAAAATCTTCATCCCATGACATCTTTTGAAAGAAATATACTGAAGAAAATCGAGAATAAACTTTGGATATTCATCCTCATGGTTGCATTTGCCGCGGGCTGCTATGTGCGCTTCATGTTAAGGAGCAACGTAAGCGAGGATATGTATACCTATCTGTTAAACTGGTACACGGACATTAAAAACGCCGGCGGCCTTCCCGCTCTCAGTGAACAGGTCGGAAATTACAACGTTCTGTACCAGTTCATCATCGCGATCTTTACTTATCTTCCCATACCCCCGGTATTTGCTTACAAAGCCTTAAGCATAGCCTTCGATCTTCTGCTGGCCTGCATTACCGGACTGTACTTATTCGACAGGGAAGAAAAACGCGACTGTCTTCTCGGAACGTTAGGTTTTTCCCTTATCTGGCTCTCCCCCGTGGTTTCACTCAATTCATCCATGTGGGGACAGTGCGATTCCATATACACCTTCTTTGTTATCGCTGCTCTCTTTTCTCTGGAAAAAGAAAGATTTAACAAAGCCTTTATCCTTCTCGGAATCGCCTTTGCGTTTAAATTACAAGCGATATTTATACTTCCTTTCTTCATTTACAGGTATTTGAGTGAAAGAAAGTTTTCCATAGTCAGGTTCCTTTACATTCCGGCCATCATGTGGATATCTACCATTCCCGCCATCATCGCAGGCCGCGGGATATTCACCGGTTTCAGACTCTACTTTTCACAGACCGGCGAATACGGTGCCCTTACCATGAACTCTCCCGGATTTGTAAGTCTCATCGCCTACGATTATCAGGTTCTCCACTACGATGAGCTTGCTCCCATATTCATATTGCTTACCGCTGTCATAGTGGGAAGTCTGATCTTCTATGCGCTTGTAAAGAAGTTTGAGCTTAAGGATTCTTCTTACTGGTCCTACGCTCTCCTTCTTACTTACACCTGCGTATTCTTCCTTCCCGCAATGCACGAAAGGTACGGATACATCTACGAGATCATCGCCATCATATACTGCTTTAAAAACAAAAAGGCCATCGTTCCATGTGCTCTTCTCCAGCTCATATCGATGTGCACCTATGGCTACTATCTCATGCAGGGAACCGTTCCTTTAAAGAGTCTTGTATTATTGAACATTCTTGTTTACATCATGTATGTCTGCCTCTTCTTTAAAGAGGAAAAAGCGGTCAGAGGAGGTGAGGAAGAATGATAAGCCTTGAAAAGAAAGCATTGGAGCGAATCAATAAGAATCTTCCGATTTGTTTAATCCTGATTTCATTTCTCCTTGGGGCATTCATGCGGTTTAAGATGAGATACTTCGTAAGTATCGATGCTCTGGGCTGTTACCTCCCCTGGTACGATGAGATCATCGCCGCAGGAAGGCTTAAAGGGATAGGAACCCAGATAGGTGACTATAATGTTCTTTACCAGTTCATTATGAGCCTTCTTTCCTACCTGCCCATGATCCCCTTATACGCGGTGAAGATGTTCAGCATCGTCTTCGATCTTCTTACCGCCCTTTGTGTGGGACTCTTTATCTATGATAAGAAGGGCGAAAGGAATCTCCTTGCCGGAAGCATTGCCTTCGCTGCCATCTGGCTTGCTCCGGTAGCGGCACTTAACTCTTCAATGTGGTCCCAGTGCGATATGGTATATACTTTCTTCATACTGTTATCGCTTTACGCATTAAGAAAGGACAGATACGCGCTTTCCTTTATCCTTCTAGGCATATCCTTCGCCTTTAAGCTTCAGTCGGTGCTGATACTGCCCTTCTACGTGCTTATATGGTTTAAGGAAAAGAAGTTCTCAATCCTTAACTTCCTCATCGTGCCTTTGGTAATGTGGATCACCACCATCCCCGGTATCATCGGCGGAAGAAGCGTGTTTTCCGGTTTTGAGCTCTACGTATACCAGACTGACGAATTCCACTGGGCAGTGGTAAACTACCCTTCCATATATCTTTCAATGGTGGATAATTTCCGTCCCGATATGTATGAATGGATCTCTCCCATCGCCATGACCTCAACCCTTACGGCTCTGGCGGGCTGGATGATCTATGTTGTCGCAAAGAAAAAGAAGCTAAGCGAAGAGGCCTTCCTCTCACTTGCGCTCCTTTTAACCTATACCGCGGTATTCTTCCTGCCTTCCATGCATGAAAGGTACGGATTCATTTACGAGATACTCGCCATCGTCTATGTGTTTAAGAACAAAAAGTCCGTCATACCCTGTATCCTGCTTCAGGTACTTTCCGTATGTACCTATTCAAGATACCTCTTCGGTGCGGACACAAGCCTTATCCTTTTAACCTGCTTAAACCTCTTTGTATATCTTTGGTACGCAAAGTTCTTCATCGACGGGCTTGACCGCTGCGAAAACTGTACCCAAGAAGAACAAGCAGTGTAATAAGAGATACTATCTCAGCTATCACCCAGTAAACAGGCTGCTTAAACGTAACTTTAATATTGCCTTCATACCCGGCGGGTACGATGACTGTCACCAGATCATTGTATCCGTCGAATGTTTTAAGTCTCGATCCGTCATCGGCGATCGCCACATATCCCTTATAATTTAACTTCTCAACCTCAAGGTTATTATCGCCGTTTCCGTTCTTAACATTAAATATACAGGTGTTATCTTTACTGTAAACAAGCTCACATTTCTCAAACACATCATTTGCGGGCACATATTCAAGTCCTGCCAGCGTCGTGTTGTTCTTAAGATATTCGCAGGCTCCGATATAACCCGAATCAACCTCTGAATAATCCCTGTGGTTTACCATGCTGTAACCCTGTTTATACTGAACCGTAAAGAATACTGTCATGGCAACGGCTAAGACCGTAAGCACGAAGCCACAGGCCTTGGCGGGTTTGATAAGTCTTTCCTCCTCTTCTGCCCTTGCGTATATATCGGCGGCAAGAAGGGAAATGAACAAAGACGCCGGAGCCAGATATCTCCAGGGGAACTGAACCTTTGAAAGGAGTTTGAAAAGATGTGTATATCCTTCCAGACTGTTCCAGGGGAAAAGGGTTGTGGACATCCACAGGCACAATACACTTAAGGCCCCAAATACAAATATCCTGTAATGTCTGAAACGGATAACGAATAAAACAAACCATACCACAAGTGCGATCATCAGGGGAAGACCCACCGTAAGCTGCATCCTGTACTGTATATCCGTGTTGTTTATACCGAAGGGACGGGCAAAGAACATGAAAAGCTGGATCAGATAAGCTCCCGTTTCCCTTATCTGCATGGCAACGCCCTGTACTCCTCCCTTTCCTCCGTAAACCGGCTCGTTCATGTAATAATCGAGAAAAGGAACGATAAAATACAGATTTAACAGGAGTGTTTCAAGCACTGCAAGCCCGATACAGCAAAGTGTGCGGGGTCTGAAGCTTCTCTTTGCATAAAGAACGCAAACTATCGCAAGCATGAACACCGTCATCACGGTGCTTAACAGATGAGTCTCTATAAGTCCCGTCATTCCGAGGGCAAGCCACAACGAATTCCTAAGATAGGACTTTTTCTCTCCCGTATCCTCCACAAGTATCTTAAACATGGCCATCACAACGATGGGGAAGAACAAAAACGCTCCATACTCTCCCGTCGCATTACGGACGTAGATATCAACATATCTGTAAGCAGCGGTAAGATACAGAACCGTTCCGAAAAGTGCCGCGTTTCCGCTCTTAAAGCAGGCTTTGAAGCACTTGTAAGAAACCACCGCCGTTGCAAGGTTGATGGCAAGAACGAACACCTTGTAGGCTGCGACCACCGGAACTCCCACGACCCTTAGGAAAGCCGGGAAGTATAAAAGCAGATCTCCGTAAAAGACAGCAACGGGATAGCCCTTGCCGCTTAACCATACGGATTCCATCATTACAGGGATTTTTCCTGCGAGAAGCCCTTCCTTTATACCTTCGATCCTTGATAAATGAAAAGCCAGATCCTGGTAAGCCGCTCCGTCGATACCCTTAAGGATAAGGGGCATTGACGCAAGAAGGCCGGTCAGAATCGCAAATATCAATTCCATCCGATCCTTATTCTTTTTACAAAAGTCACTGAAAGCTGACATAGTTACATTCCTAACGCACTGATTATTTCCGGAAGGAGCTGCTTCTTACGGCTCATTACACCCGGCATATCATAGACCAGAGGCTGTCTCTGCACATACTGAAGGTGCTTGTTTACCCTGTGGTCGGTACAGATTAAAATACTGTGCTCCTTAAGGACATCGGTTATCATGAGAACCGCCCAGTCAAGATCCTCCTTGCGCCTGAACTCCTCAAGCTTTGAAATATACAGATCGCAGTAGTCGAAAAGATCCTGAAGGGTCGTGACTTCGCACTGTCCGATGCCGAATTTGACGCCTTTCTCCGTATACTTCTTAAAGTCGGAGCTGATGGCCTCCTCGGGAGCTCTGGTCTTAAGGCCTTCCATGTTGGAAAACATGGACAGACCGAATTCCTGCAGATCAACCCCAAGGATCCCCGTAAGTTCCTCCGCCGTCTTCACATCCGTTGGCGTTGTGGTGGGGCTTCTCAGTATCAGTGTATCGGAGCAAAGGCCCGCAAGGAGCATCTTCGCCGTATCCTTATCCGGAACGATGCCATGCATCTTAAACTGCTTATATACGATCGTACAGGTGCTTCCCAGGGGCTCGGCGTCGATGAATATGGGCAGCTCCGTCTTCACCGCATCAAGTCTGTGGTGATCGATTATCTCAACGATATTCGCCGTCTCAATGCCCTTTATGCTCTGCCTGGGCTCATTATGGTCCACTAAGATCACGTTGTGCCTCGGCGACTTCAGAAAGCATCTTCTTGGTACAAATCCCACGTATCCGTTATCGTCAAAGACCGCAAGCCCCCTCTTCTTGGAAGAAGAAAGCCTTGTCTTCGCATCCTCGAAAAGATCGTTCATCATAACGGGTTCTTCCTGCTCGCGCATTATGTCCTTAATGGTGGGAATATCCCTTATGCAGTTTTTGCAGGAAAGTTCCTTCATTGCCCATGAAGTGATATCATCGACGGATAAGAGTCCGAAGAATTCGGAGCCGTTAAAGATGGGGATCACGGAGGGTTTGGAATCGCTGTATGTATCGGCAATCTCGTTAAGTCCCGCGTCAGCCTGGGGCCTTTCCTTTGTCGTAAGAACAACATCCTCCGCCTTTGGATAGATATCCCTTTTGTATGAAGGAGGAACAACCCCCAGAGATGCGAATATCTTCTTTGTGCTGGGACTTAAATGTCCGCAGCGAACGGGAATATATTTATTGTCCGGATCTATGGCATTTTTAAGGACAGCGTATGCATAAGCACTGCATACGCTGTCAAGATCCGGGTTTCTGTGTCCTGTGATATAGATCACATTCTTGTCATCAGAACCCATTTTTACCTCCAAAAAGGATTTATAAAGGTAATGCTTCGTTTAATACCTTTTCTGCGGGGATAGCCTTCTTATACTCTTCGATATAAGCGTCAAAGCCCGCTACATCTGCGGGATCGGGATCCATTACGGTTCCCTTCTCACCGTGGAACACTTTATCTGCAAGATAGTCGCCAAGCTTCTCGCCTGCGTCCTTTCTTACCATATATGCCGCAAGTACCGCCATACCCCAGGGGCCGCCCTCGCCTGCGGTCTCCATTACGGCTACGGGAGCGTTCATCGCTGCAGCAAGGATACCCTGGCCGACACCCTTTGTCTTAAAGAGTCCGCCGTGACCGTAAAGGGTATCTACCTTAACCTTTTCTTCCTTAAAGAGGATGTCGCATCCGATCTTAAGAGTGGATAAGGAAGCATAAAGGTGTGTTCTCATGAAGTTTGCAAGATTCATCTTTGCATCGGGCTTTCTTGCGAACATGGGACGACCTTCGTTAAGTCCGATAACGGGCTCGCCTGAGAAGGTGTTGAATGCAAGCAGTCCGCCGCAGTCCTTATCGCCCTTTAATGCGTTTGTATATAACTTGCCGTAGATATCGTTCATGCTCACATCGGCACCGAACATATCCGCAAACTCCTTGAAAAGGCCTACCCATGCGTTTAAGTCTGATGTACAGTTGTTGCAGTGAACCATTGCCACGGTTTCGCCCGAAGGAGTGGTAACAAGGTCAAGTTCCTCGTGAACCTTCTTAAGATCCTCTTCAAGAACGACCATTGCGAATACGCTTGTTCCTGCGGATACGTTACCTGTCCTTACGGCTACGGAATTTGTTGCGGTCATTCCGGTTCCGGCATCGCCTTCGGGAGGAGCTACAGGGATACCTGCCTGTAAGAGTCCTGAAGGATCCAGCTTCTTTGCGCCCTCAGCCGTAAGCTTTCCGCCAACACAGCCTGCGGGAAGGACCTTGGGAAGGATCTCCCTTATGTTCCAGGGATAAGCCTTTACATTTTCAAGATTGGCAAATTTGTCAAGCATTGCCGCATTATAATCAATGGTCTTTGAGTCTATGGGGAACATTCCCGATGCTTCACCCACACCCATTACCTTTTCACCTGTAAGCTGCCAGTGAATGTAGCCTGCAAGGGTGGTAAAATAGGTGATATCCTTAACATGCTCTTCTTTGTTAAGTATTGCCTGATAAAGGTGAGCGATGCTCCATCTCTGGGGAATATTGAAATCAAAAAGCTCGGATAATTCCTTTGCAGCCTCGCCTGTGATGGTATTTCTCCAGGTTCTGAAGGGAACCAGCAGCTTTCCTTCCTTGTCAAAGGGCATATAGCCATGCATCATTCCGGAAAATCCCAAAGCAGCCAGGCTCTTTATCTCCGTGCCGTATTTTGTTTTTACATCTTTACAAAGATTAGCGTAGCAGTCACGAAGACCTTCCCAGATATCATCCAGCGAATAGGTCCATACACCGTTTAAAAGTGTGTTCTCCCATTCATGATCCCCCGACGCAATGGGCTCGTGTTCTTCGTTAATGAGCACTCCCTTGATCCTTGTGGATCCGAATTCGATACCAAGTACCGCTCTTCCGCTTTCGATCAGTTCTTTTGCGTTTGTCACCTCTAAGTCCTCCTCTTTCGGTCATTTAAGACACTTTTTTATTATTAAGATCCTTAATATATTTCTTTGCTTTGGACACTGCCGACAGGATCATGGCGCCGATCCCGAATATCACAGATGCCACGATCATCTTCTCTATCTCAAAATGCAGATAGCTGACAGTAACGAAGCTTATGATCAAAAGCATTATCAGAAACCAGCCAAAAGAAAGCACTCCGACTATTATGGAGAAAATGATGTCCTTTACAATGTCTCTTGCCATAAGTTCTCCTATTCAACAACCCTGCTGCCCCAGACCGTAATCTGATCCTCCGTTCCCAGAGCCGTAAAGGTCATGGTCTCCAAAGTTGAATTCTCTATAGCCATCTTTAATGTAACGCCACTGTAAGCTTTGCCGTCAAGTGTGATCTCCATATAAGGAGTTCCGGATTTAAGACTCCAGGTTCCCACCAGTCCGCCGGTAACGGAGCCATCGCTGTTTAATTCAACTCTTACAGGCTTGTTTACTTCAAGTTCTGAATAATTGATGTTCAATTTGTGGATGATCACATCATATTCCCCTGCCACTTCGGATACATCAAAGCCCGACTCATTAAGACTTTCTCCCATGGTCTGGTAGGGAGCCGCCACAAGCCAGCCTTCTTCGTTTAAGAACAATTGATGCACCTTGACATAATGTCCCTCACTTCCGTCGGTGGTACGGGTATGAAAAACAATGTATGCTTTTCCGTCATCATCCACGAAGGCAGAGTTATGTCCCTGAGCCACCTGTCCCTGATAGAAGCTTAACCACTTATATCCGCCGAAGAGCCTTACACCAACGGGCATATTGAAATTAAGCACATAACTGTCAAAGAAAGGGGTGTTTCCAAGTTCGTCCACATAGTCTCCGTCGGGAGTCTTGCTTCTGAACACTCTTACATTATAACCTCCTTTTGCTTCCAATGCACCATAAGAAATAAATAACCAGTAATAATCTCCGATCTTCTGTATGTAGGAGGCTTCGCCGGACACATACTGACCGCCGGCTATCTTCTTTCCAAAGTATGGATCTGAGTGGATATTTTCTTCATAGGTCACCGAAAGATCTCTGAATCCCGTGCTCTCATCAAGCTTTAGCATAAATATGCCGCCGCTCCAGGAACCGTAGCTCATCCAGAGATTTCCCTCATCATCATAGAAAACGCAGGCATCTATATTGTTGGGATAATTGTTTCCCCAGTTTTTGTTGTACCGCTCGGCACGCTTGCTTTCTCCGGTGACCGAAGCAACATCCGTCTCATCATAAAACTCATCGGTCCTGAAGCCCGAATAAACAACGATCCCTTCGTAGGTCCAGTCCCCTTCGATGGTATCGGCAGTGAGTAAAACGATGGAGGAATACCAGTTGTCGCCGTCCACCGA
>JAEEGH010019002.1_pt1 | contig 14467 bp, 9 predicted proteins | sample 9134181 | NCBI WGS metagenome assembly JAEEGH01 (sample SAMN16246544, study PRJNA631951) | gut metagenome | biome: gut microbiome; feature: rumen; material: DP-attached | host: Bos | place: Iran: Karaj | collected 2018-10 | reverse complement strand
GCACGGTGTCTTCGAGGTCCGCATTCGCGAAATCGCTGCCATCATCCACGAGCAGGGCGGTCTCCTCTACATGGACGGCGCCAACATGAACGCCCAGGTGGGCCTCACCAACCCGGGTACGATCGGCGCGGATGTCTGCCACCTCAACCTCCACAAGACCTTCGCCATGCCGCACGGCGGCGGCGGTCCGGGCGTCGGCCCCATCTGCACCAGCAAGAAGCTCACCCCGTACCTGCCGGGTCATCCGGATGTACCCGAATGCGGCGGGGCCGGCATGGACGCCGTCGGCGCAGCGCCTTACGGAAGCCCGCTGCTGCTCCCCATCACCCACGCTTACATCAAGCTGCTGGGTCCTGACGGCCTGCGCAAGGTCTCCGAAATCGCCATCCTCAACGCCAACTACATGTCGGCCAAACTGCTGCCGGAACTCAAAACGCTCTACACGGGCGCCAAGGGTCACGTTGCCCACGAGTGCATCATTGACCTGCGCCACTTCAAGGCGGAATACGGCGTGGATGCGACGGATGTGGCCAAGCGCCTGATGGACTTTGGTTTCCATGCGCCGACCCTCTCCTTCCCGGTGCACGAAACGCTGATGATCGAGCCCACCGAGAGCGAACCGCTCGCAGAGCTGAACCGCTTTGTCGAGACGCTCAAGGTGATCGTCGCCGAGTGCGAGGCCATCAAGGCAGGTAAACTCGACGCAGAAGACAACCCGCTCCGGATGGCACCCCACCCGGCAGAAGAGGTCTGTGCCGACGAGTGGAACCACAAGTACGGCCGCGAACAGGCCGCTTACCCGCTGCCGTGGGTGCGCGAGAACAAGTTCTGGCCTGCCTGCGCCCGCGTGGACAACGGCTTCGGCGACCGCAACCTGGTGACCGTCGTGAAATAGGCGGGAGAGGCGGGATACATATTATTATGTATCGCCTTTCCGGGTTTTTCTGTGTAAATTTGCAGGGTATGCGGAAGGTTTTCGTCATAACCCTGATGTTTCTTGCCGGCGCTTTGAACTGCACCGCAAGGGACTGGTATGCCGAGGCGGAAGAGCTCTATTACGGAAACCGTTACCCGGAGGCCATCCGCGTGGCGCAGGAGGGAGCTTCGCAGAGCGGCATCACGGAGGAGCAGGCTGTCGAGTTCTGGTCCATCCTGGGCAGCTGTTACGCGCGGCTCGGGGCCTTTGACAAGGCGGCGGAGTATATGATTCGCTGCTACCGCTATGACAAGGCGCAGGGCGAGCAGAAGGGATTGACCTCTTCGCTGATCAATCTGGCCTCGATGTATGTCTATGCCGGCGAGCCGGAACTGGCGCTCGATTATGCCCTGGAGGCCATCGCCAACGAGCAGATGCTGGACCGTCCGGACAAACTGGCCATGGCCTACGGAAAGGCTTGCGACGTCTATCACGCCCTCGGGGCGGACAGCACCGCGCTCCACTTCGCAGACCGGGCCGTGGAGATTGCACAGAAACAAACCGACCGTCTCGGGCAAGCTATCCGGAGGAGCCAGCGAGCCTATCCGCTCAGTGCATTAGGCCGGCACGAGGCGGCGCTCGCTGACCTCCGCTTTTCCGAGGATGTTTTCCGGGACAATGACGCCCGGCAATCCCTCGCTATCGTCTGTTTCCAGCTGGCTCAGGAATATGGGCGGAAAGGTGGATCCAAGACGCTGGAACAGAAATATCTGCAAGAGGCGGCAACCCTCGCGCGGGCATTGAATGACCAGCCTCTGCTGCAAAAGATCTGCAGCCGCCTGGCCGCATCGCTGCGCGAAAGCCATCCGGCGGAAGCCTACGGTTATCTGGAAGAGGCGGCCCGTCTTCAGGGAGAAATCGCGGACAGCAAACGCAACAATGCACTCGAACTGTTCAATGTGGAATATGAAACCGCCCGGCGGGAAGCGACCATCGCCGCCCAGCAGGAAGATATCGCCCACAAACGGCTCCAACGGGATATCCTTCTGATTCTTCTCCTGCTGCTGGTTGCAGCCGCCTGCGTCACCGTCGTCTTCGCCGTACGGCAACACCGCAGCGAACGTCGGCTCCGCCAGAGCAACGCCCAGAAAGATTTCCTTCTGAAGGTGATTTCCCACGATATCCACTCCCCCGCCGTGGCGCAGCTGCGCGGTATCCAGATGATCCGCGAAAGTGCGGCCACCCTCACCCCCGGACAGATGAACGATGTTTTCCTGCAGTTGGAGCGGCAGGCGGAATCCGAAGTGGAACTGATAGAAAACGTTCTTCGCTGGGCCAAACGCAAAGCGGGCAACGGGGCTACGGAGTCAGTCCGTTTCTCCCTCCCCGAACTGGTCCGCGAAACCCTTACGCAATATGCCGGCGCAGCCGAACTCAAGGAGATCCACCTCTCGCTGGAATCCCCACAAGAGGTCTCCGTCTGCACCAACCGCAACAACCTCGCGCTCGTACTGCGCAACCTGCTTTCGAATGCCGTCAAGTTCTCCTACCGCGGCGGTGAGGTCCTGATCCGGATTGAGCCGAACGCGGAGGGTGCCGCCGTTTCAGTGGTTGATCACGGCGTCGGTATTCCCCAGGACAAGCTCGCTCGAATCTTCAACGCCGACTCCACCTGGCGACGCGCCGGCACCGACGGCGAACCCAGCAACGGACTCGGACTGGCGGTCAGCCGCGACCTGATTGAGGAGAGCGGCGGCAAACTTCTCGTGGAGAGCGGCGAGGGCAGCGGCAGCGTCTTTACCATCCTGATTGTCAACACCCCGGAAAATGGCTGATCCGATCCGCATCCTTTTGGTTGACGACCATCCGCTGATGCTGATGGGTATCCGTGCCATGCTGGAAGGGCAGACCGACATTGAGATTGTCGGCACGGCGGCGGACGGGGCCAAGGCGCTCGCCATGCTCGCCTCGATGGAACGCCTTCCGAATGTCATGCTGCTCGACATTATGATGCCCGGCATGGACGGCATCGAACTGGCGCGGCGGATGCGGGCCGAGATGCCCGACGTGGCGCTGCTGGTGCTCTCGAGCGACACCTCCCTGGCCACGCTGGAACCGCTGCTGAATATCGGAATCGACGGATTCCTCTCCAAAGGAAGCGATAAGCAGACCATGCTTTCCGCCATCCGCAGCGTCGCTGCAGGCTATGAATTCTTCGGAACCGACATCGCCCGGCTCATCGAGCGCATCAGCTTTGCCAAGAAGGCCTCCGACAGCCTCTTCACCCCGCGGGAGCTGGATGTCATCCGCCTCAGCTGCAAGGGCCTGCAATACAAGGAAATCGCCGGCCAGTTGGGCATCAAGTACCTGACGGTGGTCACCATCAAGAACAACATCTTCCGCAAGCTCGGCATCAACAATACGGTGGAGCTGGTGCTCTACGCCATTAAGAAGGAGCTCATCACCCTTTAGTTTTACTGCGTGAAGAAAAAAAAGAAGGGCGGCCGTACGGTCGCCCTTCCTGTTGTCTGCGGAGTGTGTTAGTTGTTGATCTTCATGCAGCGTACCGACATGGCATTACCGCACCCGATCTCCGGTCCCCATATGTAGGCTCCCCAATCGACGCTATTGTATGTGTGCATAATTTCGACGATAGGAGCAAGGTTGTCATCTGCTTCGTTCATCGTGGAGGGGCTGTCGTATGCCTTTCTGTCCTGGATGCGCATAAACTGACGATACTTGGTGGTTCCTCCGCTCGTGGACCAATAAAAGCCCGCATAACGGAAGTAATTGTAATATCCATATCCACGATAGTCGTAATACTGCTGTACAATACCGTGCCCGTCTTCATCAATGTAACCGGCATACGGGAAGTACGCGTCGATATTACCATTGAAATCAGCGTGGAAGAAATTGACTCCGGCATATTTGTCGGTATTCAGTATATAATCCGATTTTTCCCATCCAAGGATATCGTTGTAGCTGCCCATCACGGTCCATCCATACGGGCAGGGATCGTCGTTGCTGCTGCTCCAGCGGTCACGGGCCTGCAACTCTTCCCCTTCCGTATAGACCCAGTCCATGTTGCCCCAGCCTCCGGTGCGGTTCGGCTGGATGAAGGTCATCGGGTGAGCGTGCGCATACGCCACGGTACCGGTTCCGGCGGTGCACTCGACATAGTTCCAGTTGGCGGCATTGGTGGTATAGATCTGAACCGGATCGTTGTCCGCATAGAGATTCTTGACGCCGCGGAACGGATCCTTGCGGCCGAACTGGTAGAGCAGGCCGGCGGTTTCCGTGCTGCCGACACCGTTGCTGTCGCCGGTCATGTAATCGTAGCTGAAGCCGCCGAGGTTTACTTTCATCATGTAGTAGGTGTCTGCATCGTGGTAATCCGCCGTCGGGTCGAACGAAGCGCCGGTGCACCAGATGTGCCAGCTCCAGAGGATGTTGCCGGAGCCGTCCTTGACGGCGATCAGGGCATTGCCCCGGGCGCCGGTGGTCTTGAAATAGACATAACCGTCATCGTAGATGCCGATACCATTCGTAATGGCAGGATCGGAGACGTCGATGATGTCACCAACCGAAGGAACATTCATACCGTTGGCCAGGGACTCCCAGAGAACCTCCGCTGAAACGGCTGTGGAGTTCAGATAATTGAAATCGGTTCCCTTGCAGTTCTTGATCTTGTAGATGCCCGGCGTGTCGGAAGCCACCACGTAACAGTTGGCCGTATGGTTCATCGGGCTCAGGTTGGTAGCGGCGGGCGGCGTGGGGGAAGCCGTACCCTCGAGGTTGACCGTCAGGCGGTACATCTTGCCGGCCTCGAAAGAGGTGAGCGACGGCAGGGTGATGGTCTTCGTATATTCATCGCCGTTCTCATGATAAGCGGTCACCGTCCAGGTAGTAGAAGCGGGCTGGTCCTTGATGGAAGCGACCATATAGCAGACCAGCGTGCGGTCGACCGGAAGGTTTATGCCGGTGGAGGTTCCCTCGCCCGGATTCATATTGCCGAAATAAACATCCAGATAGTCGGAGTTCTTGTTGAGAACCATTGAGGGATTCGCCAGGTATCCCCAGTTGCCGTTCGGACCGAAAGAAAGGCCGGCAGAAGTTTCCAGACGAATTCTCTTGATCACGTCGGAAGTGGTGAGGCCGGAAGGAAGGACTGCCGTCAGCTTGATGACCGAATAAAGGTTCTGCATCGTGGCATTGAGGGTATGCGTGTACGCATTCACCTCAACAATCTGAGCGTTTCCGAAGATGACGTTGCGCTCGCGGACCGGAGTCAGGTCGCCGCTACTGGTCACATACGGATAACGCTGATTGTCAAAATGGACATACTCAGTTCCTTTCTTGACGCCATAAATGGCGCGGGCCACGTCGATGCGGTCGGTACGGCCGTTGAAGGGACGGGAAGCCCAGTAACCGTCATTTTTCGGCTGGTCCACGTCATCCAACTCCACGGGTTCGAGAACCGGGTAGAACACGAGAATCCGCTCCGCATCAGCGCCAGTGTAGTAGCCCTCAAAGACACCGCTCGCAGTGCCTTCGCCGGATTTGAGGGCGAAATTGTCGATGCTGCGGACCGTTGCCGTGCTATTGTCTGCGTTGAACGACACGACGGAGACGCTGTCGCCAAGGGTCCAAGTACACTTGAGGACATTTCCCTCCAGTTCATAGTTTGTACGGGTAGCGTCGCCCAGATTAGCGGTCAGGGTCATCAGGACGCCCTGGGGATTGTCGGAATCGGTACCTCCGAATTGCTCTTTCGGCTGGCAGGAAACAAGCGCAAGGGCGGCGACGGCCGCCAAAAGGATAATGATTTTCTTCATGGTCTTTTCCTCCTAGTCGTTGTAAGGGATATCACCACCGTCTCCGAAGTCCGGAGCGGAAAGGCAGAGTACCTGTTGCGGCCGCACCTCGAACAGTTTGATCATCGGTGCTGCATAGTCTTTTTTGTTTTCCATATACATTAAGAATTAGGTATTTGCAAGGCATTTTTTCAGCTATGCAAAGTTATCCCCTCCAACAAGGGCGGGCAATACATAATTCTATGTATGATTTTTCCACAAAAAGGAGGAAAGCTCAGAATTATTGCGAACTTTGTAGCAGAGAAAATATGCTCGATGGAAAACCCTGAAACCTCCCGCTCCAGCCAGGTGCTGGAACTCGCCTCGGAAGCCGGCCAGATCCTTCTGGAAAACGGCTCGGAGATCTCCCGTGTGGATGAAACGATGAAACGCATCGCCGCCAATTACGGTGAGAGTTCCGAGAACTTCTTCACGATGGGCAACGGCATCATCACCACTGGCGACTCCTATGCCGGCGTAAAGTACATTCCCATCAAAGGGGCCCGCTTTGACAAGATCATCGCGGTGAACCAGCTTTCCTGGGATATCCAGAATGCCGGCTGCACCTTCGACGAAGCCCGGGAGCGAATCGCGTCCATCCGCACGATGCGCGGCAAGCCCGTCTGGGAACAACTCATCGGCGCGGCGCTGGGCAGCGGCGGATTCTGCGCGGTGTTCGGCGGCAGCCTCTTCGACTGTGCGGCGGCTGTCGTGGCGGGCATCCTGCTCTGGATTTTCGTTCTCACCGTCAGCATGCCCTACCTCTCCAAGATGCTGGGCAATATTTTCGGCGGCCTGGTGGGAACCGCCCTCTGCGCCGCGTTCCATAGTTTCGGATTCGGAGAGCACCTGGGCAACATGATTGCCGGCACCCTGATTCTGCTGGTGCCGGGCGTCGCCTTCACCAACGGCATCCGCGACCTGGCCAACGAGGATTACCTCTCCGGTGCCACGCGCCTGATGGATGCGCTGATGATGTTCTTCTGCATCGCGCTGGGAACCTGCGTGGCCTTTGTGATTCACAGCTACTTTATCGGCGGCATCATCCAGCTCAACGGCACCTTCGCCTCCGCCCAGACCGCCGGTCTTCCGGCACAGTCCCTGGCGGCGCTGATGGGCACCCTGGCCTTCGCCATCCTCTTCAGCGTGCCGCGCAAATTCTACCTGAGCACCGGTCTGGTGGGTATGCTCGGCTGGATCACCTACCTGCTGATCTACCGCTACGCGCAGCTCGGCATCGGAGCTGCCACCTTCGCCGGCGCATTTGTCGTGGCGCTGCTCTCCATCGTGCTCTCTATCGGCCAGAAGTGCCCCAGCACCATCTTCCTGGTCTGCGGAAACTTCCCGCTCATTCCCGGCGGCGGCATCTTCTGGAGCACCTACTACACGCTCACCGAGCAGCTGACTCCCGCCCTCACCGCCTGGTACACGGCCCTCAAGGTTGCCGTCGCCATCGTGCTGGGGATGATTATCGTCACCTGGTACTTCCAGAAGCGCAAAAGCCGCAAGGGCCACCACGCTTAAAAACGCAATTTATCAATAATCCATACCATGAAACGTTCCTTTCTCCTATGCTTTGCGCTGCTGCTGAGTGCAGCGGCACTGCAGGCACAGAAACCCGCGCTCGACCACTCCGTTTACGACGGATGGAAGTCTGTCGGACGTCCCGTCATCCAGAACGGCGGCGACTGGGCCACCTATTCCGTCTCACCCCAGGAGGGCGACGGCGTGCTCTATCTATACAATGTAAAGAGCGGCAAGACCTACACGATTGACCGCGCCTCCCGCGCCGTGATTTCCTCCGACGCCACCAAGGCGGTCTATCGCATCACCCCGCCTTTCCAGGAGACCCGCCAGGCCAAGATCGACAAGAAGAAACCCGATGAGCGCCCCAAGGGCTCCATCGCCGTGATCGACCTGAAAACCGGCGAGATCAAGGAGTTCAAGAATGTCGTCAACTTCAAGTCCGGCGACGTGCTGGGCGACTGGATTGCTTTCCAGGAAGAAGAGGTGAAGGCCCCCGCGCCGAAGGGCAAGAAGGGCGAAGGCAAACCCGAAAAGGGGGAAAAGCCCGAAAAGCCTGAAAAAGAAAAAGCGCCCAAAGACAGCGCCAAGGCCGACAAGCCTTCCGTCAAGACCACGGTTTATGTCCTGAACATCAAGACGCTGGCTGTAGATACGCTGAAGAGTGTCGAATCCTACCATTTTGACCGGAACGGCAAACGGATGGCGTACGTGACCAAGCCGGAGAAAAAGGACAGCGTCACAGTGCGCGGCCTCTTCGTGTACGATCCCGCCACCCGCGAATCCCAAGCGGTGCTGACCGGCGAGAAGAAGGCCTCCTTCGGCAGCTTCTATTTCAACGAGGAGGGCAACCGGATTGCCTTCTACGCTTCGCTCGACACCGCAAAGGAGGCAGCCAAGAATCAGGATCTCTACCTCTGGGAAGGCGGAGAGCCGCGGATGCTGCTCACCCACAAGGCCTCGTTGCTGCCCAAAGGCTGGGAGCTGGGCCAGAAGGCCGACGTGAATTTCTATGACGGCTACCTGACCTTTGGCACCCGCCCTGTCCCGCCGGAGAAGGACACCACGCTGGTAGAGTTTGAGCAGGCACAGCTCGACATCTGGGTCTGGAACGAGGATTACATCCAGACCATCCAGAAGAACCGCCTCTCCCGCGACAAGAGCCACACCTACCTGGCCAAGATTGGCTATGACGGTCACGGGTTCGTGCAGCTGGCAGACGAGGACATGCCCAGCGTCACGCTGGCCGACAAGCACACCTGCCCTTATACGCTGGTAGCCAACGAAAAACCCTATCGCATCCAGCGGCAGTGGGACTATTCTTCCTGCTCGGATCTCTGGCAGATCGACCTCCGCAGCGGCTCCCGCAAGCTGCTCGAGAAGGCCTCTTCCCTCACCTACGCCTCCGAATCGCCCGACGGCGCCTTCCTGGCCAGCTATGACGAGAAGGAGCGCAACTGGTATGTGATCGATATCGCAGCAGGCACCAAACGCGAAGTATCCTCCGCCATCGGCAACGCCTTCTGGGATGAGGAGGACGACCACCCCGCCCTGCCCTCGGCCTATGCCGGCGCCATCTGGGCGGAAGACGGCAGCTACTTCTGGATCCGCGACCGGTATGACTGGTGGCAGATTGACCCGAAGGGCGTCAAGGCCCCCGAGCGCAAGACTTTCGGCCGCGACAGTCGCCTGGTTTACGATGTGACGATGCCCTACCACCGCACCGACGTCCGCGTCCCGCGCGGCGGCATCCTCTTCACCGACCGCCCGGTCTGGTTCACCACGTTTGACGAAGTCACCAAGGAAAACGGCATCGCGCGGCTCGACATCACGCGCCGCAAGGCCAAGGTGGAAAACCTCGCCAAAGGCCCCTACACCTACCAGGGACTGGCCGTCAGCGGCGGCCGCAAGCCGGTGGCGCTTTACCTCCGCGGCAACTTCGAGGAAGGCAGCGACCTCTGGATGACCAAGGACAACTTCAAGAAGCAGGAGAAACTTACCAACACGGGCGACCAGCTGAAAGCTTACAACTGGGGCACCGTGGAACTGGTCAAGTGGACGGCCTGGGACGGCACGCCCGCCGAAGGCCTGCTCTTCAAGCCGGAGGACTTCAATCCCGCCAGGAAGTACCCGATGATCTGCTACTTCTACGAGCGCAACTCCGAGACGCTCTACCGTCCCCGCGTGCCGGCACCTTCGGCCTCCACGGTGAACATCCCTTACTTCGTCAGCAACGGCTACCTGATCTTCGTGCCGGATCTGCGCTACAAGGACGGCCATCCGGGCAAGAGCTGTATGAACTTCCTGATGCCGGGCGTGGACATGCTTTGCGAGAATCCGTGGGTGGACGGCGACCATATCGGCATCCAGGGCCAGAGCTGGGGCGGCTACCAGACCGCTTACCTGATTACCCAGACCAACCGCTTTGCCGCAGCCGGAGCCGGTGCACCGGTCAGCAACATGACCTCGGCCTACGGCGGTATCCGCTGGGAGAGCGGCGTGGCCCGCACGGCCCAGTACGAGAAGGGCCAGAGCCGGATCGGCAAGGACCTCTGGGAGGGATTTGACCTCTATGTGGAGAACTCTCCGCTCTTCTTTGTACCGAATGTCACCACCCCGGTGCTGATCATGCACAACGACCAGGACGGCGCCGTTCCCTGGTGGCAGGGTATCGAATTCTTCAACGCCCTGCGCCGCTGCGGCAAGCAGGCGTGGATGCTCCAGTACAACGACGAGGCCCACAACCTCAAGGAACGCCGCAACCGCAAGGACCTCAGCGTCCGCCTGCAGCAGTTCTTCGACCACTTCCTCAAGGGCGCTCCGATGCCTGTCTGGATGTCCCGCGGCGTGCCCGCCACTCTCAAGGGCATTGATTACGGTTTTGGATTTGATGACAACGAATAATATGAAAAAGATACTTGTTTTGATGATGGCCATGGCAGCAACCCTCTCCTGCGCCCCGAAAAACGAAACGCCCGCCCTGATTGAAAAACACGACGTGGCGGTGGTAAATGGACAGTTTACCCCCGAAATCATGCACCAGATGGGGAAGGTCTCCGACCCGCAGTACTGCGCGGCCACCGGCAAGATTCTCTACGGAGTAACCTATACCTCCATCGAACTGAACAAGGGCAACCGCGAACTCTTCGTGATGAATGCCGACGGCACGGGCAATCACCAGATTACCCGCTCGGCCGGCAGCAAATCCAATGCGCGCTGGATGGACGGCGGCCGCAAGATCGCCTACCTCCACAAGGGACAGCTCTGGGTGGCCGACGCCGAGGGCAAAGGCGCGCGCCAGGTGAGTGACGTTCCCGGCGGAATCGGGGAATTCAAGCTCTCGCCGGACGAGACCCGGGTGCTCTATGTGAGCGATTTCAAGGTGGCGCCCAAGGCGGCAGACATTTATCCGGACATTCCCAAGTCCACCGCCCGCACCATTACGGGGCTGATGTACCGCCATTGGGACCACTTTGTGGAAAACATTCCGCATACCTGGCTGGCTGACTTTGACGGCGAAAAGCTGGGCGAAGGCCGCGACCTGCTGGACGGCGCGCCGTTCGAACTGCCCACCGAGCCCTTCAGCGGCATCGAGCAGCTCGACTTCAGCCCGGACGGCCGACAGATTGCCTACTCCTGCCGCAAGCTGACCGGCCGCGCATACGCCTTCTCCACCAATACCGATATCTACCTGTATGATATCGCCACCGGAAGCTGCGAGAACCTCACCGAAGGGATGCAGGGCTACGACACCGATCCGCTTTTCTCGCCGGACGGCAGCAAGATTGCCTGGATCAGCATGGCCCGCGACGGCTACGAGGCCGACAAGGAGCGCATCTTCGTGCTGGATCTGGCCACCCGCGTCAAGACGGAACTGACCGCTGGGTTCAAATACAATGCAGGCGGACTTCTCTGGAACGCCGCTTCCACCGGCCTCTGGTTCACCTCCGAGATGGAAGGTCTCAAGGAGATCTGCTTCGCCGATCTGGCTACCGCATCCTGCCACAAGCTTACGCAGGGCGACTGGGTGGATTTCAGCAACCTGAGCCTGCTGGGCGAAGAGGCGCTGCTGGCCACCAACTGCTCGATGATGCGGCCCGCGGAGATTGTCTGCGTTTCAACGGCCGACGGCAGCTGGAAGCAGCTCACCCACGAGAATGACGACATTTTGGCGCAGCTCGCGCCCGTCACGATGGAGGCGCGCTGGATACCCACGACCGACGGCAAGAAGATGCTCACCTGGGTCGTCTATCCGCCCAAGTTCAATCCGACCAACAAGTACCCCGCTGTCCTGATCTGCCTCGGCGGTCCGCAGGGCGCCATCACGCAGGGATGGTCCACCCGCTGGAACTATCGCCTGATGGCTTCACAGGGCTATATTGTCGTGCTGCCCAACCGCCGCGGAACCACCGCGTTCGGACAGGAGTGGTGCGAGCAGATTTCCGGTGACTATATCGGCCAGAACATGAAGGATTACCTCTCCGCAGCCGATGCTCTGCTCGCTGAGCCCTACGTGGGCAAGATGTGTGCGGCCGGCGCCAGCTACGGCGGCTATTCGGTCTACTACCTGGCCGGCATTCATCAGAACCGCTTCTCGGCCCTGATTGCCCACGCGGGAATCTTCAACCAGGAACACATGTTCATGGAGACCGAGGAGATGTGGTTCCCCAACTGGGACAACGGCGGCTGCAAGGATCCCAAGACCTATATGGCCGGCTCGCCGTGGAGCAAGACCCCGGCTGCCGTGCGCCACTACGCCAATTCCGCCCACAAACTCGCGAAGAACTGGAACACCCCGATTCTCGTGATGCACGGCGAACTGGACTACCGCGTGCCGGTGGACCAGGGCATGGCCGCTTTCAATACCGCCCAGATGCTGGGCGTTCCTTCCAAGATGGTCCTCTTCCCGGACGAGAACCACTGGATTCTCAAGCCGCAGAACTCCGTGCACTGGCACCGCGAGTTCTTTACATGGGTGGATCGTTGGTGCAGATAGGCGTATGAGTATCACCGGTTTAATCGTTACGATCGCCCTCTCGGCCGCCGCCCTGGCCGCGCTGCTGGCGTGGCTGCTGACGCGGCTTTCGCTGAAGGCCCGCTACACCCGGGAACTGACAGCGGCACAGGCCGCGCTCGAGACCGAAAAGGCCCTGCGTGAGCGCGAGACGGCTGCCGCAGCAGAACGGCTGGCGGATGCCCGCGCCGATTTTGACCGCTCGCTCGCCGAGATGAAGGCGGCGCAGGTGCAGGCCCTCGAGGCCACGAAAAAAGAGCTGGCGCTGCAGAGCGAGAAGGCCCTGCGCGAGCGGGAAGAGTCGCTGAAAAAGACGGCCGGAGAAATGATGACCCACATCACCGGCGGCCTGGCACAACGCATCACCACCATGACCGAAGCCTTCGAGGCGCAGAAGAAACAGCACACGGAGGAATCGGCCTCGCTCAAGACCAAGGTGGATGAAGCGGTGCGCCACTTCGCCGAGCAGAGCAAGTCGCTGGGCGATACTGCCGAGCACCTGGCCAGCGCACTGCGTGGCGACAACAAGATGCAGGGCAACTGGGGCGAACAGATGCTGAACAACATCTTCGTGCAGGAGGGGCTCGTGGAGGGGCGCGACTACCACCGCGAGGTTTACCTCCGCGACGAGACCGGCGAGATCCTGCGCAATGAGGATTCCGGCCGGAAGATGCGTCCGGACTATGTGCTGCACTTCCCGGACAACACCGACCTGCTGATCGACGCCAAGATGAACCTGGACGCCTTCGTGGACTGGTACAACGCCGAGACCGCCGCCGAAAAGGCCGAATGCGCCAAGCGCAACCTGGCCGCCGTCAAGGCGCAGGTGGCCTCGCTCTCCGGCAAACGCTATGCGGAGTATGTGCGCGACGGGCACAAGACGCTGAACTACGTCATCATGTACGTGGCCAACTACGGCGCGCTGGCCCTGGCCCGCACGCTGGAGCCGGGCATCGTGAACGAGGCCTTCCGTCAGAACGTGCTCATCACCACGGAAGAGACCATCATGCCCTTCCTGAGGGTGCTGCACACGGCCTGGGTGAACGTGGACCAGATCCGCAACCAGGAGAAGATCATCAAGGCCGCCTCCCAGATCGTGGAGCGGGTGCAGGATTACTGCGAAGCCAATACGGCGGTGGGCGACGCCCTCCAGAAGGCGGTGGCCGCCCACGAAAAAGGAACCCGGAAACTGCAGGACGGCGGCCAGAGCATCATCCGCGCCGCCCTCGAGGTCCAGCGCCTCGGCAAGATCTCCCAGAACCCCAAGAAGGCCGCCCTGCCCGAGGTGGAAGAATAGAAGATTACGGCGATGGGAGCACGCAGGTGGTTATACGGTTTGCTGGGATGGGTCATTGGCGGGCCCATCGGAGGCCTGATTGGATACTTTCTCGGAGCCGCCTCGGATGTGCGGGGAACTGTATCGGCGAACCCGACAGCGGCGGGCGGTGGCTCATCTTCGACCACGGGCCACAGCTACTCCGCCCAGGAGCAGCGCAACAGCTTCCTGGTAAGTCTGCTCGTGCTTTCATCGGCCGTCATCCGGGCCGACGGAAAGACGCTGCGCTCGGAACTGGACTATGTACGGAATTTCGTGCGGCAAAACTTCGGCTTCGCTGCGGAAGACGAAGCCATGCGCATCCTGGACGAACTCAACCGGAAGGCGGTGGATGTCCGGTCGGTGGGTGCGCAGATTGCTGCGAACATGAACTATTCCCAGCGGCTGCAACTGTTCCACTACCTGGCCCAGCTGGCGGCCGCGGACGGCGAATTCAGCGCATCCGAAAAGACGGTGCTTGAAACAATCGCCGCGGCAATCGGGATTTCGGCGGCGGATATGAACTCCGTGGTTGCGATGTTCTACAAGGACACCCGCTCCGCCTATGCCGTGCTGGAGATCAAGCCCGAGGCCACCGATGACGAGGTCAAGAGCGCCTACCGCCGGATGGCGATGAAGAACCATCCCGACAAGGTCGCCACCCTCGGCCCGGACATCCAGAAGGCCGCCGCCGACAAATTCCGCCAGGTCCAGGAAGCCTACGAGGCCATCAAGCGCGAGCGCGGGATTATTTGAAGCGTCGCAGGAGGCGGAGGACGCGTTCCTTCTGGAGCGGGGCGTTGAGCGGATTGCGCTCTTCTTCCATGTTGGCGGTAGAGGCGAAA
>JAEEGH010019001.1_pt1 | contig 14467 bp, 10 predicted proteins | sample 9134181 | NCBI WGS metagenome assembly JAEEGH01 (sample SAMN16246544, study PRJNA631951) | gut metagenome | biome: gut microbiome; feature: rumen; material: DP-attached | host: Bos | place: Iran: Karaj | collected 2018-10 | reverse complement strand
GTTTGTCGTTGGTGCCGTTGGTGGCTTCTATGACGGTCTCCAAGGCTTCCTCGCCCACCTTCTGCGCCATCTTGTTCACGCCGTCGCGGAACAGGCGGGTGGTGTAGCTGCCCTCGGGCATCTCCTCATGGCGGCGCTCGATGAAGTCCTGCAGCTGCGAGAGGAAGGCCAGTGATTCGTTCTGCAAAGGAGTAGCTTGCAGCGCACTGTTGGTCTCTCCCCAGCAGGTGTCGGTGCCGGTGTGGCAGGTGGGTCCGTGGGGATGCACCTTGACCAAGAGCGTGTCGTGGTCGCAGTCGTCGGCGATGCTCACCAGGTCGAGGAAATTGCCGCTGGTCTCGCCCTTTGTCCACAGCGTCTGCCGGGTGCGGCTCCAGAAGGTCACCTTGCCCGTGGCCAGCGTCTTCTCGTAAGCCTCACGGTTCATAAAGCCCAGCATCAGCACGTTGCGGGTGTCGGCATCCTGGATGATGGCGGGAACGAGTCCGCCCATTTTCTCAAAGTCTATTGACATTTACGTATTACGATTTACAGATTTACGATTGATGAGTTGTCAGAGTCTCACGTTGATGCCCTCAGACTGCAGGTATTTCTTCAGTTCTGGAATGGGAATCTCGCCGAAATGGAACACGCTGGCAGCCAATGCTGCATCGGCATGTCCCAGTGTGAAAGCATCGCGGAAATGCTCTTTCGTCCCTGCGCCTCCACTGGCAATGATGGGGATGTTGAGTTCGTCGGCCAAGCGTGCCAGCGCCTCGTTGGCATAGCCCTGCTTCACACCGTCGTGGTTCATGCTGGTGAAGAGTATCTCGCCTGCGCCACGCTCCTGTGCCTCGCGGGCCCACTCAAAGAGTCCTCGCTCGGTGCGCTCACGTCCGCCTTTTACGTATGCGAACCATCCGTCGTCGTCAAGGCGGGCATCGATGGCACAGACGCAGACCTGCGAGCCGAAACGGCTGCTGATCTCGTCTATCAGTTGCGGACGGCGTATGGCGGCGCTGTTGACGCTGACCTTGTCGGCACCGGCATAGAGCAGCCGCTCCACATCTGCCAGTTCGTTGATGCCGCCACCCACAGTGAAGGGGATGTTGATTTCCTTGGCCACACGAGTAACCATGTCGGTAAAGGTCTTGCGGCCTTCAAAGCTCGCAGTGATGTCGAGGAAGCACAGCTCGTCGGCGCCTTGCTCGGAGTAGGCCTTGCCCAAGGCGACGGGGTCGCCCGCAGAGCGCAGTCCTACGAAGTTGACGCCTTTCACGGTCTCGCCATCCTTGACGTCCAAGCAGGGGATGATTCGTTTTGCCAAGCCCATAGGGATTATCTATTTACTATTACAATTTACTATTGATGAGTTCACGTAGATCGATGCGCCCTTCATAGATGGCCTTGCCGAAGACAACAGCGGGGATGCCGGCCTGGTTCAGCCTGACAATGTCATCGATGCTGCTGACGCCGCCGCTGGCTATCAGGTGCAGACCGGGGTAGGCGTCCATCACCTGACTGTAGAGGTCGACGGCAGGGCCTGAGAGGGTGCCGTCCTTGGATATCTCGGTGCAGAGCACATGGCGCACGCCGGCCTCAACGTATTTGTGGAGGAAGGGCAGCAGGTCTTCAGCGGAGTCCTCTTTCCAGCCGTTGATGCTGATTTTGCCGTGACGCACATCGGCACCGAGTATCAAGCGCTCAGGGCCGTATTTCTCCAGCCATCGCATAAAGATGTCGGGCTGCGTGACGGCTATGGAGCCGACGGTGACCATGGCGGCTCCTGCGGCAAATGCCTTCTCTATGTCCTCGTCGGTCTTGATGCCGCCGCCGAAGTCGACGGTGAGCGATGTCTCGGCAGTGATGGCCTTCAGCACAGCTTCATTGACGATATGCCGTGATTTCGCTCCGTCGAGGTCTACCACATGGAGACGCCGGAAGCCTATCTGCTCAAACTCCTTTGCCACTTCTGCGGGAGAGTCGCGGTAGACGGTCTTCTGGTCGTAGTCGCCTTTCGTGAGGCGCACGCACTGGCCGTTGATGATGTCGATGGCGGGGATAAGTTCCATTTGCTATTTACGATTTGTCAGTTCCAGGAAATTACGCAGAATCTGCTCGCCCACTTTTCCACTCTTCTCGGGGTGGAACTGGCAGGCATAGAAGTTGTCCTTGTGCATGGAGGCGGAATAAGGCAGGATGTAGTCGGCCGTGGCTATGGTATCTTGGCACACTGGCACATAATAACTGTGCACGAAGTAGACGTATGGCTTTTCGCCCAGTCCTTCCAACAGCGGTGACACGCTGCCGTCGCTCACCTCTTTCCACTCACCTCTCACCTCTAAACAGTTCCATCCCATGCAGGGCACCTTGTCCTCATGCTTCTTCGGCTGGAAACGCTTCACCTCTGCATCGAATACGCCGATACAGTCCACGTCGCCTTCCTCCGAGTGCTTGCACAGCAGCTGCTGGCCTACGCAGATGCCGAGCACCGGCTGGCGTAATGAGCGGATGACCTCGTCCAGCCGGCGGGCTTTCAGATACTCCATGGCTCCGCGAGCCTCTCCTTGTCCAGGAAACAGCACACGGTCGGCCTTTGCCAGTTCCTCAGCATCGTCTGTCAGCATCGGCTCTATGCCCATCCGTCTCAGGGCGTTCACCACCGAGTAGATGTTTCCTGCGTTGTATTTTACTATTGCTACGTTCATGAGAAGATAATCGTTTTGTTCTTATACGTCAGTATCTTGCGTTCTATGTGTTTCTGCACGGCGTGGCTCAGCACAATCTTCTCCAGGTCTTTGCCTTTCAGCACCAGGCTCTCGGGCGTGTCCTTGTGGCTTACGCGGGTCACCTCTTGCTCAATGATGGGGCCGGCGTCCAGTTCTGCCGTCACATAGTGGCTGGTGGCACCGATAATCTTCACGCCGCGCTCCCATGCCTGATGATAGGGCTTCGCGCCCACAAAGGCCGGCAGGAACGAGTGGTGGATGTTGATGATGTGGTGCGGGTACTCTGCTATCATCTCGTCGGAGATGATCTGCATATAGCGTGCCAGCACAATGAACGAGATGTCTTCTTTTCTCAGCAGTTCCAGCTCTGCCTGTTCCACCTCGGCTTTGTTGGAGTGGTCTTTCTTGATGCTCCACACATAGTAGGGAATGCCGAACTGCTCTGCCACATAGCGCAGGTCTTCGTGGTTGGACACGATGCAGGGTATCTCGCAGGCAAACTCGCCGGCCTTCCACCGTGCCAGCAGGTCGTACAGGCAATGGCTCATCTTCGACACGAAGATGGCCATCCTGGGGCGCTTGTCGCTGTAATAGAGCGAGAACTTCATCTTGTAGCGCTGGGCATAGAGCGTGGTGATATATTCGTAGATCTTGTCGCGTGGAATGAGGAAGCCGTCGAGTTCCCATTCTATGCGCATGAAGAACATGCCGTCCTGCTTGTCCACATACTGGTCCAGGTAGACGATGTTCCCTTTGTTGTCGGTGATGAATCGGGTCACTTCTGTAATGATGCCCTGTTGGTCCGGGCAATGCAGCAGCAGTATGGCTGTCTGCTTCTTAGCCGTTTCTGCCGGCTCGTTTGCTTTCATTTTTTCTTGTACCTTATTAATTACAGGCTGCAAAGGTACAAATAAATGAGCGAAAAAACAAATTTCTTCGCTCATTTTCTTTGATAACCTATGTCGTTCTTAACGTTTTACCGTCTTCCTGTTTCCACGGATATAGATTCCGCGCTTCGTTTTTGTTACGCGGCGTCCCTGCAGGTCGTACAGCGGAGCGTTTTCCCTGTCGGCAGATACGGTGCTGATGCCTGTGGGGTCGGCTTCTACGGTAAGCACTCCAGAAACGTAGGTGATGGTATAGTTCGGGGCTTCGGCACCGCTTACCACAATATCATAGGTCCCTGCTGGGCTCGTCTCGTCGGCTTCGCAGCTTACGGTGGGTTTCACCGTCACCACGCCTTCTTTCTCGCCGTTACGGAATCCCTTGTAGGTCACCTCGAATTCCGGGTTGGGCTGTCCCTGTTGCCGGGTATAGCTTTGGGCGGTGACGGTGAGCGGGGCAGGCGTGATGGTGAACACTCCCTCTTTCAGCACGACTCCCGGCGTGGTGATGGTGCCTTGCAGGATGGTGATGGGGTAGGTGCCTACCGGCAGCATACGGTCGTTCACAGCCTCGCAGACGCACTCGGCCTCACCTTCTATCGGAGCACCTTCCACCAGCACGTTGATCGATGCCGCCATGCGTCCGTACTGCCTTGAGGCTTCTGCGGTTACCGCCGGCTTTCCTGTATATTCCATCACACGGCACTTGGCTGTCCAGTCTTTGTCGTCCTGGTAGGCAGGAACCATGGCGGCAGGCACGAAGAGCGTGCTGTTGCCGGGAATGCCATAGATACCCATGGGTATGAAGTGCTGTTCGCCCAGCATCACGATATATTTCAGCATGCTGCATCCCGAGAAGGCATAGTCGCCTATGCTGGCTATGCTGGCGGGCAGGGTGATGTTGTGCAGCGACGCGGCATTGCGGAAGGCGTTTTTCGGCAGTTCGGTGATAGAGGTGAAGTAACGCAGCTCGTCAAAGTTCTTGATGGAGGTATTGCCGCTGAACGCCTCGCCAATGGTCTTCACGGCAGCCGCTTCCTCACGGCTCAGTTCTCCGTCGCCGTCGGTGTCCCAGTTCAGCAGGCACACGTTGCGCACCCTGTTGTCGCTGAAGGTGATGTAGTGCAGCTTGTCACGTACCGCCGCGATGGCCTGCTGCATGTCCTCCTGGGTGCTCTCTATGTTGTCGTAGACATCCTGTTCGGCCTTCACGTCGATGTCGCTCTGCCTGGCCCTGGCCAGAAGCCCTTCCAGCTCGTCGGTCAGGGCGTTCGACTGCTTGGCAGCCTCCATGTCCTCGGCGGTGACAAAGGCCCACAGCGTGCCGCTGCCCTTCACGTCCCAATAGAGCCCGTAGGTGGGACTGGCAGCGCTGCTCTCGTGCGATTCCTCTACACCCAGGTACTCGTCGGCCACGTGGGTGGCATCGTTCTCGGGCACCTGCAGGGTGTAGATGTTGCTGCCAACGTCGGTGAGTTTCCAGTAGGCCTTTGCCGACAAGGTGCCGTCGCCGAAGCAGGACTTCACGCCACTGCCCACCTTGGTGTCGGTGCTGGTGCGGAAGACGATATTGCCGTTGGACTCGCTGAGGTAGTAGACCCCTTCAGCCATAGTGCTCGTGCGCTTGAACTGGTACTGCTTGCCCTTGAGGGCCACTACCGACTGCGTGCCGTAGGCTTCACCCATGGTGACATACTTGCGGGTGGAGAGGTTCATCACATAGCCTTGGACATCTGCCGTGACGGGCGACCGCTTGGGTTGCACATGGCCCCGCACCTCGACTATCTGTCCGAAGTCCTTCCACACAGGAGTCTTCTCGTAGAGCTCCTTGGTACCGTAGGGCACCTTGAGCGTACACTTGTCCAGTGGCACGTTGCCAAACACGTTGCTGCCCAGCTCGATGCTGGCCGGGTCAACCACCATCACCGTTATGGTGCGAAGTGCTGTACATCCCTCAAAGGCATCCTCGCCAATCAGGTTCACATTCTCGGGTATGTTGATGGCAGCCAGCTTCTTGCAGCCTTTGAAGGCGTAGTAATAGATCTTCTCTATTCCTTTCGGTATGACAACCGTCTCAAGGTTGGTGCACCCCTGCATGAAGTTGCCCTGTATGGCCTGAGCGTTGGTGAAATACTGCAATTCGTCGACCTGCACCAGCGATGTGGAGTTCATGAAGTTGAACAGCCATCCGAAATCCGCCACCTCCGAGGCCTCCTTGTAGCTCAGTTCGCCGTCGGTGTCGGAGTCGAAGTAGGCAATACATTTCTCGCGCACCTCCTGGTGGCGGAACTCCATGAACTTCAGTTTCTTGCGCAGCAGGCTCTGTGCGGCTTGCAGCTCTTCTATCGAGCTGTCCAGATTGTCGTATACAGCCTGTTCGTCGGTCACTATCAGGTCGCGTTTCTTGGCTGTGGCAAGCAGCTTGGCCAGCGTCTCGGCCTCGGCAAACGACTGGGCGCCCTGCTCGTCGTAAGGCACCAGCTTCCACTTGCAGTTGTCCAGGTTGTCCTCGCTCACGTCCCAGTACACGCCATAGGTGGGCGATGCGGCATTGCTCTCGTGGTCGGTCTGTACGCCCAGCCACAGGTGCTTCTCGTTGTTCGAGGCGGTAGGCTTCTGGATGATGTATGTCCCCTCGTCGGCCTGCTCCACGCTCCAGTAGGCAGCGTCGGTGAGGCTCTTGCCGTCGACGAAGGTGGCGTTCACGCCCTTGCCCACGTTGCCATCGTTCGATGTGCGGAACAGGTATTTCCCTTCGTTGCCGGTGTCGGGCGAAGTGATGTAGTAAATGTTTGCCGCTTTGTTCGATGGGTGTGTCATCGTAAACCGCATGGGCTCTGTGCCTACTACGGCCTGCGTCTTGTAGGCCTCGCCGCGTGTCAGGTAGCGGCCGGTACCCAGATGGTAGAGGTAGTAGGTCTTGTCCGACTCAAGTCCGGCAAACTTGCCGCCCGAGATGTCGCGGGTCTGAACAATATTGCCGAAGTCCTTCCACTGGTCGGTTGTCACGTAAAAGTCTTTTGTACCTTGCATCACGTGCAGCGTGGCAAGGCTCAGGTTTGTCTTTCCGAACACGTCGGCCGACATGGCTATGCGCTCGGGCTGATAGGTGTTCACGGTGAAACTGGCAAGCTTCGTGCACCCGGCAAACGCCTCCAGTCCCATCTTCCCTACATTGACAGGCAGGTTGATGGAAGTAATGGCAGCGCAGTTGCGGAAAGTATAGTCTTCTATTGCTTTAATGCCGTCAGTCAACTCGATGGCAGTCAGCGCCTTGCAACCATCGAAGGCTGCGCTTCCTATCTCGCTGATGCCGGTGGGCAGGTTGAGCTGCGGCAGCTTGGCGCAGTCCTTGAAGGCACCATCGCCAATCTTCTTCACCCCCTTGGGCAGTCGTATGGAAGCTAGCTGTGAGCAGCCGTCAAAGGCATGGGCACTGATCTCGGTGAGCGAGGTGAAATAGTACAGCTCGGGGAATGTCTTGATCATCTTGCCGGTGAAGGCGTCGTCGATGGAGGTCACGGCAGCTGCTTCGTTATAGGTGATCTTGCCGTCGCCGTTGGCATCCCATTTCTCCAGACAGATTCTCCTGACGTTGGTGTCGCTGAAAGTCATGGCTTTCTCGCCGTAGTTCTCGGGCTCTATGCCCACGATAATCTGTTTCCAGCCGTTGTAGCCGTCCGCACTGCCGCCGATGCCCTGTCCGTCTCCAGGCGTCAGATTGGTCAGGTAGTAGTAGCCGTCGCTCTGTCCGCCCCATCCCCAGTTGATGTGGTAGTGCAGGTTGCCGTCGTAGCCGTCGGCAACGAAGGCGTGGCCCACGTCGGAATTGGCACCGCTCACGTAGACAGGGCGTCCGGCCTGCATCTCGGCGTAGACTATTCGGTCCCACTCGTCGTCGCTGGTCACCGTCGTGTAGTCTACATACCTCACCGACTTGCCATAGCCGAAGTATTTGGCGAATGCCTCGTAGGCATCGTGCGACTGAGCACCCGACGAGGAGTTGGTGTAGTCCATCTTGGCTGCAACGCCGCAGTACAGCATCAGCTGGGCCACGGCCTTCTTCTGCAGGTCGGAGGCCGAGCTGTAGGTGTCTTTCATGTTGTCCCAGTCCAGAGGAGCCCCTGCCTCAATGCCGGGCACGCTGATGTTCTTGGTCCATGTCGAGTAGCCCGGAATGGCAGCAGTGGTCTCCGTGACCGACTTCTCGCGCTGGTAGTACAGAATCTGCGCCATGGCCGTTGCCACGCAGCCTGTCACCGAACGCCTGCCGGCGTCCAACGGACACAGGTCGTTGTAGGGCGAACCCTGGCTCCACTTGCTGCTCATCATCTGTTCCACCTTGGGGTGGGTGGGGGGCACCCTGCTGGCGCGGGCACCCTGCTGAATGGCTGCTATCTGGCGTGCATAGCCGTCGAGCCACTCCTGCATGGCGGGCGGCATCTGGTCGTAGCTGAACGCACCCTCGTCGCAATAGCCCAGGATGGGCTCTGTCTGGTCGTCACCCGACACGATGATGAATCCCTCGTTCGTGCCTTTGTCAAACACATAGTATTCGTTCATGCCGTTCGACGGAGCCTGGCGGCGTCCGGGGGACAGCATGCGGGCGTTGTTTACTGGCGTCAGCCGTCTGGCGCTTTTCTTCTGCCTCAGCAGAAAGGCTTCAGCCTTCTTCTGGGCCTGTTCACGTGTAATGGGTTCTGCGCTGGCTGAAACCACCGCCAGCATCATAGCAACTACGCTGATTAAATAGGTTTTTATCATGATTCAAAATATGTCTTTAGTTGTTTCTTTCAGTTTGCAAAATTACTAAAAGTCGAGGGCAAAACAAAGAAACTCGTTTCTTTTTTGCCGAGACGAAGTAATTTCTCCATCTTTTGATGGCAAAATTACGAATAAACGAGTGAAATGCCAAAGGAAAACGCATTTTTCTTTTCATTTACGAGTGAAAGTAAGTTCGGCGAAGCCATCATTCCCCCTTATTACTGCCTCGGTCAAAGTCCACATGCGTCATCAAGTCCTCTTCCCAGGCATGAGCTACCGCAAGCTTGAATGTCAGCACCAGCACGCGCTTCCACCCCATACGCCGTGCCAGTTGGTAAGTGGTAAAGGTCTTACCAAAGCGCATCTTGCAGTTCCAAAGGAAGTGAGGCACGCGACCGGCTTCCGTGGGAAATATTTCTGTGTTGTTGCCATAACCTTATCGTTTTGGTTGTGGCACTCAATGACTAAAGTTCTTCGGGGAAATATTTGGAAAGGAAGTCGTGTGGTTCCAACACCTCAATAGTATCTGCAAACACGAAGTCCTTGACGTTGCGTGTCACGATGACTTGTGCCCCAGCCTGCTCGGCAGCAAAAAATTGTAGAGCATCTTCAAAGTCTTTGGCTTCGATGGCTAATGCCCTGTCAACCGCTTGTTCGCCAACGGGAACAATAGAATAAAACTCTCTACTAAGTTTCATTATCTTATAGAAATCTTGTAGAGGTATGGCTTTCCTCGAACTGTATTTTATATTGGCTATAGACAAATCAGAAACTTGCATATCAACACATCGATTTGCTGCCAATCTAAAAATGGCGTGAGCTTCCTTCACCCCAACTGGTCTCCTCTCTATGAAATCAAGGAAAACGTTTGTGTCGATAAATACTGTCAGCTTATTGCCCATACTTCTCTAACAAATATTCTTCCTTGTCCTTCTTGAAGTCAACCGTCTGGCAAGCAGAAAAAGCACCGCATAATTTGTCTACCAACTTCAAGCGTCTCTTTTGATCAGGAGTCAATACTTCTTCTTCTTCTTCTTCCGCTGGCTTTACTATCTGCCTAACATATAGCCACATGTCTTTCACCTTCTCTTCGCTGGATTCATCCATCTGATTGATCATGTGAACCATATCATTCTTCATTTCACGTACAGTCATAATCGCATATTGTTTAATAATCGTTGCAAAGATAATTACTTTTCCCGATACTTCCAAATAAATCTATCAAAAACTTGTCAAAGAGCGTCTTCTCTCAGGACTCGAACTTGTTCGCTGGGCTTGTCCAAGAGCCAGGGGTGCCTGCACCCTCGCCGCGACAGCAGTAGAGGCCGTCATGGCGCACATGCGAAAGATGAATAGGATTACATTTCGAGGTGTGTTTATGTCAATCAAGAATTAGAGAGATTTGTCGAAGACCCACTGACCGTAAGGGAGGTAATTAGAGAAATGATTCAATTTGTAAGACCCAATCAGATTTACTTTTTTTTGATTGCATTTTTTCGTTTTTACCTACATAACTACATACTATTGATGTATCTTGCTCAATATTAATAGATTATCTTGATTACTGACCTACATATTAACTACATATCATCTACATATAACTACATATCTCCTATATATAACTACAAGTTTCCTACACAGCAACTACATACATCAAGCAGGCTGAAAGCAAATAGTTTAACCCCATTTCGTTCAAATAGCAACAGGCATTCATGTTATCTTATCCTTAATGCAAGTACTATTTTCTCTAGAGAATTTGACGCTTTGAAGCCTGTTCGGCAATCGAAAGCCCCCTTTGTGCTATGAAAATCTCTAGAGAATTTATTGGCCTCTCCTGTCCTGAATAGTTGCGTAGTAGTATCTTTCATTGTGCCAGAGCCCATTAAAACTATTGGAAGTAGCTGTTTTGTCTGGCATTTCATGAATGGAAGTTTCGGCGACAGAAGGAGCGTTTCTCTTCAAGCAGTCTATGACCTGGGTTCAAGCAATCATTCAAAACAATCCAAGCAATTTTAGTGACATTGCGTGTGGTTATATGTAGATAGTATATAGATTATATGTAGTTATATGTAGTTAATATGTAGTTTTTATGTAGGTGGAATTGTTAGTTAAATTGCTTATTTCCAATACTATAAACATAAACCATGTAGGTATGTAGGTGCTTTTTAGAATTTCAGCCTTAGCAAATAGGAAATGGATTAGCTTGCCTTATATGGACGAAGATAGACTTAATAACAACATGAATACGTTTATTTCTAAAAGAAACTTATAATTTTGGATTCTTTTTCACATTATTCATCTTTATTTCGTACCTTTGCATCAAAATGACGAAGAAGTGCACCACAAGGCATAGTTCAAACAAGTTTGGCTCTGCTCTCGCTTGCACTATTTTGTCAAATCTTTCTGCCTTTTGTGGCCGTGAAGTCCTCTGAGGAGGATGGAGCCACTAGGTGGAGCACTACATATTGAAAGGCGTTACTGACGCTTTGTTTTTGGTCGTTTCGAAACTACCACAATCGAACTGAGGACAAGAACATTGCAGGGGTAACTCATCGGGGTGTGTATATCAGGCTCCGTAGTGTGCTGCGAGGATCGGGTATCCTCAACGCACACTTTACGGTGTACCTATATACTCCAGCGTGGGTGTTTCTCTGTCTGTTTTCCTCATAGGCTGTGGTAGGCCTCGAACGACAAACAGGCAGATGCAAACACCCACGTTTTTCTTATGTAGCTATCACATGTAGTTGAACCTGTTCGCTTTGGGTGTATGCGAACACCTCTTAATTGTGATGGCTAAGAACCACTACTTGAGAGACTAACAAAACGAAATGAAGTAAAGGAAACATTGCGTCTTTGACATCCTTGATTGGCTGATTAACCAGAATTACGACCTCAGGAAACACATCAGTCGGACAAGCAACTGGATGTTTGCGCTCATAAGGGCGTGGACAGTTAGATCGTTGTCTGATGTGGGCCGTCGTAAGCCTTGGTTGAACACATCTTTCTCCCACGCCCCCTTTTCGAAAACGAAGAGAGGGCTTTTTCATGTCAAAGAAGAAATATAAAGTTTTAGATTTGTTTTGCGGATGTGGCGGCATCAGCGAAGGTTATGCATTAGCAGGATTTGAGGTCGCAGGCGGTATAGACTTTAATGAATATGCCACCATGACTTTTATGCATAATTTCAAAAAAGCAAGAGTACATAATATTGATATTGCCGCATTCTCTGATGAACAAATAGATGAAGAGTATGGGGATGTCGATGTAATAGTTGGTGGACCGCCATGTCAAGGGTTCTCATCTGCTAATAGGTGGCAGAAAGAGATGGAGGACCCTAGGAATAAGTTGTTTTTTGAATACATTCGCTTTGTTCAGAGGATTCATCCTAAGGTTATTATGATTGAAAATGTTCGTGGGTTATTATCTCGAGACAATGGGTATGCAATAAGACGAATCGAAGATATACTTGGTGCAGAAGAATACAATATCAGATATAAGATTCTTGATGCGTCAGAATATGGTGTTCCACAAAACAGAAAAAGAGCTATTATTATTGGGATCAGAAAGGATTTCAAAGATATCTATTTCGATTTTGATGCCATTGAGAAGAAAGAAAAGACCACAGTAGAAGATGCAATAGGAGAATTATATTGCTTTGAGAATAGTGCCGATGGAGTTAAACAAATATCAACACCAGCAGACACTGTCCTTCGGACATTCTTTAGAACAAAAGATAATAGCATCTTAGACCATGATATCGTATATCCTGCTCAAATAGTTCAAGAAAGGATTAAACATGTTCCTCAAGGAGGCAATTGGCAGGATGTTCCAGAGAAATTATGGCCTACCGATAGAAAAAACAGGCATTCATCAGCATATAAGAGACTTGATCCTACTACACAATCATGTACGATTGACACAGGCAATGCTCATAGTAACTACTTTCACCCTATTTTCAATAGGATTCCGACTATAAGAGAATCTGCCAGATTGCAGTCTTTCCCTGATAGTTTTGAGTTTCAAGGCCCACGAGGAAGTAAGTATAGACAGATTGGTAATGCAGTTCCCCCACTAATGGCAAAGGCAATAGCTGATGCGATAATGAAAATATTAAGCAATGAAAATAATTGATTTGTTTTGTGGAATTGGTGGTTTAAGTCTTGGTTTTGAACAAGCAGGATTTGAAGTCGTTTCTGCAGTTGACATGTGGAAGGATGCCCTTGTCACCTATAACCCCAATAGGAAAAACAAGATTGCTAAAGTTGAAACCGTTGAAGTCTTCAATGATAAAGATTTGCCTGAGTTAATAAAGTCGGATCAAATATCGGGTATTATAGGAGGACCACCTTGTCAGGGATTCAGTACAGTAGGTCGAAGAGATGTTGGTGATCCTCGCAATAAAATGTATTTGGAATTCTACAAGGCAGTAAAATTGACCTCTCCAGACTTTTTTGTAATTGAAAACGTCAAAGGCATGCTTACGCTTAATAAGGGAGCTTTTGTAAAGGACTTGATAGAGCGTTTTGGCCCAAATGGTTTGGGGTATGACATTGCCTATCAATTGCTTAATGCTGCAGATTATGGTATACCCCAAAATCGATATCGTGTTTTTTATGTTGGAATAAAGGATAAAACCTTCGAGTTTCCTAAGCCATTAAATACAATCCTTACAGCCAAAGATGGTATTAGTGATTTGGAAGGTTCTGATAACAATCATTATGGTTCTACGCCGCAGAATGATTTTCAAAGATCAATGAGAGGTAAATGCAAACACCCCATTAACCAAGACTATACATCTCATACACAACAGACCATTGATATTATCAGTCAGGTACCTGATGGGGGAAATATCAGAGACCTTCCAAGAGAAGTGTGGGAAGTTAGAAAGTACAATAAAGCTTTTGAGAGAATGGGAACATTTAAGCCCTCTAATACAATTGACACAGGACATCGAAACTATTTCCATTATTCCGAGCCAAGAATCCCAACAGTAAGAGAATCTGCACGCATCCAATCATTCCCTGATGATTTTGAAATCATTGGAACGCGCGGAAGCCAATATAAACAAGTTGGCAATGCCGTCCCTCCTCTTCTTGCAAAAATAATAGCAGAAAAAATAAAGGAGACCATATTATGAATATTGTTTTATCTGTTAATAGTTATAAAGGTGTTGATGGCAGTAGCCTCTCTCCTACACGTTGTTCACAAATGGTTCAAGTATATGAGATGCTTGAAGAAATGGGAACAAAACTTACTTCTTATTTAGAAATTCAGGAAGAAGCTGCTCGTAGAAAGTTATTTGGTAAAACCCAAGCTAAGAATGCAATAAGAACATTCTTCCCACTTCTTAAGAAACTAGATTTTGTCGAATACGATGGTAATTTTGCTGCGAATAAGTGCTTTACAGAACTAGGAACTCAATTTGTTCTTGCCTGTAGGGCATTGGAAAACGTTACAGATGAAACTCCCCATAAAGACGAGATTGTCTCGAGACTTAAGAGCATTAAAAGGAATGCTCAAAAGAAAGGATTAATTAACATGTATAATGATCCAGAATGGAAGTCTCATAATATGTGGATAGCTTTAAGATTATTCAAAGAGTTTAGAATTCTTCATTGGAATGAATTTCTATACACATTACACTATTATGAAATTGGGAAAACGATTGAAGAAGCTATTACTCGAATTAAAGAAGAAAAGAAAAAGATCGACTCTATAGTATTCCTTAATGAAGTGGGTGATATTCTCCCTAATACGTGTTATTCATATTTAAGAAGCTTTTTGGAAGAATCAGGATTGATAGCAAAAATATCACCTTTAGAGTCAAAGCTACTTGATGATTCTGATCTGTTCTTTTCACAAATTGGTATGTAATTATGGGTATATATGATTCAAATATAAAAAGAGATGTTGATAAAATCAACAAGCTATTAATGGGTGTTATTCCATCTTCAACCACCTTGCCTGGTGGGATAAACATGACATTTCGTCCTTATATTACCGCTATCAAATCCAAACCGTTTTTATTGTTAGCAGGTATTTCTGGCACAGGCAAGAGCCGCATAGTTCGTGAGTTGGCTCGTGCTTGTTGGGAGGAATGGACCGAGGAAT
>JAEEGH010019000.1_pt1 | contig 14468 bp, 11 predicted proteins | sample 9134181 | NCBI WGS metagenome assembly JAEEGH01 (sample SAMN16246544, study PRJNA631951) | gut metagenome | biome: gut microbiome; feature: rumen; material: DP-attached | host: Bos | place: Iran: Karaj | collected 2018-10 | reverse complement strand
GGTATTACAGGACACATTGATCCGATGGGCGGCGGTGCCATTGGCCGTTATCTGAGCAACTATTCTGCAGTTCGTGCACGTGGTACTTTGGGCTATGTCCGCAATCGTCCTTCGAACAAGGATCGTATTCAGTGGATTCCAGAGGTGTCATTGGACTACATTCACAATATGACCAACCACATCTTGGGTATCAATCCGTATCGTCGCTTTGATTTCAGCCTTTATGCTGGCCCATCTATGTTAGTATCTGGTCTAGTAAGTGGTAATATCAATACAGAATTTGGCCTGAAGGCTGGTTCTCAATTGTCATGGCATGCCAACAACTTTGTGGATATTTTTGCAGAGCCTGGAGTAACTTATCTGTTCAATGAGCCAATTTATACTCGCTTCCATGCTTCGGCTGGTGTTCGTCTGTATCAAAACAAGACCAACAACTTGCAGTATATGGGTAGTGATCCGCGCCATGCAGATACTTGGTTTGTTGAGAGTGCGTTTGGAACAGGTACGGAGGTCGTTGACCAGGATATGCCAGATTTCACATTCAAGATGGCTGCTGGTTATCGCTACAATCCAATTTCTTCGCTCCGATTCGGTACGACTGGTTGGGTAGGCTTAGGCGAGACAAAGAAGAAGAGCGCCGAAATCTTTGTTGACTATATGGCCGATGTTCCGAACATCTTGTATGGTGTCAATCCGTATCGTCGTGCAGGTCTGCGAGCCTTTGGTGGTCCGACATTGAATCCGGAGAACTTCCTCTCATCTAAGACCACACATTGGTTGGTAGGTGTCGAACTTGGTTTGCAAGGAACCTATGCCATTACGGATAATATCGACTTTATGCTTGAGCCACGCGCAGAGACCTTCTTGAACAGTGGAGACAATGCACGGTTTGATATCTATGGTGGTTTGATTTTCTACAACCAGCGCGGTCTGTTGCCACAGCGTGGTTATCGGCCAACAAACATCCACGACAAGAATACTTGGTTCATGGAGTTCGCTGGAGGTGCAAGTTTCAGTCCTGATGGTCGTACAGACAGCGATTTCCTCAACCACCTTGACGTAGATACGCACTTCGGTTTGGGCGTTCACTTCGACGACTACTCATCATTGCGTTTGCGCGGCAGCATGACATTTGTCCGCAACTACAAGATGACGAAGTCCCGTTCACAATATATTCCAGTTTTGTCATTGGATTATATGTATAATGTGACCAATGCCATTATGGGTGTCAATCCATACCGTCGCTTTGATCTTGACTTGTTTGCAGGTCCGGCTATCATCATGAACGGCATCCGTCGCCAGGCAGTTGAGAATGCGAAGTTTGGAGCCAATGGCGGTGCCCGTGGTTCTTGGCATATCAACAGCAACTGGGATGTGTTTGGCGAAGGCGCACTCCTGATGGGCAAGGATGTTGATCACCGACTGGAAGGCTCTTTGGGTATCGCTTATCGCTTCAACGAGGCAGCTGTCTCTTCGGATATTGTAAGCAACTTCACCCAGCGTCTCTATACGCAAGTCTTGTTTGGTGGCCAATTTGCTGAGATTGAGCACTTCGCCGGTAAGGGCTTCAAGTCATTCGGTAAGTTGCCGACAATTGATTACAGCCTCGGCTACCATATCAATAACCTGTTGGGTGTAAAGGCCGGCATCTACTCGAACCACTACAAAGTTCTTGCTAGAAAGTCTAACAAGGGTACTGACTTCTATGGTTACGGTGTGCGTGGAGAGATTGTCATGAACGCAATCAATATGTTCAACCCGTATTACAACCCATACGAGCGTGGGATCAACTGGACTGCATCTCTTGGCGCCGAGATTGGCCGCAACCGAGATGCTCAGAGTGTCGCCAACAACACATTCAACGTTACAGGTGCTACGCAGTTGCAGTATCGCGTATTCAGCCACTCATGGGCTTTGTTTGAGTTGCGTTCACAGCTGATGAAGGCCAAATCCGGTTGGGCAATTCCGTTCATGGCACAAGTGGGTATGATGTACGACTTCCACAGCGAACTTCCGAATTATGCCGAACTTTCGAACATCTATGTTCAAGGTGGCATGGGAACATTCGAGAGCAAGTCTGGAATGTTTGAAATCGGTGCAGGATATGACTTCACGCCAATTCATGGAGTTCGTCTCATGTATAACGGCAGCTTCGGCAAGGATGTTGATAAGACAGGTAGCTGGAAGACCCTTTCGCCGGACTACATCTGCAACTTGACCAACATCTTCTTCGGCCACGACGACAATAGCCGTCACGTCGATTTCAGTATCGTAGCAGGTGCTGATTTGCAGATGATGGACAATGCAAGCAGCTATCTTGGTGTGAATGGCGGTGCACAATTGACCTTCAATATCAACAAAAATTGGCAGATTTATACCGAGCCTCGATTCTCTTACAGCCACAATCCAAGCCACGGCAAGGAAAAGCACGATGGTCTTGACCTGAAGGCTACTGTGGGTCTGAAGTATCGGATTCCTAAATTCGCCAAGCAGTAAACAACGCTTAGAGCTATATAGAATAGAAAAGCGGAGCGGCAGACAATAAAACGTCTGTCGCTCCGTTTTTTTGCTGAAATTATATAGTTATGAACCAACATTTCAAAATCTCCCTTCAGTGGATTTTCCTTATACTATCAGTCGTACTTATCGGTCTGTTTCTGTATTTTTCCAATGGCTTGGTTAAATCATTGGGCAAAGAGGAAACCGCCAAGATGGAGTTGTGGGCCGATGCCTATCAGCAGTTGTTTTTGGCCGATACGACAGTAGATTTGTCCATGCAGTTGGAAGTCATTAGAAACAACACCACGATTCCTGTATTCTACACAGAGCAGGATGGCACTATGTTGGGCTATGAAAACATTCAGATACCTTTCACATACAAGTGGGGACGAGACATGTCGGCCGATGACACAATCGCTTATCTGCAAAGTCTCATTCCGTCACTCAGGGAGAACGAAAGCTATTTTGAGATTGTGATAGCCGATGACGCAAGGCAGAACCTCTATTATGACGAGTCGATACTGTTACAGAAACTGCATTATTACCCATATGTGCAGCTGATGGCAGTCATCGTTCTGCTTCTGCTTTTTTATTATATGCTGCGGAGCACGAAACAATCCGAGCAGAACCGCGTGTGGGTCGGCCTGTCGAAAGAAACTGCGCATCAGTTGGGCACCCCCATCCAGTCGTTGATGGGATGGGTTGAACTGTTGAAAAACAGTGATTCGAAAGAAGCCAATGACGTTGGCAACGAAATGGACAAAGACGTGCAGCGTCTGCGTATTGTGGCCGATAGATTTTCCAAAATTGGCTCCGATCCCGTATTGGAAAGGAGTGATGTGCGCTCGATTGTGGCCAATGTCGCAGAATACATGCAGAAACGCTCGTCGCAGAACATCAACATCACGACCAATCTGCCCGAGCAGCCTATCGTAGCATTCGTCTGTGTGCCGCTTTTCGCTTGGGTTATCGAGAATCTGTGCAAAAATGCCATCGATGCGCAGGACAAGCCCAAAGAGCAGATTCACATCCTGCTCAAGAAAGAAGAGGGCAAAATCGTCATTGAAGTGGTCGATAACGGCAAGGGAATAGCCAAGAACAAATGGAAGACCATCTTCACTCCTGGCTATACGACCAAGAAACGCGGTTGGGGGCTGGGCTTGACTTTGGTCAAGAGAATTGTTGAGGAATATCACCACGGTCGCATTTTTGTCAAGTCGAGCACCATTGGCCAAGGTACAACTTTCAGACTCGAAATATAGAGTTATCAACACTTTTAACCGACAAACAGACACCTCTGAAAGTCAAAAATGGCTATTTTGGACCATTTTTCGCAAAAACTTATTGCTTTTAGGTACAACATTCAAAATAATTGACTACCTTTGCAGCCGATTAACTCATTCTTTCTGTGATGGGGAAGTTCGATACGTACAATATCCAGCTCAAGACGTTGCCGATTGGCGAGAGCATTGTCGAGTATCACCTCGATAACGGGTTCTTTGCGTTGTTGGAGGATGTTGATATCCAGAAGGGCGATGTGAACGTCAAGGTGAACATCAGCCGCGGGGCCAAACAGTCGGAGCTGGACTTCGAATTGGAAGGCAAGGTCGTTGTCCAATGTGACCGCTGTCTGGAGGATATGGATCAGCCCATCAAGACCACAGGACATTTAATAGTCCGCTTTGGAAAGGAGTTCAAGGACGATGGCGATGATATCGTAGTCGTACCAGAGGAGCAGGGAATAATCAACGTGAGCTGGTTCCTGTATGAGTTTATCGAATTGGCCATCCCAATCAAGCACGTGCATCCGTTCGGACAGTGCAACGCGGGAATGTCCAACAAGCTGAAAGAGCATATCGCCATCGATGCCGAAGACGGGGATTTCGTCGAGGAGAATGATGATTCGATTGAGGCCAATGAGGGTGCGACAGACCCACGTTGGGATGCTCTGAAGGGGCTGAGGGGTGACAACTGATTCCCATCGGCCAAAATCAAAAGAGAAGGATTAATTAATAACAATAAAAACAAATGGCACATCCTAAAAGAAGACAATCGAACACCCGTACTGCCAAGCGCCGTACGCATGACAAGGCCGTTGTTCCGGCTATCGTAGTATGCCCTAATTGTGGCGGTTGGCACCTCTCGCACACTGTATGTCCTGAGTGTGGTTATTATCGCGGCAAACTCGCAATCGAGAAAGAGGCTGCTCTGTAAACCGAACTATAAGGCGTGCCGCAAGACACGCCTTCATTATTTTTAATCAAGCAATACTATGGTAAAAGCTGCTATTACTGGTCTTAGTCACTATCTTCCGGATTATATTCTGACCAATGACGAAATCGCCACAATGGTCGAAACCAACGACGAATGGATTACAACCCGAACCGGTATCAAGGAACGTCATATCTTGAAAGGAGAGGGGAAGGGGTCAAGCGCATTGGCTATCCCGGCCGTTCGTGATGTGCTTGAAAAGACTGGTACTGCACCTGAAGAAGTAGAGTGCCTTATCTGTGCCACATCTTCGCCGGATTATGCTGCGTGGCCATCGACTGCCTGTGTGATTGCCGATGCGCTGAATATCCGCGGAGCCATGTGCTACGACATCCTGTCGGCATGCACGGGCTTCCTCTACTGCTTGCAGCAGGCTCAGGCTTTCATCAAGTCGGGCATCTACAAGAAGATTATCATCTGCTCGGCCGAAAAGTGCTCGTCGTTCATGAATCCGAAGGACCGCACGACGTTGCCGCTGTTTGGTGATGGCGGTGCTGCTGCATTGATTGAGCCAAGCGAGGAATATGGCGTTGAAATCACCAAGATTCATGCCGATGGCGCAGGTAATGACCACCTGATTCATGTGTGTGGCGGTTCGTTCTGCCCACCCAGCCATGAGGCTATCGAGAAGGACTTGCACTACATCTTCCAGGATGGCAAATATGTGTTCAAGAACGCTGTCACCTTCATGACGAGTGCTGTGAGTGAAGTGATGGAAGAGGGCCACCTGACATTGGATGACATCGACTGGATCTGCACGCATCAGGCCAACAAGCGTATCATCGAATCGGTGCGTGAGCACTGCAATGCACCAGAAGAGAAGGTCATCTGCAATATAGACCATGTCGGCAATACGTCATCGGCCTCCATTCCGATTGCGCTGCACGAAGCCGCACAGCAAGGCAAGCTAAAGAAGGGCGACCGCATCCTGTTGGCAGCCTTCGGTTCGGGATTCACGTGGGGTTCAATTTACCTCACTTGGGCAGACTGCAAGATTTGATACAAATGAAAAAATCCCCCGAATCTGGGGGATTTTTAGTTTTTGGTCGTGAGAGTTTTATTTTTGGCCGATGGAGTTATTCCATGCCTCTTTCACAACCTTTTCCTAACTTGAAATAACGAGAAAAATATGGCACATAAAGCTGGATTCGTCAATATCGTCGGCAATCCGAACGTCGGCAAGTCAACCCTCATGAATATCTTGGTGGGCGAACGTCTGAGCATCATTACGGCCAAGGCGCAGACCACGCGGCACCGTATCATGGGAATCGTCAATACGGAGGACATGCAGATTGTCTATAGTGACACGCCAGGCGTCTTGAAGCCAGTTTCAAAACTGCATGAGTCGATGCTGGCATTCAGCCAGAGTGCTTTGCAGGATGCCGACATTCTGCTCTATCTGACCGATACGGTTGAGACATCGGACAAGAACGAGAAGTTCCTGAACGCCGTAATCCGTATGAGTGAGGACAGGGGGCCGATGGCTCCGAAGGTCATCGTGGTGCTCAACAAGATGGATCTGGTGGATCAGCCGACGCTGGTTAAGAAGGTCGAGGAGTGGCACGAACGGCTACCATTGGCCGAAATCATTCCGATATCGGCGTTACACGGTTTCGGGACGGATATCCTGTTGGCCAAAATCAAGGAGCTGCTGCCCGAATGTCCGCCATATTTCGACAAAGATCAGTTGACTGACAAGCCGGCGCGCTTTTTCGTGACGGAAATCATCCGCGAGAAGATTCTACAGCTCTATGACAAGGAAATTCCGTATGCCTGCGAAGTGCGTGTCGAGCAGTTCAAGGAGGGCGACAAGCTGATTGACATCAGCGCTGTAATCTATTGCGAGCGTGACAGCCAGAAGGGTATCCTCATCGGGCGGCAGGGCGCTATGCTGAAGAAGCTCGGAACATTGGCCAGAAAGGACATTGAGGCGTTTTTCGGCAAGCAGGTGATGCTCAAGACATTTGTCAAGGTCGAAAAAGATTGGCGCAACAATATGCGCGACCTGAATGCCTTTGGCTACAACCCTGAGTAGTGGCATTGGCCAATGACATTATAGAAGACAAAAGAAAAGTCAGGTTTTCACGAACCTGACTTTATTTTTTGCTGCCGTGGACGAATGGGGCCTTGACGAACTGCGGGAACTTGCGCAGAATCTTTTTTAACAGCGCCTTGCGCGGCGAGAGTCCCATCTGCTGGTAGATGCCGAGATCTTCACGCCAACGGTGTATGGTGCGCTCCCAGTTGGTCGAGAGGCCTCCATAGCCCATACGGACGACGTATTGCGGCATATAGGTAATCTTGAGCCCTGTCTTGTACATACACTTCAGAAGCCAGAACGTGTCGCTTGAGATGACGTAATCCTCGCGATAGTAGCCGAAGCGTTCGAAGATGTCGCGGCGCACGAAGACGGTGGTGTGGAGTGGAAGCCAGCCATTGGCCATCTTCGCATCGGAAAACGAGCCGCTGACCCAGTCGCGGATTATCCAGTTTGGATTTTCGGTGCTGACGAAAAGCCCATCGGCATAGAGGAGCTCGCAGCCGGTGGTTTCGAAGCATCGGACAACATCGGCAATCACCTCGTCGTTGTAATAGACGTCATCGCTGTGCAGCCAGCCCACAATATCGCCTGTAGCGAGGCGTATGCCTTTGTTCAGGGCCTGGTAGCAACCTTTGTCGGGTTCGCTCACGAGGTGGGCAATGCGGGGGGAATGGCACGCGTGTATCTCGGCCAATGTTCCGTCGGTCGAAGCACCGTCGATGACAATGTGCTCAATGTCGGGGTAACTTTGGCTCATAACACTTCGAATCGCACTGCCTATGCTTTTTTCGCGATTCCAGCTGGTGGTTATGATAGATACTTTCACGATTGAAGAAATGCCCCCTGTGTGTGCGCCAAAAGGGGAGTGTGAGTCTTGTGGGATGTTTAATAGTTCTTTGCAGGCGGAGCGACACGGCCGTCCATCAGCTCGCTCTTGTCGTTGAATTCGCTCTCCTTGATGATCTGGTAATCTTCGTCGAGCGGACAGACAATCGTACAACGATTGAAGCGGTGGTGGCCCTGCTGACGCAGGAATGGGATGTCGTAGTCCAAATCGCCGCCGCCCACGATGAGCTGGTCGGGATTGACGCCATAGGTCTTGACAAGGACATCGGCCACGACCTTGGCACGTTGCTCGCTGAGCCAGAGGTTGCGCTTGAGGGAACCGACCTCGATGTCGGCAAAGCCCTTGACGAGGAATTTCTGGTCGGGATGCGCTTTGATCATCTGGGCGTAGAAACCGAGGTTGAGCACGTAGGTGTGCTGCAACTCGATACGGTCAATCTGGAAGAAGGCTGCCTCAATCATGTCGGCCGACATGTTCTTGATGACAGTCGGGCCGCCGGTGTTGCGGTTGCCCTGTTCGATGAAGGTCTGGAGGTCGTCGCCCTCGTCATCGACATCGGTGTCAAGAATCTGACGTCGGCCGAAATCCTCGTCGTAGCCCAATCGTTTGAAGTGGATGACTTTCGAGAATTTGTAGGCGATGCCCAATGTAGCGGCATATTTCCAAGAACTGTTCTGTGTCGAGAAGCCTTGCAAGTCATCGCCCTGCCAGCTTATATTGGCATTGATGACCATGGAATAGCGCTGGTTGAAGTTCCAGCCACCCTCGGTGCCCAACAGCCACTGTGGCACAAGGCACGAACCGTCGCGTTCGCCCCATTTGGCAAAGGAGAATGCGAAACCGGCACCACCATAGACGCTGATCAGCCACGGCGTGTAGATCATTTCGCGGCCGGCAAAGATGTTCATCAGGTTGATCATGGCCGTTCCATTGATGCCGATGGTCGAATATTCGATGGGCATCCACCAGTCGATGAGTGGACCTGGATAACCTTTTGTGAAGTCTGCCATCGTCGATTCGTGGGCCGTATAGAGCTTGTGATTGTAGTGGGAGAAATAGCCGATGGCGCGTATTGACCAATAGGGGTGCAGGTCTTTCTTGAATCCGAGTTCAATCTGCGGGCCGAGGCTGAAGCGGTCGTCCACGTTGCTCATACCGACGCCTTGGACACCGAAGTTCAGTTCGAGTGCCCAGTTGTCCTTCCATTCGTTGAAGGCGTAGTGGGCACGCAGGTATCGCTTGCGGTCGGTCGTATCGTTGAGCGCATACCAATAGAGGTCGCGGATACGTGGGTCAGAAATCTTGTTGAGTTCGCGGCGGGTGAATGACATACGCGTCTTCATGCGTGTCAGTACCGAGCCATCCTCCTCTTCATCATCGTTGTTTGTGGCCGATGTCTCATTGGCCAATGCCCCGTCATCGCCTGTGGTCCGATTGCTGCCGTTAGTAGCTCCCTGAGCCCAAAGCCCGGAGATGCCGACTGACAAAACTACAAAAATGATAAGCAACAACCTTTTCATTCACAAATGGCCCGATGAGTTTCGGGGCGGTGGTTTAGAATATGGCGTCAAGTGAAAGAATAATAAATCCTAAATATTCAAACTGGTATCCAAATGATTTCAATCAGTTATATCTTGCGCCAATTTGTATTTAAAACTTCGCAAAGGTACGTCTTTTTTGGCTAAATGACAAGTTTTTAGGGCCAATGATGCAAAATTTGCTATTATTTAACATCAAAAAGCATGGATTTTTCAATTGTTTGCCAAGTAAAGTTGATATAATTCACGAACTTTCGCCGTGATTGAGCAGTCTTTTTCGGCCAATGAGCGGGCGCGCTGTCCCATCTCCTCCATCTGGCTTTCAGTGCATTGCAGCAGTTCGGTGAGGGCCTGGGTGACCGATGGGGCATCGGCCATAACCCACCAGCCGCACCGTGCCGTCTGGAGCGACTGCCATGGCGTACCGGTGGTGGTGATGACGGGTGTGCCGGCGGCGAGCGACTCGGCCACGATGAGACCGTAGTTCTCGCTGTAGGAGGGGAGGATGACGGCATCGGCCGAGCGTATCAGCTGCCACTTTTCCGCGCCATAGACGGCGCCGACGAACCGTACGGCATCGGCCAACCCGAGCGCCTCAACGCGTTGGTGCAGCTGCCGGATGTAGTCGGCCTCGCCCGTGCCGGCAACGGTGAGTGTCAGATTTTTGGCCGATGTTCCTGCGGCGCGCACATTGGCCAAAGCCTCCAGCAGGATTTCGAGCCCTTTTTTCGGGTGTATGCGGCTCATGAAGAGCAGGTCGTGTGGGGCGTTCCAGTGCGTCTTGGGTGTGACGACGGCCACATCGATGCCATTCTTGACCAATGCCACACGGCGGTTCCAGCCCAGTTGCAGGAGGTGGTCGCGCTCTTCATCGGCCGTGGCGATGAGCAGGTCGCAGCGTCGGACGGCTTTCCGCTGGTAGAGCCAGATGGCCGGCACCTTGCGTGTCCAGTAGTGTCGGGCTATGATCCACGGCTCGAGCATTCCATGGGGCGTCAGGATGAGTTTTACGGCCGATGTCCTTGCGGCACGCCACTGGTCGGTCCAGCGGGTGACGAGCGCTATCTGCGGCAGCCAGCAGCAGTTGATGTGGACGACGTCGGGCTGGACATTGGCCAACAGCTCCATCCACTCGCGCCGCATCCGGCCGATGTGCCGTACGCTGGCCGATATCGTGTGGACCTGACAGCCCGTGAGCGTGACGTAGTCACCATTGGCCCCAGATAAAGCACACACATGCAGTTCGCACAGCTGGCCGAGGGCAGGGGCAAGCTGTTGCATGTAGGTCGTGGTGCCGCCGTCGGCTGCGCGGAGCGACGGGATGAACTGGAGTACTTTCACTTTTGAATTGAAAATTGAGATGAGTCATCATTTCCGCTTCAACGCGGATTCCATGCGTCGGGCGATGGCTTCGGGGCCAATGTTCTTTTCCGCCCAGTCGCGCAGGGCCTCGCGCCGGTGTTGTGCGCTGCGCGAGTCGAGGAAGAAGCCGTAGTCGTTCCACAGGAACTTGGCCAATGCCTTGACGTCACGCGGCGGGAAGATACGGCCGCGGCTCGGGTCATCGATCAGGACCGATGCGCCGCACTTGTCGCTGCAATAGACCATCGTGCCCTCCATCAGCGCCTCGTTGACCACCGCGCCCCAGCCGTCGTAGAGTGAGGGCAGGATGAGCGCGTGGCTCTGGGCGATGACCTGTCGGGCGGAGTTCATGGGCAGGGTGCCGGCGAAGGTGACGATGTCTTCAAGTCCATTGGCCGAAACCAGACTCTCCAATTTCGGGCGCAACGGGCCGTCGCCCACGATGGTGAGTCGGCATTGCTGGCAGGCGCTGTGGTGCTTGTAGTTGAACAGGGCGAAGGCCTCCAGGATGGTCTGGACGTTCTTGCGTTTGTCCAGGCTGCCCACGAAACAGAAATTGGCCGTACCTGTCTCGACGATGGGCAGTGGTTCGCCCTCGGGACGCAGAGCCACGCAATAGTCGAATGGGACGATTTTCCAGCGGCTGCCCCACGTGCGGTAATATTCTTCGCAGTTTCGGCCGATTGCGAACACGTAGTCGATGTATTTCACGAACTTATAGTCCTGCAGGAGGAAGCGCAGCTTGTGCATCCACAGCGGATAGCGGAACGTGAATGGCGCCTCGGTGATGATGCCACGTTCGACGGGATAGTCCAGGCTGAGATGGAACCACGGCTTGACCTCACGGAAGGCCGAGATGCCGCTGAAGAGCGCGACGGTGCGTCCCTCGTAATGCTCTTCGAGCAGGGTCTGCACCTCCTCGTCGGTGGGCGAGACAATCATCCGCACGGGCGAATGGGTCTCGTATTGGCCCCAACCCATCATCTCGCGTCCGTTCTCGACGAGATAGGGGACAATGACAGTGACATCGTGGCGGTTGGCCAATGCCTCGATATAGGGCATCTGATGCGGGCTGACGCAATTCTGGAAGAAAAGTAGGCGCATAGTAAGTTCTGAAATAAGAATTAAGAGATAAGAGTTAGGCCTTCTTGGCCGATGCGACAAACCACTCCCCTCACTTGTGGAGTGGATGGGGTGGGGCCGGTCTTACGGCCTCATCCTCAATTTGCTGCCGGGGATGGCCGATGTGTCGGTCGTGACGAACTTTGAATAGAGGCCCAGGTAGAGATGCACGCCGATGTTGATCAGCTTGTACTTGTAGCGCTCCTTCTTGTTCAGATACTGGTTGATCGAGAGCGGATAGTAGGGCAGCTTCTTCTCGTCGCCCGGGAAATCCTTGATGCCACATCGGCAGAAGTTGGACAATGCCTGCGAAAACAGGAATGAGATGCGGTTGATGAACAGATAGCGGATGCTGCTCTCGATCTGCGTGTTCTCCATCGCAAAGTCCCACAGTCGCTGGCAGATTTCCAGCATGTCGTACGACTTCTTCGGATTGGCACTCTTCATGATCGAGCCGTCACGCTGCATGTAGTTGTAGGCCACAGTCGGGTCGAACGCGATGCGACGTGCCTTGAAATAGGCTCGCGGCGTGAATTCCTGGTCTTCGTGCAGCAGGCCGACGGCGAACTTCAGGTCGTTCGACTGCAAATATCCGCGACGGTAGAGCGCAGCCCAAGCGGCCGGCGGCATATCGACCATTAACATGAACTCCTCGCCCTTCATCACGCGGCCCTCGCTACGGTCGGCAATCGGATAGGGCTGGATGTCGCCGTTCTCGTGGACCAGTTGCAGGCCGAAGCAGAGCACATCGAGACGCAGCGACTCGGCCTTTTCGAGCAGCCCCTTCAGACAACCCGGCACGAGGTAGTCGTCTGTATCGACAAACCACACGTAGGTGCCATGGGCGGCCTTCAGTCCGGCATTGCGCGCGGCCGAGAGCCCCTTGTTCTCCTGGTTGATGATGACCCACGGTGCAATCGGCTCGCCCGACTTCTCCTCCTCGGCACGGAAGGCGGCCAACACCTCCATCGAATCGTCGGTCGAACCGTCGTTTATGGCGACGATTTCGTAGTCATCGGCCGTCAAGCCCTGATTGCGGATCGATGCGATACATCGGCCCAACCACTTACTCACATTGTAAACTGGCAAGATAATACTCAGTCGCATATTTTTTGAAAAAATAAGTTATTTGGTACCAGCTCGGCACCTTTTTGACAATCAAATGGTTAAAATTGTTTTAATCAGACGTTTAATTTCGCGTAGAACCCACTTCTGCGCTATTTTTCTGCGGCCAATGGCATTGGCCATAAAACCCAGCAGCACGGCAGTCACGTCGCGCCGCTGACGCCATCTTGTCCCCGGCCGTCGCATCGCACCTGACGCACGCATCGTGTAGTGGTAGGTGGGTGCGGCCAATGCCCTTGCCGTCGCGCCGGTGGCCAACAGGTAGCCAAGGATGAACTCCTGATCCTCACCATAGCGGCGCCCCGCGGTGAAACGAATCGCGTAGCGCTCAATTTCGTCGCGGCGGAACCAGCATCGCCACAGGTTGTAGGGCACCTCGCCGTCGTGAGCCGCGTAGCAGGTCCTTCGGCCGTCCTCCTCCCAAACGAATGGCAATGTGACGAACTTTGCATCGGCCAAGGCTGCAAAATCGATACCATCGGACACAGAAACAACGTCGTCGGCATCGGCGAACCAAATCCAGCTGCCATGCGCGTGTTCGAGGCCGATGTTGCGTGCCACACTGACCCCACGATTAGGCTGACGGACGATGCTAATCTGCCGCACAATGTCGTCGGGCAACGCGTCAATTGAGCCATCGGACGAACCATCATCGACCACGATGATTTCCTTTTCGACGGGCACGGACAAGAGACTGCGCAGGCACGGCTCAAGATAGGCTCCGGCGTTATAGACCGGCACAATGACCGACAGCAGCATAGGCAACCGATTGCGGTGGAACATCCTTAAACACATTGGCGCGCGCACCGACCACGGCACCCTCGCCCACGGTCACGCCCATGCCGATGAAGGCATCGGCCGCAACCCATACATAATCGCCAAGGACGATGGGTCGCGTTACGAGCGGCAACATGGTCGAACCGATTTCGTGCGATGCCGTACACAGATAACTGCCTTGCGACACGACGCTGTCGTTGCCGATGACGATGGTGTCCTTGTTGTAGAGCTTTGTGTCGGGGCCGATACAAGCGCGTCCGAGATGTAGATTCCACGGCGCAAAAATCGTGCATGAGGAATAGACCAACGCATCCTTATCGATTTCAGCACCGAACAGGCGCAACAGGCCATTGCGGAACCGACGGAAAAAATGACCGGCGAAAAGCCTGAAGACGGTCGCATTGACGACGTACCAGACAACTCTCTTCTTGAAATGCGGCTTGGATTCCGAATAATTGCTAAGATTCATAGACGACGCAATATTTTGTAGATTACTCCTCCGTGCAGACGCACAACTCGCGTAATGAGCTGCAGGCACGTCAACGCCATTTCTTTCGGCCAACCCCATCCGAGCACCTCCCGTCTTGCCCGATTGGCCTCGCTGAGACCGAAATTCTGGTTCAGGGTCGATACGCCTGTCACATCGAAGTTCGACACGCAGATTGGCACTTGGAGCACATTCCCGTTGGACAGCCGAATCACTTGCAAGGTCAGTTTGTAATCGGCCGCAATCTTGTAGCTCTCGTCGTACTGCAACCCTTGCGAACGAAGGAAATTGAGGTTGAAAAAGGTGGACTGATGCGATGCGACCTGCCCGTACCATATTTTGTCGTACCTCCGCGCCGGTATCGGACGCGAAAAGCTTGCTCCGTTCATTGTGCGATAG
>JAEEGH010018999.1_pt1 | contig 14468 bp, 10 predicted proteins | sample 9134181 | NCBI WGS metagenome assembly JAEEGH01 (sample SAMN16246544, study PRJNA631951) | gut metagenome | biome: gut microbiome; feature: rumen; material: DP-attached | host: Bos | place: Iran: Karaj | collected 2018-10 | reverse complement strand
GCTATACCTTGGCTACACCTTGGGAATACCTTGGGTACACCTTGGGTGGAGTATGTGAAATCTGTGACAAAGGTATATAAATTCTATGAAATAGAAAAAGAAAGGGTGATTTTTTTTACTGACAAGCACCTCCACATTTCCAGAATTGTCAACTGGCGCTCGCCAGCAGGGTGGCGCATCGCCGAAGTCAGGAAGCAGGAGCCGACGCCACGCTCTGGAACACGCTATGACATCATCAAGAGGACAAGGCAGGAAGAGGAGCTGGCAAAGACAAGGCTGAGGTTAGTCCTGTAACCCAGCGCAATCGGCACACCAATAACACACACCCAAGGCCTTCAGTTTTTTGCGGAAAGGCCTTTGATTTTTTGCAGAAAGGCCTTTGCGAAAATTTTGACCGACTTTGTCCTTATTTGTATATATACATACTGTCATTCCCGTATATGATTGAATATCAGAGAGAAACAGGAGAAAGTGCCCTTCTGGGGCATATACAAGTGTATGCGACCTCTTGCAAAGCGAAAAAAAATGATGTAACTTTGCCCCCGCAAACGTTCTAATAACTATATCGGAATGAAAAAGATTATGTCAATAACCCTCCTCCTCGGTCTGTTTGCCATCCTTGGCGTAGGGTGCCACTCGATGTTTACCGAGAAGCCGGCGTCCCAGGCCCTGCGCCTACTTCGCCAGGGAGAAGTCTGCATGCAGCACGAGCAGGAGGATAGCGCACTACACCTCTGGCTCGAGGCAGCCGACATGGATGGGGTAGGGGCGGAGGTGCAGTACGAGCTGAACAGCCGCCTGGCCCGTTTCTACGAGCAGAAAAACATGTTCCTGCTTCAGGCCGAACGCCTGCAGAAGATGCTCGAGGCGGCTCAGCAGACACAGGAGGTGCAAAAGATAGCCCATACCTATTATAACATAGGCGTGGCAGAGTTCACTCAGGCCAATTATGGTCGGGCTGCCAGCAGCCTGCAGCGGGCCTATGCGATGGCCGACGCCGACTCGTCCCTCTTCAGGGCACAATGCCAGCTCATGCTGGGGCAGGTGTATCTGCAAACCGAGGATACCGATGCCATGAGCACAGCACTGGCCCGTGCCGTCAGCGAGCATGACAGCATTTGCCACGACGAGCTCTTCCATCTGACCCTGGCCTATCAGCTCTACTATGAACAAGACTACGAAAAGCTGGAGCAGCACATTGCCGACTGGCTGAAGAGCGACGGCAGCTATACGCGCATTGAGCTGCTGCGCCTGCTGGCCGATGTGCACGAAGCACAGGGACAAATGGCCCTGGCACTCGAGGAGACGCGGCGCCTGGCTGCCCTCACCGATTCCGTCAGGGCGCAGGAGGCCTCAGACGCTACAGCACGCATCCACCGCCTGCAACATGACAACCAGATGGCTCAGGCCGCCCAGCAGCAACAGATACTGCGCTCGCAGATGAACAGCCGCCTGCTGGGCATTGCCCTCCTCCTGGTCATCATCATCCTGCTGTGCGCCTATGCTGTGACGACTCTGCGCCGCCGCACCCTACAGGCCCAGGAGGCCGAGCAGGAGGCACGCCGCCTGGCCGACGAGGCCGTAAGGAACGAAGCCGAGGTGAGGGAGATGAACGAGGACCTGCAGCGCCGCTACCACGAACACCTCTATGCCATCCTGCTGCCCATCATCAACGCCAAGCGCACGAGCAACGGGCACATCGACCTCAACGAGAAATCCTGGCAGTTGATAGAGGAGAACACCGACCTTGTGCTGCCACGCTTCACCCTGCAACTGCGCAAGAACCATCCCTCTCTGAGCGACGAGGACGTGCGCTTCTGCTGCCTCGTGGCCATAAGGGTGCCCAACCCCGTGATTGCCAACATCTACGGCATCGCCTCCTCTTCAGTGGCGGTGAGGAAGCAACGCATGAAACGAAAACTTGACGAAAGCCTCGTCAACGAGACTTTGGAAACCTACTTGACACACTACGGATTATGAAACAGATTCTCATCATACTGTCACTTCTCACCACCCTTCCACTCCCTGCGCAATACGTGTGGAAAGAGGGAACGCAATGGCTGGTGACTTACGAGGACGGCAGCGAAGGCAACTTCTTCCTTGAAGGAAAAACCACCATTGAAGGGATGGAGTACCTCAACCTGAAAAGCGTCGCCACAGAAAAACCGGACACATCCCTCATCGGATACATACGAACGGAGAGAGGCGACACTGTGGTGTACGCTCGGTTCAATCTCTCTTATGCGTATGGCGAGGAACATGTGCTCTACAACTTCGGAACATTCGAGGAGGGCACCTTTTTGCAATATAGCGAAACAGATCTCGACTCTTGGGAAGTCGGGCTGCATACCATTACGATTGACAGCGATTCGCTCTGTTATTTTCATGATGTCATTGAGCCTGGCGACATCCTGCCTTGCTACAATGACATCGTGTTCAAGGTGGGACATATTGGAGGACCAATGTTTTTGATCATTTTAGAGGACGAGACCGGAAGAGACCCTGACGATCCGATTCCTCCTGGTCCTCAAAGGCCCAAGCGCAAGAACATCAGCCACACGGTGCTGAAACTCAACGACCAGGAGATGACGCTTTCACCCACTGGTTTCATCCCCATAACGATGACAACCTCCAATAGCCTCTATTACAACCTGCAAGGAACACGTGTGTTGATTCCACAAAAAGGCATCCATATTAAGGATGGGAGGAAAATCATCATCCGGTGACAAAATCAACAAGATAAAACTACAATCACTATGAAAAGATATTTCACACTCATCCTCTTGCTGGCGACATCCCTAGGCACGATGGCTCAGAATGACGCAGAGCCGTTGGGAACCATTTACCAGAAGTTCTCCTTCACCTTGTTCGACAAGGTGGTTGAGTTTAAAAATGAGGATGAAAGCAAGAATGTAATCCTCTCACCACTTTCCGCACAGATGGCTCTCTCGATGGTGCAGAACGGTGCTGCCAACAACACCCTCGCAGAGATACAACAAGCCATGGGCATCGGTGGATACACCAGCGAAGAAGTGAACACGTACAACCTGCAATTGGCAGAGCTTCTCACCTACCGGCCACCATTCAGTTATGACGATTATGACTTTTGTGATACAGAGGAAACTGCGAGAGAACAATATGAGGCAGACCACCCCGTCTGCGAGATGGCCAACGGGGTGTGGAGCAAACCCAATGTCTCCTTGTACGACAGTTTCAAGGAGAAGTTGACAACTTACTACGATGCCGAGGTGGGTCAAGCCGACTTCGGTACGCAAGAGGGCGTTGATTTCATCAACGGATGGGTGAGCGAGAAAACCCACCAACTCATCCCTTCCATCCTCGACAAGCCCAACTCTGACATCGCGGTATTGCTCGCCAACGCGCTCTACTTCAAAGGCAATTGGTCATCACCTTTCGAAACCTACAATACCCATACGGAAAAATTCCATCTGCCAGACGGGAACACCACGGATGTGGATATGATGCAAAAGGCTTTTTATTGCCGTTGCGTTTTAACGGACAAATTCTCCAGTGCCACCATACCTTATGGGGATGGGGATTTCTCGATGACCATCTTCCTGCCGACAGACACCCAGGGCTTTCCTCCTCTTACCTTCGACGATTGGTGGGTTGTCATGGATATCAAATTAGGACCCACACCCATCAATCTGCATATGCCAAAATTTGAAATCGAAGGGAATTACGATTTGGTGGGGGTTTTCAAATCACTTGGGATGGAAGAAACCTTCACCCCGAATGCCGACTTCAGCCAGACCAGCAACGTGCCGTTATGGGTTGACAATATCTTCCAAAGCTGGAAAATCAAAGTCGATGAGCAAGGCACCGAGGCTGCCGCTGTCACTGCCATGGTGATTCCACCAGGTGGTGAGGAGGAGTTCCCTGATGTTTCAGACTTTGTAATCGACCGTCCTTTCTATTTCACCATCCAGCACCGTCCCACAAACACTATTCTCTTCGTAGGACGAATGATGGAAATCGGCAAACCAACTCTTTCGCCCGACAGCATCAATCCTCCTGAATCGTCTGTTGAATCTTCCAACCAAGGTGTTCGCAACCTCTACGGCATCAAGGTGGCAGACAATGCTACCAATATGAGCACCCTGCCTCCCGGCATCTACATCACCAATGGCAAAAAAATCGTGATTAAGTGAGAGAAAACCCAAACTCGGTTGAGGTCTTCCGAACGTGAACGATTAGTGGCAACGCTCAAAATCGTGATTAAGTGAAAGGAGAATTAGATTTCACAAAATTACAAACTATTGCGAACAGACCATAAAAAGGGGGAATTTAATGATAATTGATGTAAAAAATGAAGATGTTTTCACAGAATTGTTGTAATTTTGCCGTAGAATTATTGCAACACGTAAATTGTTAACATCAATGTTGTCAACGAAGAGAAAATACCCGGTAGGCATCCAGAGCTTCGAAAGCATCCGCATGGACGGATATGTTTATGTCGATAAGACCCCGCTTATCTACAAGATGATTACCGAGGGCAAGCCCTATTTCCTGAGCCGTCCCCGCCGCTTCGGCAAGTCGTTGCTCGTCTCGACGCTGGCAGCCGTCTTCGAGGGTCGCCGCGAACTGTTCGAGGCGTTCACCACTGAGGACGGTATCGAGCAGCCGCAACTCTACATCGCCACCACCAATTGGCGGTGGGAGAAGTTCCCTGTGCTGCGCTTCGATTTCAGCGCCAACAACCTCACGTCGATAGAGAAGATGGACGAGTATGTCGACAAGACATTGGCGGACTACGAGAAGCAGTACGGCCTGTCTGCTGGCAACGCCAGCACCAGTCCTCGCATGGTGGATATTGTCCGCACAGCCCACGAGCAGACGGGGCGCAAGGTGGTGGTGCTCTGCGACGAGTACGACAACATGATGCTCCACAGCATAGGCGACCCGGAAACGCAGACCATCGTGCGCGATAGGTTCCAAGACCTGTTCGCTCCGCTAAAGGGTCTCGACGACCACCTGCAGTTCGTCTTTATCACCGGCATCTCGAAGTTCTCGCAAATGGGAATCTTCTCAAAACTCAACAACCTGGAGAATATCTCGATGCAACCCATCTACGAGAGTATCTGTGGCATCAGTGAGGAGGAACTGACCACCGTGTTGCGCCCTGACATCGAGCTGATGGCTGCAAGCCGCGGCAAGACCTACGACGAGACGCTTGCCGCACTGAAGCGCATGTATGACGGCTATCACTTCAGTGAAGGTATGACCGATATGTACAATCCTTTCAGTATGGTGAACGCTTTGAAGTCTGGGAAAATAGATAAGTACTGGTTCGACAGTGCTACGCCGAGTGCCCTCATCGCCATGCTTCGCGAAATGCCTCCGCTGGAAATCAGCGACGTTGACGGTGCCTTATGTGAGTCGGGTGATTTCAACAAAGCCTTCGACAGCTACCAGGCCCCGCTGCCCGTACTATACCAAAGTGGATACCTGACCATCAAGTCCTACGACGAGGAGGACGACCTCTATACGCTGGGGTTCCCAAACGAGGAAGTGAGGAAGGGCTTTGCCGGCAGCCTCTATAGTTATGTCACTAATTCGATGGGCGATGACCGTGAACGCTCTGCATTGATGAAGGCCTACAAGGCGTTCCGCCGTACCGATGACCTCCCTGCCTTCATCGACGCCATCAAGACTTTCTTCGCTGGTGTGCCTTACCATTGGGAGAAAGATAACAAGAACGAGCACTATTATCACGCGCTGCTCTACACGCTGCTTATGGCCTTCGGTGCCGATGTCCGAGCCGAGGAGCCGGGTGCCAAGGGCCGCTCAGACATCACGCTGCTTATGCCAAAGGGCATCTACGTTATGGAACTGAAGTACGACGACACCGTGGAAGCCGCCCTCGACCAGATTGACCGCAAGGGCTATGCTGGAAAGTACTTGCTAGATGGCCGCCCCGTCACCAAAGTAGGCATCGCCTTCTCCTCCGCAGAGCGCAACATCATTGACTGGAAGGCCGTGCCTGCCGACATTTAGCAGGCATACGTTCTTCGACGAGATTTCTTCCGTCGCGAAGTGATTATTTCGGTAATGGCTCATCGCTCCTTGTCTAGGAAAAGCTCTATCTATTTTTCTTCCAATGTGGTGGCTTTCAAATAATCCACCAACAGGTCCAATGCCGACAATATGTTTACAAGGATGTCACGATTGAATTGATAATGCTTCACGGTTCACAGCATGGCAAGCCTTTCAGGCACTTGATAGGGGAACTCTTTCAGTCTAAAATTTGGTCTTAGTAACCTTATCTTCGTTGGCTACGAAGTCTGATTTCTTAGTTGTCTTAGTCATGGTTGCTTCGACAAAGGCTTGGTATGTGCTGCTAAGAGCATCTGGGTGGCACAGGAAGGGACGGGAAATCAACGCTTGGCATACTGGGCATATGTGTCGATTAATCCTATCCTTCTCTCGCGCATCTGCACGAATAGTTGCCGTCTTGCCTTGAGCAGTTCAATGTCGAGGAGCATGTTTGTCCTGGCATCAAGTTGTGTGTTGTCGATATAGTCGATTACGGCAGCCAGATGATTGATGACCTCTTTGAAGGCGGCACTCTCCGGGATTTTCTTTGATATGAGTTCCTTTTCGAGTTCGATATTAGGGTCTCCATCGGCAATGCTATAGTCGGTTTCTGATTCTAAGGATTCCTGAAGGCTGTTGATCTCATTGTCAAATTCCAGGATGATTTGGAAATAGCGGTTGATCATCTCGTCATTTGCCATCTGTCTTTTTTCAGCCAGGGTGGGGGAGTGCTCCTCATCCTGCTTTTGCTGTTCATCGCTTTGTTTCCTAATCACTCTTTTCTTGCCGAAGAAGAATCTGGCTTGGTCGAAAAGGGCTTCCATGTCCTCTGTCCTTGAGTTCAGTTTTCCCAGTTGTTTGACGATGGCGTTGGGAGTCCGGTTGAAATGCTCCGCGAGTTGGAAGATGTTCCAGCCTTCAAGGAATCTCTTCTGCAGCATCTCACCATCTTCTTTGGACCATCTTCGGCCATATTCAGTAGCCACCTGTGTGATGGTCTTCGTTTGGTCGTAATATCCGTCATCCATCCGTCTCTTGCTATTTGGGTTTTCAAGTCCGGACAAAAGCCGTGTACGTAGGAGCACGGCCATGGGGGTGCGGTCGAGTTCTTCGGAAATCTTTTGCAGGGAGGCGCCTTCGGAAGCCATGCGCTGAAGGGTAGCGTCATCCTGGGCGGTCCATTTCTTTATCATATTCATGTGGTATGATTTTGGTGTTATTGATTCTGTTGATGGAAAAGCAGTGAAAATGATGCCTTTAAATCTTGATAACCTTCATTCGTCGTAGCGGTGGATGGTATCTTCGAGCATCTGCCGCACCTTGTCGGCCAGCCATTGGGGTTGCAGGACCTTGATTTGGCTTGAGCGTGAGAGGAGGTGTCCCATGAAGTCGAGGGTGGGTCGCAGCCATAGTTCAAAATCCGCATATTCTTTGCCTTCGGACACCACTTTCTGTGAGTGGTGGAAGGGCAGGTCGCGCATGTAATAGCGCTCATTCCCGAAAGCGCGGATGATGACCCGCTGCAAGGGAGTGTCGTTGTCCTTCACGATGCCGAAACACTCCCAGAAATACTCCGATGCGTCGAAGTCCTTTAGGATGGAGAACGTCTCTTCCGTCATGGAGATGTCCAGGATGCGGTCGAAGGAATAGACCCTGAACTCATCTTCCTCCTGATGTGCGAGCACATACCACCGCCGGTGGTAGAGCTTGATGCAGTAGGGTTCTATCTTCACTTCCTTGGTTGTCTCCGTGCCATATTTTCTGTATTGGATGATGGTACGGAGGTTCTTCCTCATGGCTTCCACTATTTCTGTCAGGATGGTTCCTGCGGCGGGGATGGTCTCCAGCAGGATGCGGTCCTGCAGGCTCAGGCTCTCGAAGACCACGTTGCTGACGGAGAGCGTTGACAGCATCCAGTTCTGTATGGTGTCCTCACGCAGGACATCCTCATTGCCGATGTAATAGCGGTATCCGCCGCGTCGTTTGCAGTCGATGATGATGCCGAAGATGTCCTCTATGGCTATCCTGTGGCGGTTGAATGTGCTCCTGGCCATCTCAACACCCTGGCTCATGTCTGTCTGCAGCCATTTCTCATTGATGTCGTTTAATGATATATATCCGGCCTGGTGGATGGTGTTCACCAGCCAGATGTATTCCTTGAAGAGTTCAGGTGTTTTCATAGAAATAAGTTTTTTAGGCGCAAATTTAGAGTGAACATGTGCCAAATCATGGGACATCTGAGGGAAAATTGATGTTTTTTTCCTTTTTTCTGATTGGAAGAATGATGAAGCGAGTCAGATCGTGAAACAAGTAAGCTGATAAAGACAAAGAATTATACTCTTTTTTTCCGTATTCCTGGTAAATGTTATAGGGAAAAGTGCGGCAAGTGTGACTAACGGATGATGCTCAGAAAGGGATGAATACCTGAAAAGTGATGTCTTTTTTGAAAATGACTCAAACGTGTGCCGTGATTTGGGACATGTTGGGTTTACCTTTGCAGATGAAGTAGGAGATTAGCAATCAAGTAATCGCTTTCTATCTGTATAAATGTGTAAAGGTTGAACGAAAAATGTTATTGTTATGAAAAGATTTCTATGTTCTATTATGCTGTGCGTGATGGCCTGTTTGGTTTGCAGTGCCCAATCGTATAAGGAGGTCTTTGCGGAAGGCAGGAAAACACTTTCCTTCGGACTGCATTTCGGTGCCATCGGACAGGCACAGGACCTCGGACTGCAGATTATCGTGGGAAGTGTGACCTTCTATAACGTGTATGTGGATTTCGGGGGCTGGCCACAGGCCCATGGCAGTGACGTGAGGATTGACAAATGGGATGAAGACAGGGCTTATCTCTTTCATTTCGGATATCAGGTGCCCGTCACAAGGTGGCTGAAGGTCACGCCGATGATAGGCTATGCTTGTGATGAGACGGGGTATACAGACGGCTCAGACTGGAGAGTCACCGACAGTGGCATCCACAACAAGTTCCATGCAGACAAGGAGGTCAAGGGCTTTGATTATGGAGGCCAGGTTACTTTCGCCATACCTGTCGGCAAGAGGACGGACTTGCATCTTATGGGCACCTATACGAAGTATTGCTGGTATGGGGGAATAGGTTTGGGAGTGAAAATGTGAAAAGTGTTGATTATCGGAATAGGCCGATGATATAGGTGAGCTGCATCCAAGAAGGAAAAGACAAACTCCCGTTATCTTCTTGGATGCTGTTTTTTTGGATGGTTCATTCTCATTGGACTGCCACGTTGGAGACGGTCCGGATGCCTGGTGTAGGCGGTAGTGTGCAGATGATGTGCTTGTCGCGGTTGACAAGCAGGATGTGCGGCTGCAAGGCCTTGTCGCCATGCCCCTGCCAGTTGGTCAGCAGCAGGCCCTTCCCCTCGATGTACTGCATGCCCGACATGAAACGGAGGGGACTGCCCGGCAAGTCATCGTTGGTCAGTCTCCACACCAGTTGCTTGTCGGGAGAGTATTCCTCGATGCGCGGATTCTTGTTGGCGTCCGCTATGGAGACGATGGTGTTGCCATTCGGCAGCCGGATGACGGAGTGTGCCCGTCCTGGGGTGCTGACCTCCCAAACCACCCGTCCCCGGGCATCGTATTCCACCGCTTTCTCTCCCCGGTAGTGCGCCACCAGGTAATGGCCGTTGGGCAGCCACCGTGCGTTCCTCATGAATGCTATGTCATCGGCCTTGCTGCCTTTGGGGAGGATGTTGACGGCACGTGCTATCCGTCCTTTGGGAGTGACCTCCAAGAGGCGGCCTTTCTCACATTCCCCGATAAAAGTGTTGCCGTTGGGCAGCCGCTGGCAGGCGAAGACGTGGCATTCGGACTGGTAGCGGAATATGGTGTCGCCGCGCGAGTTCATTTCCAGCACACCATCGCCCGTGGTGAACAGGATGTTCCCGTTGTCGAGCAGTGAAAGGTCGTTGGATAGGGGAGCGGCATGCTCCCATGCCACCTGCCCGTTATCCAGTCGCAGCACCTTGCCTTGGGTGTAATCCGTCATATAGGCGTTTAGTGGGAAATGGTGGCGGAAATGGTGCTCCACGATTCCCGTGCCGATAATAAAAGAACCGAAGGCTGCGTAGGTGCTGATCTCCCGTGGTTGTGAGATATAGTCCTTGTAACTTCCCTTGATGCCGATGCTGCTGCAGTCGATGAGGTTGTATTCACCATCGCTGTTGCGGATGGTCTTTTGTATGATGCCTTGGTAAGCCCTGTCCACAACTGGCTGGTATTCCGAGGCAGGGATATAGCCTTTGTTGATGGCCGTCTGTAGCAGATAGATGTACATGCCCGTTCCAGATGTCTCGTTCCAGTTGCCCGCTTCGGTCGGCTTGTCCACCACCTGGCACCACATCCCGGTCTTCTGGTCCTGGCTCTCTTTCAGTCCTTTGCACATCTTTTGCAGGTTGGACATCAGTTCGTTGCGTCCTGGCAGGTTTTCAGGCAGGAAGTCAAAGACATCAGCCATCAGCACGGCCACCCATCCCAGTCCCTCGCTCCACACCTCGGGCGAGTGGTTGTCTGACTCTTTCGCCCAGCCGGCCTTGCCTTGTTCAGCCCAGCCGTGGTAGAGCAGCCCGTTGTCCTTGCCACAGAGTTGGAAGATCCCCTGTATCTGTCGGGTCACTTCCTCGAAGTCCTCCGGATGCCCGAGCGTTTTGGCATACCTTGCGAGAAAGATCTGTCCCATGAACACACCGTCCACCCATACCTGTGGAATAGTATGGGAGTGGTAGAACATATTGTGTTTGTTGCGGGGATAGTTGTCGAAACCGCGCCGGATGGTTTCCGCTGCTTTGGCATATCTTGCCTCCTTGGTCAGCTCATACATCAGCAGACAGGCATAGCCCGGGATGAAGTTGTCGAGTGCGCGTGGTGAGAAGTTCGGTACGTTGCCGTCAGCATCCACGTTCTGGTCCACATAGCGGCGTATGTAGTTCAGATAGGTAGAGTCGTTGGTCTGCCGCCACAGTTTCTCCATGGCGAACATGATGTAGCCCGCCTGCCAGGTGAAGTGGTTGGACTGGTTGCCCCATCGTATCACGTTAGGGTCGGGGTGGCTGATGATGAAACTCTTGGCCACCTCCTCGGAATACATTCTTGGTGCGGCATGGGCTGTTGACATAATGATGCCAATCAGAGAGAGGAGTAGGATTTTCTTTAACATAGGTATGTCGTGTAATTGTTGTAAAGGTACATCTTTTTTCAGGAAGGACTGCTTAAACAGGAACGAGAAGATTCATCGTGTCTGCATCTCAAAATAAGCATGGTTGAAATCACCTTTCTTGAGGTCTTCGCTGGGAACAAAGCAGTAGATGCGTGCATCAGAATCAAGATACAGGTCTCTTAGGTCTATTTGGAAAAGAAGCAATCTGCCACTACAGTCAATCGGTTCATAATAAAAACCGGCATAACCAAGCAAGCTCCCTCGCCAGTCGTCTTGTACCTTTTTCGGATAGTCACCATGGCAAAACATGTCTGCCATCCATTGATAGGTATCCTCTTCAACGTTTTCCTTTTCGAGGCATACATCCCTATAGTCTGGCAACGACTTCTCTGTTTCAAATATCAGCCGCTCCTCATTCTTGATAATAATCCGCTCCATCTGATTGTCTTCATCGAAGGGATGCAGGTCATTGCGAGTACAGTCTGAATATATGATTCTAAAGTAGTTGTTGTTGCCTTGTTGCTGCCACCAATCTTCAATATGTCCCTCCGACAGTTCCTCGCTACCCAGCCCCTCTATATCATAAAAGAAATAAAGCATGCCCGAAGATGGCAGCATGTGCTTCTTGTCATACGTGGAGACATCCTTGAGGTTGACTTGGAAGACAAACGACAAAGGCCTGTTGTCGTCTGTCACCGGCCATGTGAATCCTTTTGCGACATCCGGCTCTCCTCCGAACTTGGAATCCCCAACGATCATCTCGCCTTTGTCTGTAGAACTCATCGATATGGCCGAACGTTCGAGTTCAGTGAGCAGGGGATTGATCGTGTTGATGGTCACCTTTTGTGTATTCTCCTGATGGCGGAGGAAGTTCAGTGCTGAGATTTGCCGTAAAAGCGAACCATTGTCTTTCAGGTCACTGTCGTTGTAGAAGACCGTATAGCTGCGCCAAAATGTGGATAGTTTCATATAGGTACGGAAGAAATCAACACGCTTGATGTCTTTCCAATCTATATGGTCGGTCACCAGACAATGATTTGAATCATCCCATGAATCAAAACGGTCATCACCGACAAGGATGACCTCTCCCTCCTCATTTATGTTGTAGGGCATGATAAAAGACAGACCCTCGTCGTTGAGCCTTATCATCAGAGGTCCCTCGTTCCAGACGGTCTTCCAGAATTTCCGATGTATCGCCAATACAACCAATTCCCATAGAAAGAATAGGATGAAAAGCAAGATGAGCACGGAATGGATGGGTGTTTTGACATCATCGTCCAGCAATAGAATTAGGATAAAGCAGCCATAGAAGATAACGATGCCGGCGCCTATTCCCATATCTCTCGGATTGAAAAAAGCACGGCGGATATAACTCCAGAATGTCGTTGGATATGCCCTTACCGCCACCCAGTCGTTGTCGGTCTGATTGGTCTTTATCGGCTTCATGGCCTTTTGTCCCACCCAACCTCGATATGAGATGAACAGGCCGAAATAGAACAGCAACAGAAAATACAGATACAAGGAAATCGACTGAGCCTTATGGGCAAGGCATGCAGCGATGAAGCCACCCAGGCCCAATACAGCCAAAAGAATGCCCAGCCCCACGGTTAGACAAAACAAGAAGCGCTTTGATAAAGAAAGCCCTGATTCTATGGCTGAAATGAAGACATTTTTCTTGTTCATGGCAGTTTATCTCGATTTCCAAAGCGAAGATTCACTCACTTCTGAATGTGATGGGCATGGTGAATTTCGCTCTTATCGGTTTGTTGTTTTGGGATGCAGGTATCCATTTTGGCATGGCTTTCACCACACGGAGAACTTCTTCATCAAGTTCTGGGGCAACCTTACGCACCAACTCTATGTCGCTTAACGACCCGTCAGGTTCGACAAAGAAAGAGACAACCACTCGCCCTTGAATACTTGCACATCCTGATGTGTAATGGATGTTTTTAGACAACCAATCAAGCAGGGCCCCATTGCCACCAGGGAAATGGGGGTGCTCATCCACTACGTCATAAACCTTGCTGGTAAACTCCCTTTCCGTAATTGTATCTCCCTTGTTCGTTGATTCTGCTATTTGTAACAACAGATAGAACCTTTCCCAAAATAACGGATACTTGTCGTATTGTATGTCTTTCAGAAAAGACATGACGTATTCATGGCCTACATACCTTTCCTTGCCTTGAGAGAGCACTTTCCATGGCGTGCCATCGAAATACCATTGAGGCTCAATAGTGATGCTCCCGGCGTTGTTGCATATCAATTCTATTATCAATGTCGGTTTGGAATGGACACCTATGAAGGATGTGGGTGAGATGGATGACTCAATGATGTTTACAATATCGCTGCGACTTAGTGACATGAATGCATCTTCTTCCAGTTCATATTGTTCTTTCTTGAAGTCATCCAAAAAGGGTAAATAGTTGTCAAGGCTGTCTTTATCGTTGATAATCTTTATGTAATTGGAATAATCGTCTTTCGTAATCTTGATGAATTCGCAGCGGTCTTCGATAGCGTACGTGTTGCAGTCATTCAGCAGTTTTGACACACTTTCCTTGGATATGGTCTTTGGCAACTGCCGGGCATTATGTACATTGTGTGATTTCTCCAACTGCAGTTTATATGCCTTTTTATGAAATGCATAGCACGCCGTGGAACGGAATATCCCGTAGCCGCCATTATGATAACCATATGTGATGCGAATGCTGTCAATATCATTTTGACCTTTTGCCAATCCATACACACAGGTGTTGATTAACAAGATGAAAATGACAAGCACCTTTTGATTCAAATTATTTAAAAATCCCATAGCAAGAATAAAACGTATCAAATCCGTCCCCGCGATTCACAAAAGTAAGACTTTTTCTTGAATTACACTAATAACTCGCTGATTATTAACAATTTAATTTTTAAGATGTCTTCCGTAATCCAAACCGTATTCATCTTCCAAATATCTATAAACCTCTTTTAAATATAAAATGATTTCATCGTTGTTTAGTTGTAATTTGTCAATACATGCGCAAAAGTTAGTACTGTGTTTTCTCAACCTTCCTTTCATTATGGATATTTTTCTCTGCAAGTCTAACACTTTTTTACCATTCCACAAAGGTAATATGTATCAAATTCCCCGTTCTCCATGATACACGGCCTCTTCCGCCTCCTTGATGACCGCTCCATCCTGTTCAATGTCGAGTGGTTGCTGATATGCTGCATGTATCGCTCG
>JAEEGH010018998.1_pt1 | contig 14468 bp, 11 predicted proteins | sample 9134181 | NCBI WGS metagenome assembly JAEEGH01 (sample SAMN16246544, study PRJNA631951) | gut metagenome | biome: gut microbiome; feature: rumen; material: DP-attached | host: Bos | place: Iran: Karaj | collected 2018-10 | reverse complement strand
CATTCTGCAAGTGGAGGCCGTCTACGTGGCGTGCAAAGAGACCATAAGCAGGCGTAGGCCCAGCCCAGCGGGGTTCGGGATAGTTCGTGCCTTGTTCACGATAGGGCGTCGTCACCTTCTTGCCCCCGCCCCGATACTGGATGCGGATGTTTGTGAGCGACACGTTTCTGATGGGTTCACCCTCCATACCTGTGATAATGATGCCGGCCAGTGAGTCGCAATCATCGGCAATCACATTGTTAATATATATGTCACGTGCAGATGATAGTCGTGTCACTTCTTTGGGCCCGCGGTTACGACAGCCCGTTGTGATATAGATGGGATAATGGTGCACGTGGCTTAGTGAAACGTTCGATACCGTGATGTTCTCCATCCGTCCTTGGTCCACCTCTTCGAATGCGAGGCCGCTACTCCACATACAGGTGCAGTTGGAGATGGTGATATTTCGATAGCCACCGTTCGACTCGGTGCCGAGCTTGATACGCCCGCACACCCAGTTCACCTTTTCCGGGATATACTCGCCACTCAGGAAAGTCCCTAGTTTATAGCCCGTCACAACGCAGTTGGTGATGAGGATGTGCTCGCATAGTACAGGCCGCTTCAGGGCATAAGAACTCTTCAGTACGATAGCATCGTCATTGGGTGTGTTCACCTTGGTATTGCTCACGGTGAAGTATTTGCAACAATCGATGTCGATACCGTCGCGGTTGGTGTCAATCGTCACGTTATCAATCGTACCGATGTCGCAGCCTGTAGTAATGATGGCGAAGTGTCCGCCACGAAAGATGGTGATGTCACGGATGGTGACGTTACGACACAGTTTCAGGGCAATAGCCTTGTCGCCCGTACCTATCGAACCGCCCTGCACGTTGCCGGCCTTTTCGGTATCGCGCTTCGTCAGCCCCTCGCCGTCAATCATCCCATGACCAGTAATGCTGACGTTCTGCTGTCCTTCGGCCCAGATTAGCGAGTTGTGGAAATAGGTATGCCCACCGTCCTGATATTCAGGTCCGCCAAAGACCTCGCTCTTGTCGTATGCCTTCATCTCTGCAGGGGCTGCCAGAATCTTCGCCCCAGTCATCAGGTGCAGGTCTACGTTGCTCTTCAACCGGATACTTCCACAGAGATACGTTCCTGCCGTCAACAAAACCTGTCCGCCGCCATTCCTTGTGGCTGCTTCTATCGCTTTGTTGATGGCCACATGGTCAAGAGCCTTGCCATCACCCTTGGCCCCATAGTCACGCACGTCATAGACACCAGGTACTGCAGCCTCCACGCCCAAAACGCACAAGGCCAGCAGCATACTGCATAATAATCGCTGTTTCATATATCAATCAGTAGTTTGTTTTCTGGGGGCAAAGATAGTTGAATATACCGACATCTGACTGCACTTTTTGATTTTCCTACCCTTTTTTATGGCAATAAAAGTTAAAACAGAGTTTTAATAACGAAATAATCATTACCTTTGCATTCAAAGACAATAAATTCATCATTTCTATGGTAGACAATATCAAATACGGCATTTTCCCAAACCCGCAGCCCGATGCTGAGGGGAAGACAACTTATCAGGTGCGGCACATGCCTGACGGCACAATGAACGAGAAAGAATTTCTTGCTCACCTGAAGTATCACAACACCTACAACACTACCACGATGTTGTCATCGCTCATCGTGCTTAAAGACGAGATCATTGAACAGCTGCGTAACAACAAGCGGTTCCGAATTGATGGCATCGGTACCTTCCAGATGAAAGTAGGCTTGAAGACGAAGTATGACGAGGAAGGCAACCCCATCAAACCTCACTTTACCGATCCCGACAAGATAACGGCCAACGATGTGGAGGTGCAGGGTGTTTCTTTCACGCCAGACCCCAGTTTCATAAAAGCGCTGAAGACGAAGACTTCCACCCGCAACAAATTCGGTCGCGGGCCTGCTGGCAGGAACAAGCCTTACACCCGTGAACAGGTTGTCGGGTTCCTAGACAATTATCTGAAGGAGCACCATTCCATCACCCGCAAGCAGTTGCAATACGGCCTGAACATCACGGAATACCGCGCCCAGAAATGGCTTGACGACCTGACGGCTGAGGAATTCTCAAAATACTACTGCAAGAAACAGGGCAATACCTACGTCTATTATCGTTACGGCTGGGAAAAATAAAATTCTCCGCCACCATTCCTAACCGTCTGATAGACAGCGGAATGATGGCGGAGCAATTTTACCTTTTTACTTTTTTACCTTTATACCTTTCTATGCCGCCAAGACCCAATAACCGTCAGTATCGTGATGCCCCACACGCTTCACGCCAAGTCGCGTCATAGACCTGCCGAAAGCGTTGGCAGTCACACCCGCCATTGTCTTCTGCGAATGTTTTTCCAGTTCACGCATAATCTCCGGACCACTCATAAACGCACCCTCACCTTCCTTCTCAGGAATAATGAAGTAACGAAGAAACAGTTTCTCGACATCCGTCAGCACATAATAGTCCTTGTTGTGCTTCTCCATCTCAGCCTCATCCTCCTTCGAAAACCAGTGGGGCAACTTCTGAGTTTCAATCTCGTGCAACACCTGGGCATAAAGCTGATCATGATTGATGCCTTCCACATTGATGATGCCGTCAGGCTCTAAAATAAGGAAACGGCGTGAGCCCGTGCGGTCTGTCAGTACATGCCGTTCGTTGGTGGTACCCACAAACGAGGCGATACGTGGCAGCTGGTTGAAGTTCTTCTTATAAGCCCCAATGAAACTGGGCTTCAGCGTCTGCATCATCGACTTCAGCTCAGGCATCTGTTTACGGCCTATTTTCTCGAACTCGTCGAGGCTCACGATGGCAAACTCCACCATTTTCCGATAGGCATTGCCCTTGGCATTGATCTTGAAGTCGTCCGTGTAGTAATCGGCAATCTCTTGAGGCAGCATCGAGGTGAAGAGCGTGCTCTTGCCCAGACCCTGCTGCGGACTGATGAGCAGGAGCATCACCGCATTGGCATGCTGCCTGTCGGCTCCGAGCCACTGGGTGACGACTGCCCGTAGCCAGATACGTACCATCCGCTGGCAATAGTCCGAACTGCTGATGCGTCGGGCAAAGTCGGAGATATAGTCCGTCTTGCCATCCCATCGCCCGCGTACCTTATTAAGATAAGCCCTCACAGGATGGTAATCCACCGCCAGTTCGCTTTCGATACGCTGCTTCACATAACTAGATAGCACGAAAATCTCGCCCTCATCCTGAATCTGGCAGTTGATGGAGTTCAGCTGGCGCTTGTCAATCAACTTCCATTTGCCATCGGCACCCTTCCGCCGATATTCATAGAGATCACGCACGATGTTGTGACGAAACTCGAAGTTCTCCATCACAAAACCTGCCATGTCGTGAATAGGCCTCAGCATCTGCTGCTGCCGCTCCTCATAGCGGTCCTTAGCCGATCCACTGGGACTACCTCCCTGTTTCTGCTGGATAGGATCCGCCTTCAATCCAGATAAATCACTCTCGACTTTTTCAAGTCGTTCCAAGAGCAGGCTGTTCTGCTCTCTCACAGCATCCACACTCTCCGAGTGCTTCTCCTTCCGTTTGGTAAAGAAATCAAATATACTCATAATTTAAAGATTTTTGCACTGCAAATTTAGTGCAAAAATCCTTTGTTTACAAGAGATTTACCCTAAAATCCACTACTCAAAAACTATTGTTTTTTGGTACGGTCTCGTCAGTCCTGAGCCCGTATCTAAGCACTCTTAACTGCCGGCCTCTTTAATCTGCGACTTTAGTTCTAGCATCCTAGCACTTAAGTAGTAAGAACTTGCGACTTAAGACCTAGAATCTTGTGACTTAAGTCGCAGATTCGATAGGTACGGCCTCATTATCGTTTAGATTCCGCCTCAGCACCATTAACCTCCCGTCTTTAACCCTTTCTGGCCTAGTCCTGAGAAGGAACCCTTTCAAAAATACAGTATATACAAATTCCTCCGCCATTATCTTCCTGTAAATCAATTAATTACATCACGTGGTGGAGGAATTTTGTCACGTCAGGATAATTTGTGACAGTCACAAAATGTCCTAGTCCTCATGTGACAAAAAGAATGTTTTTAGTGTACGATTATGGATATGCCAGACCCTAGACTTATTTTATTAACTTAAATGTAACATTTTAAATCTTATTATTTTTTTTGTTTGGGAAATAATGATTACCTTTGCAGCCGTTTTTCAAAAAGTCGTACAATGAAGAAGATAATTCTTACTTTGACAGGCTTCTGTATGCTTGCCTCTGTGTCTGTACAGGCACAGGGATTTGAGTATGAGGGCCTTAATTATACCAGCCTGACTGACTCTACCGCTCAAGTGGGCTTGAACAGCGACGTCAAGGGTGACATCGTCATTCCCGACTCTGTAAGTTTCAACGGGAAGCGGCTGAAAGTGACGGCAATAGGCGAAAATGCCTTTTACACATGGTTTTTGTCTGAAGGTATTACCTCTGTTGTGTTACCAAAAGGTCTTGTCTCTATTGGCAATTACGCTTTTTACAATCAGAATCGTCTTTCGGCCATTGACATCCCCGAGACGGTGGAGTATCTCGGTATCGGCGCTTTGTCGCATACCAGCCTGAAGGCCATTGAGTTGAAGCGCACACCTAAGGAGATGCAATTCTCTGTGTTCAGCGATTGTGATTCGTTGGAGCGGGCTGTGATGCCTAGTGACATGAAAGAATTGCCCAGTGGTCTTTTCCTGCGCTGCAAGAACCTGAAAGAGGTTGTACTGCCAGAGACCATGACTGCTATCGGTGCTGACGCCTTTCAGGGTTGTACTTCGTTGGAAAGCTTTCGACTGCCCGATAGTCTGAAGGTTATTCAGGGCAGTGCTTTCTGGGGATGTTCGAAGTTGAAAGAAATCCGCTGGAACAAAGTTGTTGAAACATTAGGCGATTATCTGTTTGATCGTTGCGAACGACTGGAGGAAATCGCCATTCCTACAACCGTGACCTCGCTTTCCGAAGGGTGTTTCCAGAGTTGCACGGGTCTGCGTCGTATCACTATCCCGTCAACGGTGACAACCATTAGCAGGAAGGTCTTTGAAGATTGTACGGCTTTGGAGGAAGTCAGTTGGGACGGTGTGACCATCACATCCATTCCTGAAGGAATGTTCAAAAACTGTAAAAAGCTGCGTCATGTGGATATTCCTGAGTCGGTAACCCGCATCGGCTACAATGCCTTCGAGGGTTCCGGCCTCCAGTCCGTCGTATTTGGCCCCAATCTTGAAAGAATCGCCAATGATTCCTTCAAGGACTGCAGCAGTCTCGAAGAGGTTTACCTGCGCACTGACAAACTCGACGAACTGAGCAATTACTACAGTTATTTCTCTTCTGTCTCTTGCTATTTCGGCACTTTGTATGTGCCTGAGGGACAGAAGAACAAGTATATGCATCTGGACGTGTGGAACAGGTTCCAGAACATTGTAGAAGAAAACACTAGCGGAACGGAATACTGTCTGATAGACGTCAAGACGAATGGTTACAACACCTACGTGAATGATGAGGAAATCTTGCTTGAGACCCATTTGGAACAGCCTAAGGGCAGTTTGCTGACTGTCCGGTTTACGTTCGATAAGAATATGTTTGCCGATGGCACGACCCGTTACTTGAGAGGAATGAGAGTCAACGGTGTCGAACGTCTGCAGGACTGCAAGGACGGGACGCTGGTCATTGACGTCACTGAAGACCTTGATATCAGAGTGGATATCGGCTCCTATACAGCTTCGTTGGCCTTCTATCAGGATGAGCGCGGCGGACTGGAAGTGTTGTGTGAAGGTGAAAATGAGGCCAACGTCATCATCATGCCTGCCGAAGGTTATCGCGCCTCGATCTCGTATGGTCCCTGGATGAAGACCTATCCTTACAACAATCCGTGGAAAGAGAACTATACAGCCACCGACAGTCAACCGAAGACCCTTCATATGTGGCCGAGAGAAGATGTGGAAATCAAAGTAAAATACGAGAAGAAATGAAAATAAAGCTATTATTCCTCAGTCTGCTCGTCGCAGGCACTACGTTTGGCGCTGACTTCAAACAAGGATACATCAGCTATACGATTACCTCGCCGACTACTGTCAGCGTGGTGGAAGTGAACATCGGAGAGAAAACCGAGTGGGGCTTCTCGTCTCGCGACACAGCGCGTTTCGAGATACCAGAGACTGTTGAGTTCAACGGTCACCAACTGACGGTGACGGCCATTGGAAACACAGAATCCAGTTGGCAGCAAGTCTTCCTGTCTCATGTCGATCATGTTGTCTTGCCCAAGACCATTACTTCGATAGGTGACTATGCCTTTCGCTATTCTGGACTGAAAAGCGTCAACCTGCCCGACGGCGTCAGGACACTGGGCAGAGGCTGTTTCATGAGTTGTCAGTTGGAGGAAATCCACTTGCCCGATAGCCTAAATACCATTAGCTCGGAGGCTTTTGAAGGGAACAGCTTGAAGGAGATTCATTTCCCCAAAGGTCTGACTTCCATAGGGAGTCACGCTTTCATGAATTGTAAGAACCTGACGGAGATCGACCTGCCCGAAAGTCTGCAAACTCTTGAGGACTATGCGTTTTGTGGCTGCGAGAACCTCCACAAAGTCACTACGCATGGTGACCTGAAATACATCAAAAACGAATGTTTCTCATATTGTAGCAAGCTGAAGACAGTCATTTTTGGCGGAACGGTTCTGGTGTTAGGTGGATTCAGCGCCTGTAAGGCTTTGGAGAGTTTCACCGTTCCCGAGGGTACACGGGAAATCTCTTCACATACCTTCGACGGATGTTCGTCCCTGAAGGAGATAGAGATTCCTAATAGTGTACGCGAAATGGGAATACAAACATTCTCAGGCTGCACCAGTCTGAAAGAGGTGACATTACCCAGGGCGCTGAAAAGCATTTATATGGAAATGTTCAGGAATTGTAAGAGTCTGGAGACGCTTACGATTGGAGAAAATGTAAAAAGTATATCTGGTGATGCCTTCGAGGGCTGTAAGAACCTCAAGCACCTGATAGTTCGTGCTCGTAAGCCGACTTCCTATAGCTCGTCATCGTTCTCGCAGGACATCATCGACCTGTTCAATCAGGCAGAACTCAGCGTACCCACAGGCAGTAAGGATACCTACGCCAAGGCTGACTTCTGGAAGAACTTCAAGCAGGTGACAGAGTATGACCCTGGGACGCTCTATCAGACTGTTCCTCTGACCATTTGGATGGGAGGTGGTCGCGTAAGCTGCAATGGTCAAGTGTGTTCTGAAGGCGAATCCTCGCTTCTCGTGCCGGAGGGAGAACCGTTTACGTTGACTTTCCTGCCTGACGAGGGCAAAAGAGTACGTGAAGTGGAGCAAAGGTATTCCGGTGGCATAGATTATATAGGAAAGAATGTGAAGGACAACCAGTTGACCATCACCACCATCAAGCCCGAGGGCGTATTCTGGGTGTTCTTCGACGTGGCGCATGCAAACCTTGACATCCTGCAGAACGAGATGGGTTCTGTACGCCTCATAGTAGACGTCAACAAGACCTATGGCTGTCGCATCATCGAGGAAGAAGGTTGGCAAGTACATAGCATCACATACAATGGCGAGGACATTACCGACAGGGGCGGTAAGGAGAACTACATTCAGACACCCGTCGTCAAGGGCGATGCCGTTATCCGCGTTGCTTTGGAGCAAAGTCAGACAGGCATCACGAACCCTCAACAGAACGATGTGAAAGTGTTGGGTGACGCTGAAGGTATCGTCATTGAAAATGCCAAGGAGGGCGAGTCCGTCAGCGTATATCTCCTGAACGGACAACTGATCAGACGTGTCAGAAGTACTGGCAAAAACGAACACATTGCGTTGCCATCTGGAGAGATATATCTTATCAAGACAGGATCAAGAACAATTAAAATACGATTGTAATGTGAGACGGTTCTGCCCCCCATGGCTATGTCCCCATGACTACTCGGAGAGCCATGTCACGTCGGGGTCAGGAAACTTTGTGACAGTCACGAAGTACGTGACATTGCGTTATTGCAACGCCATACGTTTTTATTCGTATTTCTGAAACCGATTGCCGTTTTGCTGACTAAATCAACCGTTTCATAGAATATTTTTCGCCATAGCAGGCATTATTATTACCTTTGCATCAGATTATTAATCATACAACAATGAGAAAGGGAATAATTATGTTGCTGAGCTTGATGATCTTCTCAGGCTCGGCAATGGCACAGGAGAAACAGTCTGTCGGGCAGGAATCGAGAACAATGAGACCCAGAAGGGTTAGGATGACGCAGGAACAGATGACTGAGAAGATGGTCAGTGATCTGAAACTCGACGAGAAACAGGCTAAGAAGGTGACGAAGCTGAACAAGAAGTTCAAGACGCTTATCGAAGGAGAACAACAGGATAATATGAAAGGCCAACGTCCTCCTATGGGACAGGGCAGACCTGACGGTAATCGTGGAGGCGGCAGACCTGGTGGCGGCTTCGGAGGTGGTATGCCCGGTGGTGGCATGGGAGGCCCCGGAGGTGCTGGTGGCTTTGGCGGCGGTATGCCTGGCGGAGGTATGGGTGGTCGCGGTGGCGGCATGCGAGGTGGCCCTCGTGGTGGTATGCCCCCAACAGGTAATCAGCAGCAGTCGAGCTATGACTACGACAAACAGCAATCAAAATATGACAAGCAGATGCGCAAGTTGCTCTCAGACGAGCAATATGAGAGCTATCTGAAACTGAAACCTCAGTTCTACTCCCAGCGCAGGATCCGCGAGTTCCTGATGGGTGGCAAGGAGTAAAAAGTATTGTATCAGGATTAAATAGACCCCGGCTTGCATTCCTGCAGGTCGGGGCCTTGCTGTTTTGAAGTGGAATCACTTTATGATACCTCGATGGCCTTGGTGACCTTCTGCTTCGGCTCGGTCTTCGGCATGGTGACGGTCAGGATGCCGTCCTCAACCTTGGCAGAAATCTGATCCTTCACCACATCATCCGGCAGCGTGTAGCTCTGCTCGTAGTTCGAGTAGCTGAACTCGCGACGCAGATAGTGATGGTGCTTGTCCTCATGCTTGTGCTCCTGTTTATTCTCAATGGCGATGGTGAGGTTGCCCTCGTCGTTGATAGCCACACGGCAATATTCTTTCTTAATGCCTGGAGCTGCAAGTTCCATCGTGTAGGCCTTCTCACTCTCCTTGACATTGACTGCGGGTGCTGTACTGTTGGCACGAGGCATAAAATCAGTGTTCAGGAAATCTTCAAATACTGTTGGGAACCAACTGTTTTTAAACATTACTGGTAACATAATCAATACCTCCTAATTATACTTTTAGTTTAACGTATGTTCTGAGTGCCTTTGCCTTTGTGGCTCCGGCTCTCACTATGCTAAAAGCAATATACGTACCGAATGAAAAAATGACACTCCAAAGAGGCCAGAATGGCACGGAATTTAAACTCGCTTAAACTACGCTGTCAATTCTTTAAACTCAGTTAAACATTCGGGGGCCTTTGGGAAAATCCACATGAAAGTTTAGGGATTCAAGAATCGCAGAATAGGACTTTTCTTTTTCAAATCCCACAGAATCACCGTAACTTTGCACCGTGAATCAGAACAATGGCCGGTAATAAGAAGCCCAACAACCACGGTAAGAATGACAAGGTTGTGGTAGTGAATAACGACAAGAAGGCCTCGCACTTCGACAAGGTTGACAAAAAGACAAGTCACTTCGATACTCACAAGACCCATGCCTATCGTCCTGACGTTAAGACAACCACCATCAAGGTGAGCCGCCACGACTCTCACAAGAAGGTTGTTGCCAAGGTCGAGAACATGAAGGGCGTGATGGACACTAATTGGAATCCACGCACTCGTGAGTTGACAGTCAGCTACGATGCCAACAAGACTTCAGCCCGCAACATCAAGCAATTCGTGGCGTAAGCCATTCCATATAATTCCAAAAGATGCTCCGGCTTGCTAACTGCAGGTCGGAGCTTTGATTAATTATATCAAGCCTTTCCTTTGAACGTATATCCGATACCCTCGACCGCTATCCGGATGGCTTCTTCCGTGGCGGGGCCTTTGATGGTGAGGGTGTTGGCAGAGGCACTGGCCTTGGCTTTCTCTACGCCAGGCAGATCCTCGACGGCACGGACTACGGCTGCCTCGCAATGGCTGCAATGCATGTCCTCGACACGGTAAACGGTCACGTCTGGGTCTGACGGCTTTTGGGCGGTAAACTTGCTGAAAAACTTCATCATAAGAGCAAATATAATTAATAATGTTAATACTGTGGCGCAAACAATTTTAAACGGACTGGGCAAGGCGGATGTGCTCATGCAGCAAGCATCTTGGGCAGCGACGGAGAAGTCGATTCCCGTAGCATTGAGCAGCAGGCCGAATAGAACTGCGAAACCAACAATGGTCATCAGATAAATCGATGTAAAGCGACGCCCCATCGACTTATGAACCACGAGGATAGAGGCGAGATTTACCGCAGGCCCGGCCATCAGCATCACCAGTGCCGCTCCTGGCGAGAGTCCTTTCATCATCAGGGCTGCTGCCACGGGAATACTACCCGTCGAGCAGATATACATCGGTACGGCGATAACCAAGATAACCAGCATCTGCAACAGTGGTTGACTGCCGAAACTGAGGAAAAACTCATCAGGCACTGCGACCTGAATCAATGCCGCAACAACAAGTCCGATAAGAAGTCGCAGGCCTATGTCGCGAAGCATATCATAATAGGCATACTTCAGTACGCGCCAAATCCTGTTTCCGCTTTCTACTTGGCATGAAGCGGACACATCCTCCTTCACGTCATCCTCACGAACCAAACGGTTTACCAACAATCCACCGCAGACACCCGTAATAAGTGCCGCTGTAGGACGGATAATGGCAAAGCCAAGTCCCATCAGCGAGAAAGTTGCCAAGATGGAGTCGATGCCTGTCTGTGGCGTGGCAATGAGAAACGAGGCAATGGCTCCCTTCGACGCCTTCTCGTTCCTTAGTCCTATAGCGGTGGGGATGACTCCACATGAACACAGCGGCAAGGGTACACCCAGCATCGCCGCCCAAACAACGGACAGCTTATTGTTATGCGAAAGATAGTTGGCATAGAACTTCTGCGGCACGAATACGTGCAGCACTCCTGCGATGAAGAATCCCAACAGCAGATAGGGAGCCATTTCGCAGACCACGTTCAGAAGTGATATGAAGAAACTCTGTATATCCATCGGGTGCAAAGGTACAATAAAAAAATGAATTATTGTACCTAAAAGATATTATTATCTCTTTTTGGCTTTGAAATATAGCATGGCACCCTCTACGTGGAAGTCGAGGATGTCGTAGTAAGTTTCCAGACGCTGGCGCACATCGTTGGCCGTGTTGAAGGGAGGCGTGAACCAGCCCATGCGAGTCATCACGGTCTTGGCGAGCCAGTCGGCAACCTTCTGTTCACCTGCGATGTAGAAGCAGGCCAACAGTTCGCCGCCTGGTTTCAAGGTTCGCAGAATCTCGGAGTATGCCTTGTCTTTATTGGGGAATACATGCAGACCGTTCATACAGAGTACGACATCGAATGAACCTTCCTCAAAGGGCAGTGCGCCCACGTCGCCTTGCATGGTCTTGATATTAGTGATGCCAGCCCCACGGAATCGGTATTCTGCCTGCTCCAGCATGTCCTGACTATAGTCCAGACAAGTGATGTCGGCCTGTTTCATCCGCTTGTATTTCTCCGTAGTGAATACAGCCGTACCAACAGGGACATCGAGCATCTTACCCTTGAAATCATCGGGAATCCAACTCAGTACCCTGCGAGCAATCTCGTTGTCATCGACACCGCCCCAGAGTAACTTGAAATACAACTTACTCCACCATTTGCCCTGCGTGATAGCATCGTCGTAGAAACTCTTGCTAAACTTGTACGACTTCTTAATTTTGTCTGCCATAATTCCTATTCTTTCGTTTTCGGCTGCAAAATTATTATATTGCTGCCGCAACTCGGTTGCAAAGTAAAAAGGTGATTGATCGTCACCGACTAACCACCTTACTAAACTAAACAAATACTTTATGAATTTTATACCTGTGATTTCGTTGCCGATTTCGGCTGCAAAGGTACGGCAAATAAATAAGGTACGCAATACCTAAAACGCGGTGTTTTAAGTATTGCGCACTAGCAAAGTCCTGCATAAGCAGGTTAATCAGAAATAGGTATTTACTTCACCCAATCCTCCAAATCTTTCTTTGATGCACGGTTCAGCAACTTTCCTTCCTTCCACTTTACATCAGGATAAGCGGCTTTCAGGTCTTCACAAGCTTTCTTGATGCTACTGCCGCCAGAGGTGGCGAAGGGAATCATGGTCTTTCCCTTGAAGTCGTATGCCTCCATGAAGGTGTTGATGATTGTCGGGCAGGTGTACCACCAGATGGGGAAACCGACGTAGATGACGTCATAGTCCTGCATGTTCGCGAGTTTATCCGTTATGGCAGGACGTGATGATTTGTCCTGCATCTCCACGCTGCTGCGACTCTGCTTGTTGCGCCAGTCGAGGTCAGCATCCGTGTAGGGCTGTGCGGGCTTGATTTCGTGCAACGTTCCACCTGTCACTTTTGCCAACGCACTCAGGCTCATCGTCAAGAGTGCTGCCAACATCATTACTATCTTCTTCATATGATTAACATTAATATTTTACCACTTCGCCAATAGTTCCTTTTACTACCGTAAAGCCTGCTTGACGTATTATTTCTATATTACGATATGGTTCGTCCCATGAATGACGTGCCAATGCGAATTTGCCATAATGGACAGAGAAAATTAGAGAGGCATGAAGTTCTGTGGCTTCTTTGACCATCTCTTCGGGCATGGTATGTATCTGGTTCCAGTCCTGATTGTATTGGCCATTTTCCATAAAAGCCAAATCAATATGGCCGAACTTTTCGCTAATCTTCTTGAAATGACCGCTATAACCGCTATCTCCACCTATGAATACATTTGTAGAATCCTTCTCAATGACAAAAGATGCCCATAGCGTCTTGGCATTATCGAACAGCTTACGGCCGGAAAAGTGTCTGGCAGGGGTACAATTGAAAACGATACCGTCGGCAAAGGCTTTTCTGTCCCACCAGTCCATTTCTGTAACAATGCCTGCATCATAGCCCCAATATTCAAAATCTTCACCTACCCCGAGGGGACATACCACATGTTTTACCTTCTGCTTCAGTTCTTTTACCGTCTTGTAATCCAGATGGTCATAGTGGTTATGGGTGATGACAAGGAAATCAATATCCGGCATATCCTCAGGATGGTAGGCTTCACTTCCCTTGAATGCTTTGCCAGCAAAGCCGAATGGAGCGGCAGCATAAAATACAGGATCTACCAATATCCGCTTACCTGCTAACTGAAACAGATAAGATGAATGCCCAAACCATACGATGAGATTTTCATCCTTTTCCAACTTGTGTAGGTCGGTCTTTATGACAGGCACGGAATCTTTGGGCTCAACATCGGGAGCTTTGTCAAAAACAAAACTCCACATGGCTTGAAAAAGATTCTTGTCTCCGGTCATGGTGACGGTTTCAAGCTCATTGTTAAACTTTCCCTCTTTCCATTGGGGTGACCTCTTTATGCGTTCCAGTCTTGCCCCACTTGGCAGTTTACCGAATTGGGGCAGGTTGATAACGACACACGTTGTCAGTGCCAGTAGAAAGATTACAAACAATATAATCGTTAGCATCTTTTTGCTGCCTTTTATCATGGCTTATTGCAGTTTACTGTAAATTTCGTCTATTACTGGCTCTAACCACTCGTTCGATGCTCCATCCTGCACATCCTTATGATACGTCAGATGCTGGAACCATGAGTCCTTGGCGGCACCGTGCCAGTGCTTCACTTCGGCAGGGATGGCGATGACGGTGCCGGGAGTCATCTCTACAGGCTCCTTGCCCCATTCATGATACCAGCCGCGACCGGCGACGCAGATCAATACCTGCACCTGTTTGTGATGGATATGCCAATTGTTACGACAGCGAGGCTCGAAGGTGACGTTCATCACACCACCACCGACATCTGCCAGATAGCTCTGACCAATGAAATACTTTCCGTAAGGATTAGGCTCGCCCTTGGGCCACTTGGTGTTCAGGGTGTAACCTTCGTTGCAGAGCCAAGTGCAGAGCTCATCGACCTGTTGCTTTGAGTTGCCCATATTCACGGCGCCCTGCTTGTGGGCAGCCAGTTGTGGAGCAACACCATCGAGACCGCTCAGGGCTGCTACGGTTACTATCTCGCGATCTGCAGCAGAGAGCTGGTCGCCAGCGAAGATGTCACCAAAGAGGTGTGACTTCAAATAGTAGTCGTCCTGCGGACAGAACTCATAGTTAAAGGGCTTTCCTGAGAGTTGTGTCTGGTTCTTCACGCCCAGTTCGTAAGCCTTCTTAGCATCATCCCACTCTGCAGGACGCTTCCAAGGCTTGCCTTCTTGCCATT
>JAEEGH010018995.1_pt1 | contig 14469 bp, 9 predicted proteins | sample 9134181 | NCBI WGS metagenome assembly JAEEGH01 (sample SAMN16246544, study PRJNA631951) | gut metagenome | biome: gut microbiome; feature: rumen; material: DP-attached | host: Bos | place: Iran: Karaj | collected 2018-10 | reverse complement strand
ATCTGCGGAGAGCACGGTGGAGATCCTTCATCAGTTGAGTTCTGCCACAAGATTGGACTTGACTATGTATCATGCTCACCATTCCGTGTACCTGTTGCAAGACTTGCTGCTGCTCAGGCTGCTATCGCTGAGAAGGCTGCTAAGAAGTGCGACAAGTGCGGAGGCTCAGATGAGAAGAAGTCTTTCGTAGACGAGGAGACAAAGGCTAAGCTTCACGAGGCAGCTGAGAAGGCTCAGGAAGTTGCAAAAGAGCTTGCAGAGCAGTCTGCAGATGTTGCTAAGGCTGGCCTTGAGGGACTTAAGGCTGGTGTTGATGCAGCTATCAAGGTTTACAAGGAGACAAGAAGCAAGTAATTGCGGATTGGTCCCAATAAGATAAAAACAAGAGGAACTGTCCATTTTGGGCAGTTCCTTTTTGAATGCAAAAATCTAAAGAAAGTCTAAAGAAATCCTTAAAAAACATTTAAATTGTCTGAGAACATCAGTATAATATTGCTTGTAGTCTACAAATTTTCTAGGAGGAAAGTGGTTTATGAAAAGACTAGGGGTTCTACAAAAAGCACTATCATTTCTTCTGGCATTAGCACTTGTTCTTGGTGCAAATGCTACAGCAGTCACATCTTATGCAGCATTTAATCCTGTTGCTGAGATCAAAACGATTGCTGATGTTCCTGCCGATCTTACCGGCAAAACAGTTATCCTTCATTCAAACGATGTACATGGAGCAATCGGAAGATATGCTTACATCGCTTCAGTGAAGCAGAATCTTCAGGGCAGGGGAGCGGAGGTAATCCTTGTTGATGCTGGAGATTACAGTCAGGGTACTCCCTATGTAAGTACAACAAAGGGTCTGGATGCCATCACATCAATGAACGCAGCAGGTTATGACATTGCTACAGTTGGTAACCATGATTTTGATTATGGCTACGCTCAGCTTAAAGCAAACCTGTCTACAGCTAAGTTCAAGGTTATATGTGCAGATATCCTTGATGCTAATGGAAATCTGGTTTGGCCTGCAAACACAATGTATACAACAAAGTCCGGTATGAAAATCGGTTTCTTTGGAATGGATACTCCTGAGACTCGTACAAAGGCAAATCCTGCACTTATTAAGGACCTTGTATTCCTTTCAAAGGGTGAGCTTTATACATGTGCTCAGAATCAGATTGATACCCTTAAAGCACAGGGCGCTGATCTTGTTGTCTGCCTTTCACACCTCGGAGTAGATGAGGAATCAGCCGCTGATGGACACAGAAGTATTGATGTTTACAATCATGTTAAGGGACTGGATTTCATGATAGATGGTCATTCACACACTATCATGACAGCAGAAGGAAATGCTCCTAAAATCGATTCAACAGGTACCAAGCTTGAGACTATCGGTGTTGTAATTATCGATAATGCTACAAAGTCACTTGAAGAGGAATATCTTATTACTCTTGATGGACTTCAGAAGGAAGTTATCACAGATGCTGTTACAACAGCAATCATTAAGAGAGTAGACAGTGAGTTTAGCGCTGTATTTACAAAGAGTGAAGTTGAGCTCAATGGTGAGCGTACTCCTAATAGATCAGAAGAGACAAACCTTGGCGATCTTATAGCAGATGCAATGCTTTGGACTGCAACAAAGAATGCCGGATCCATTTCAGTTCCTGCTGATCATGTGGTAGCTCTTCAGAACGGCGGTGGAATCAGAGCATCAATCAAGGCTGGAGATGTAACAAAGAAGGACATCAATACGGTTCTTCCTTTTGGAAATACTGTAACAGTTGTATATGTAACCGGTGAAGAACTCCTTGAGGTTCTTGAGGCTTCAACCTTCAGCACACCTCAGGCAATAGGCGGATATCCTCAGACATCAGGAATCAAGTTCACAATCAATACAACTAAGTCATTCGCTAAGGGAGCTGCATATCCAGCATCTACTTACTACAAGCCTGCAAGCATCAACAGAGTAACAATTGAGAGCATCAATGGACAGCCGTTCTCAAAGACAGATACTTATGCTGTAGTAACCAATGACTTCTGTGCAGCAGGTGGAGATACATACTATGCATTATCAAAGGCCAGCGGAAAGTTCGATACAGGTATTCCGCTTGATGAGGCACTTATAGACTACATTAATACAGAGTTCCACGGAACTGTTGGAAGTAAGTATGCTACTCCTCGCGGAGACCAGACACAGATAAAGTAAATAGGGCTGATAAAGCAATAAAAATGCCATCACCTGAATTTCAGGTGATGGCATTTAAAATTGCATCTATAATGTCGGGTCAAAAGTCTCTGAGTGGCTGCGGGTCTGTGCATATTGCAAGCATCTTCGGGTACGCTTTCGCTCCTTTCGCTTCGTAAAGTAGTAAGAAAACCTCGCCTGGGATGCTGCACTAGACTCGACAGAACCTCGTCAAGTGCCCACCCATGGCTCGCACTAGGCTCGAGAAAACCTCGCCAAGTGCTCTGCTCAAAGTACTGACGAGCTCTTAGGACCACTCAGCTGCTTTGCAATATGCACAGACCCGCAGCCACTCAGTGACTTTTGACCCTTACTATATTGGCACTTTATAAGTGCTGGTCCCTCTTTACCTTGTCATATTGCTTGTCCAGCCATGGATAAATCGCAGCTGTAAGCTTCATGTCCAAGTTGAAGATGTAAACTGTGAAAGTTACACCGAAGAAGAGTACAGCTATGATAAGGATGGGTTTTAGTATGCGTAAAAATGTTTTCATTTCAAACTCCTAAAAATTTGTATGTTATTCATCTGCTTGTGGAATACCTCATCAAGTGCTCTGCTCACCAAGATTTTTCATCCGGTAATATTTCAAGTGACGGATCAATGGGTTCTTCCTGCATTACTGTTCTCATGAAGGAATTGATCTGGTCACGTACGCCCTGGCGGGAGATGATACGGGGATCGAAGAGGTCGTGGGATACCCATACAAGCGGGATTCCTTTCTCACGTGCTTTCTCTTCGAAGAGTCCGTGCATTCCATCAAGGGCCTTGCAGCTCATGTGCTCCCAAAGGATAACCATGTCTGCGTTGAACATCTCAACAAACTCCCAAAGCTCATCAAGAAGTACCTTATATCCACCATGAGTTCTGTTTCTCATGATCATGTTCTCGGTAAGCCATGCCATATCGTAGTAAGCCTGTTCTCTGTTCTCAGGAGTATCTACTTCAGCAATCTGCTTGGTTGATACCATTGAGAGCATATCTGTAAGAGGAACAATACCCCAGCAGTTAAGGAGCCATACAAGGAAGTCCATGTAGTAGTGGGACTGAACACCCCATACGATTGCTCTGTGGCGGTATTCCTTGGCTGCCATTTTCTTTTTGGCGTATGCCTGACGTGCAAGCTTGGTGATCTTTCTGTCAGCCTTTTCAAAAGCAGGAACACGTCCGCAGATGGCCATGTAATTGGTCTCTGTATAAAGAGCCAGGTTTGAACCAAATACCTGTGGATAAGGAGTGCGGTTCATCTCAAGCCATTCCTGACGACACTTGGTTGCGTAGTTTACACGCTTAGCACACTCGAAATATGCCTTCCAGTCCCATTTGTGGCCTGTATGCTTTTCAACAAAGGCGATAGCGTTTCTGATCTCCTGAGCAGCATATTCCTGAACGTCGTCCTCTCTGTGACGGAGTGGGGCAGCAAGCTGGAATACAGGGATTCCATCCTCGTGTTCAAGTCTCTGCGAGATAACACCGTTACCAAGCAGTGACCCGTCGCAGGTGGTGTTGCACTGGATAGCGCAGGCACCAAGTACAGGAGCGTCGTCATCAATTGATACACCGGCCTCAGCCTCAGGCATAGGGCATACATCGCCTGCAAGACCAAATTCTTGTGCCACATCGATGTAGTGGCAGGCTGCATACTGATTTAAAAGAACTGATACATAAGTAGAAGGAGTCTCACGGCTAAGGACCTTAAGATTAGGGAAGCCCATCATTACAGCCGTCATCTCATTTTCGTCCACAAGAACCACCTTGTCGGAGAATTCTTTATCGTTACCTATACGGCGATCGCCTCTGAAAAGTGAATCGAGAAGCTGAGCTACGTCCTTGATAACAAGGTCCTGCTCCTCGTGGCAGATGCGAAGATACTCACCACGAAGTCCCTGTGTATGTCTGTCAACCATCATGGGAACTGCAAGATAGTTGGCCATCCAGCGGTATCTGAACATAGCCTTAACATTCCTTGGCTTTGCTACGAACTTGCCGAGGGTCATCATAATGCCAAGCCATCTTGAGTAGTCATACATGGTATCCGCAAGGCCACGCCACTCACGGCGGGTCCTTACTCTGGAACCCTCCTTATAATAATCGCCGAGTCTGTCGGCGCCGATCTCTTTAGCCATTTGCGTCACCTCTCTGAATTTTCTTGATTTCTATACTTTCAACAAAAGCCTGGATTCTGGTCTGCATCTGTCCGGAAACGCCGATGTTGTAAGGCCTGTCAACTGCGAGAACAGGATAGCCGTACTTGTTCCTTAAGATAGTGGATCCCATCATCTTCTCATAAGCCCATGGGTCGCAGAACTTCATCTGTTCGTAGATAATACCGTCGGCCTTGTACTCTTTGGCAAGTTCATCTACGTAAATCCTTCTGTGATCCATCTTCTGAGTATTCATGAAGCGAGGGCACTCACCTCTGTTCATATATGCCTTGCATATCTGTGTGAGAGCATCCTCATCATCATTAAGCTCAATAGGATTTCTTCCGGGAAGAGAGCCGTAGCAGAAGCGGTCAGCACATACATAAGCACCGCAGCCTTCTATAAGCTTAACAAAGTCGGTATCATCAACTTCGGAACCGACAACCATAACCCTTGCCCTGAATTTATTCTTTTCATCAGGCTCGCGCACCTTGAGCTCCTCAAGAGTCTCCTCAAGTTTATCTATCAAAAGATATTTAGGAGCCACATAGGTTGCAAGAGTAATAACGTTGAATTCGTAGCCTGTGATGCGTGGGTTATCCTCTTTGCGGTATTCACCGATGGCTCGGATAAGTTCGCAAACTTTGTTGTGCTCGGCAACAGACTTTCTGATAGCTTCGTCGCTTACATCAATACCATATTTTTCATTAAGTGGCTTGAGAATATGGTTCTTGCACTGAAGGACATAGAGATTAAGGCCATTGTCATCAGCCTTCATTGGAATCTCCATGTACTCGAAAAAGAACTTTTCCTTATCCTTACCTAATGCCTTAAGTACTTCCATATTCTCGATGCAGCGGTTCATCATGGAACATCCGTCAGGAGTGATGATGCAGTCTGCAAAATTATAGCCGCCCTCAATGGCACGCTCTAAGAGAGCACGGCTGTACTCACAAAGGAAACTTGTCATGTAATAAGTGGAAATATCCAGAGATCCTGTTCTGGGTGCGCGAAGACGCGCAGAAAAACACCCGGCTAGATTAAGAAGCGGCTCAGGTGTGTTCTCACAGGTGTAGGCTACGCAAACCTTGCCGTCTGCCTGTGCTTTTTGAACCAGCTCGTTGTTAGCCTCAAGGAGCAGATTCTCAAAGAAAATGAGATGTTTTAAGTCTTTCACTTTTTCCCCTACCTTCATTATTTTAATAAAATCTTTATAAAAATAGTATAATTGAAGGGCTCAATTCAGTCAATTAATAGTGCATTTTTACGGTTTTTTGTTTTATAATTAGGATAGTATCGATAATTATTTCCTACGAGGTAACTATGGCAAATCTTGAAACCCAAAGCCAAGCTTCAGGTTCATACTCAGGACTTGATGTTTTTGGGGGCAATTCCTATGAAAAAGAGCTGGCACTATGCAAGCAGGCGGGGGCTGATGTTGAAAAACTAAAAGCTCTTAAGTTCAATACCCTTCAGCTTACAGAGATCAGAAAAGGTTTAGTTGATAAGGTCGATGTCCGAAAGTACATGGACCCTAAGTTGTCATGGACTGCCATGGAGGAGATGCGCCTTGAGATGTACCAGGGCATCGATATGTCTCCCTACAGGGCAAAGGGCTTTGATGTATTACAGCTGTCCCAGATAAGACAGGGCCTTCAGGCTGGTATTGACGTTACACCTTATGCCAAGAAGGAGTACTTTGCGGATCAGATGAGAGAACTTCGCCTTGGTCTTGCAAAGGATGGTGGGGTTCCCATTATCTTTTACCAGGATCCTGCATTTGATGCCCTTCAGATGAGGGAGATACGAAAGGGCCTTCAGGCAGGCATAGATATTTCCAACTATGCCATGGCCAGCATTCCCTACATGAAGATGAGGGTTATAAGGGAAGCTGCCGAGGATGGCCTTGTCTTTGTGCAGAAGGATATAGAAAGATATAACGCCGGTATCTTAGAGCAGATGCACAAGGCGTATATGGATAAAGTAGATATCGGTGAATATATTAGTCTCCGGTTTGATGCTGAGCAGCTTGAACAGGTCAGGATAGCCAAAAAAGAAGGCATTCCGATTGCTGATTACATCGACGCGGATATGAGAGGCGATGCTATCAGGGAGATCAGGATTGGCCTTGAAAATGGCGTGGATGTAAAGCTCTATGCAGACTCTGCATATGGCTGGCAGCAGATGTTTGAGATGAGAACAGGCCTTGAGCATCAGCTGGATGTAAGACCGTACTGCAAGCCTCTCTACAGAGCAGACCAAATGCGGGAGATAAGGCTTGGTCTCGAGGCAAGCCTTGATATAACCAAATACTCCAGCATGATGTATACTGCCAAGGACATGCGCCGTATACGTAAGCAGATGCTGGCAGGAGCTTTTGACAGGGAGAAATCAATAAAAGCAGAAGGAGCTGAGGCAGAGGAAGCTCCTCCTGTAAATATTTCCAGAATCTCCGACGAGGATGCCTTTGTAAATGAGATGGTGGTTCATCGCGACACCTATCTTGCTTTTGAGGGCGGAAACATGCTGTGCTTCCTTACGCTTCCCGCAAGAATGGACGGAAGGAAATACACAGAAGAGATTATCTTAAAGTTCCTTGAAAAGGCTAAGATAATCTACGGCGTGGATAAAGAGGCAGTTAAGAAGATAGGAGCAGCCGGAAAGCCTGTGGTAAGGAGTCTGATCGCAGCGGGACTTGAAGTGGTAAACGGCCAAAATGGTTATTATGAGTACTTCTTTGATACTTCAGAGGAGCAGGAGCCTGAGATATTAAAGGACGGTTCTGCAGACCTTGATAAGATGAAGTGCCTCCAGCCGGTAAAAGTTGGAGATAAGATAGCTGAGTATCACAAGGCAACCAAAGGAACCGATGGATACGATGTCTATGGCAATTTCATCAAGGCCATACCTGGAAAAGAGATTCCTATCCTTAAAGGCAGCGGATTTATGATACTTAACGACAGGGTGAGTTATGTTGCAACCCTCACCGGAGCCATAAGAATGGTGGACGGAAGAGTTGAGATCACTAAACTCATGGTGCTTCAGGAAGTTAAGATAACAGATAAGAAAGTCAAGTATGACGGAACTGTTTTCGTAGTTGGAGATGTCTTTTCCGGAAGTGTGATCGAAGCCACTGGAGACGTTATCATAGGCGGGCATCTTGAAAGCTCAGATGTTTCAGCCGGCGGTGATGTTGTTATAAAGGGCGGAGTTACCTGTCCTATCAGGGGCGGCGTCACAGCTAAAGGAGACGTGTGCGCCAAGTACTTTGAGGGCGCGACGATTGTCGGAGAAAATGTATCAGCCAACTACTTTATCAACTGTAAGGTAGATGCAAGGGGCTTTGTAAGGACCTATGGAAGAGTTGGAATGATCTACGGAGGAACTATCAACAGCCTCTTTGGCGTAGAAGCAGCTTCCGTGGGAAATAAGACAGGAGCAAGGACTATAATTAATCTTGGTGTAAATTCTGCTATTTTAGGAAGCTATAATAATGCCAAGAAGACCCTGGGCAGAGAGGAAGAGCAGCTTGAAACTCTTAATACCGAGAAGGAAAGGCTCAAGGAGCTTGGCGGAGGCGATCGCCAGATGATGCAGTGGAAGGTCAAGATAAATGCAGCTGTTGCCACTAAGGAAGCCAGGTTAAAAGAGCTAAGAGCACAGGTCAAAGAGCTGGAAAACGAGATAGAGAAGGGCAACGGAGCCAAGGCTGTTATCACCGAGATGGCTTATGCAAACACTATCTTCGTTATTTCAGGTGTAATCTACAGACTGGAAAGTGACAGAAAGACCTACGACAAGATGACCTTCAAGGTAGATGCCAAGATGGAGAATATTGTTGTTATCTGAACATAGTTGTAGAAATCGTACTGCCGGAGTTACCTCCGGCAGTATTTTTTGTATAAATTTGCAATTGTATTCATAATGATTGTATGTTAAGTTTTGATTATAATTTTTGGGACTTTACTATATCAAAGTGATGGAGAATGCTTATGGCACAGTTATGGGGCGGTAGATTTACAGGCAGTATCAACGAACTGGCATGGAGTTTTAATGCATCAATTCTGTTTGACCAGAGATTTCTTGAGGTGGATGTACTTGGAAGTAAGGCTCATGCCACCATGCTGGCAAAACAGGGTATTATCACCGACGAGGAGAAGGATGCCATCCTTTCCGGACTTGATTCTATCCTTTCGGATGTTAAGGAAGGGAAACTCCTTATTACAGATAAATACGAGGATATTCACAGCTTCCTTGAGGCAAATCTTATTGAGAGAATAGGAGATGCCGGCAAGAAGGTGCACACAGGCCGAAGCAGAAATGACCAGGTGGCTCTTGATATGAGGCTTTACTGCAGAGGAGAGGTCCTTAATACCAAGGCCCTTCTTAAAGCTCTTTTAACAACTATTGACGGTATAATGAGGGACAACCTGGAGACATATATGCCGGGATTTACCCACCTTCAGAAGGCTCAGCCCGTTACTCTTGCCCATCATCTGGGAGCATACTTTGAGATGTTCAAAAGAGATTTCCTCAGGATGAAGGACATCTATGCAAGGATGAACTATTGTCCTCTTGGAGCAGGAGCGCTGGCAGGAACCACATATCCCCTTGACCGCGAGTTTGTGGCTAAGGAGCTGGGCTTCTTTGGACCTACGCTTAACAGCATGGATTCTGTTTCGGACAGAGATTATCTTCTTGAGTATATGTCAGCGCTTTCTACTATAATGATGCATTTATCAAGGCTTTCTGAAGAGATCATCATCTGGAACAGCAATGAATACAGGTTTGTGGAGATTGATGATGCATATTCAACCGGAAGCAGCATCATGCCTCAGAAGAAGAACCCTGATATTGCTGAGCTGGTAAGGGGCAAGACTGGACGGGTTTACGGCGATCTGATGAGCCTTCTTACAACTATGAAGGGCATTCCTCTTGCCTACAACAAGGACATGCAGGAGGACAAGGAAGCGGCATTTGACGCCATGGATACGGTAAAGAACTGTCTGACACTATTTACCGATATGCTGGGGACTTTGAAGTTCAACAAAGACACTATGGAAAAGAGCGCAATGCTTGGATTTACCAATGCAACCGACGCGGCAGACTATCTTGTTAACAAAGGTCTTCCTTTTAGAGATGCGCATTCCGTTATTGGCAAGCTTGTGTTATACTGTGTAGAAAAAAATTTGGCAATTGATGATCTTTCCATCGAGGAGCTTAAGAAATTCTCTGAGCTGTTCGATGAAGATATATACGAAGCAATAAGTCTTAAGACTTGTGTGGAAAAGAGACTTACCATCGGGGCACCAAGTCCCGAGGCCATGAAGGAAGTTCTTGAGATAAACAGTGAATTCTTAAAACAGGAGGAGTAACTATTATGAGCGACAAGTTAAAAGTAGCAGTACTTGGTGGAACAGGAATGGTAGGACAGAGATTCATCTCTATCCTTGAGAACCATCCCTGGTTTGAGGTTAAGACAATCGCAGCAAGCCCACGTTCCGCAGGAAAGACCTACGAAGAGTCTGTTGGCAGCAGATGGAAGATGGACGGCCCTATGCCTGAGGCTGTTAAGAACATTGTCATTAAGGACGTAACAGATGTTAAGGCTGTTTCCGAGGACGTTGATTTTGTTCTCTCTGCAGTTAACATGTCAAAGGATGAGATCAAGGCAATCGAAGAGGAGTACGCTAAGACAGAGACTCCTGTTGTTTCAAATAACTCAGCTCACAGATGGACTCCAGATGTTCCTATGATCATTCCTGAGATCAACCCTGATCACATGGATGTTATCGAGTTCCAGAAAAAGAGACTTGGAACAAATGCCGGCTTTATCGCAGTTAAGCCAAACTGCTCAATCCAGAGCTACACACCTGCTCTTACAGCATGGAAAGAGTTTGAGCCATATGAGGTAGTTGCTACTACTTACCAGGCAATTTCAGGCGCAGGCAAGAACTTTGAGGAGTGGCCTGAGATGGTTGGCAACGTTATTCCTTTCATTTCCGGAGAGGAAGAGAAGTCAGAAAAAGAGCCTTTAAGGATCTGGGGTAAGATTGAGAACGGCGTAATTGTTCCTGCTGATGACGTTAAGATCACATGCCAGTGTATCAGAATTCCTGTACTTTACGGCCACACAGCAGCTGCATTCGTTAAGTTTAAGAAGGCTGCTACCAAGGAACAGCTTATAGAGAAGCTTGTTAACTTCTCAGGTGTTCCTCAGAAGCTTCAGCTTCCAAGCGCTCCTAAGCAGTTCATCCAGTACATGGAAGAGGACAACAGACCTCAGGTTACTCTTGATGTTAACTACGAGGGTGGCATGGGCGTAAGCATCGGAAGACTTCGTGAGGATACAATCTACGACTGGAAGTTTGTAGGACTGTCACACAACACTCTTCGTGGCGCAGCAGGCGGTGCTGTTGAGTGTGCAGAGCTTCTTAAGGCCAGCGGATACATCAACAAAAAGTAAAGAAAAAGGCTCGTATGGAAGAACTAAGAAAACTGGATCTGGCTTTTTTAAACAGATATTACGACAGTGGGCGCTCCAATATTCTTGTGGTCTATGGCCACAGGAATGTGGAGCAGAACTCGCTGCTTTTTAAGTTCATAGAGAACAGGCGAAGTGTATTTTACGCTGCCAGGTCGGTCTCGGCCAAGGAGCAGATACTATTGTGGGCTGGGGAACTCATGGACAAGAATTTAAGTCTTGGGGATGATCCCACCTTCACAGATATTCTGGAACAGTCTGTCAGCGGTCTTGCAAGAACTCCAATTATTATTGTTATCAGGAATTTCGAGAATATTGTTAAGTCTTCAAAGACCTTTATGAAGGAACTTGTTGATTTTGTCGAAAAGAACGGCAAGTTCAGACAGATCATGGTGCTTCTTGTAAGCAGCGATGTGGCTTGGGTTGAGAACAGCATGGTGGCAACTTTGGGATCCCTTTCTGCAAGTCTTGCAGGTTTCCGCAAGATCAAGCCGCTGCCTTTTTCCGAGATGAGAAGCTACTATAAGAGAATGCCTTACAGAGATGCGGTACTTTCTTATTCGGTTCTTGGAGGGCAGACGCTTCTTTGGAGATACTTTGACGACGAACTTTCCTTTAAGGAAAACGTCTGCAAGAACATTCTTGATCCGGGATCGTTCCTTTACGGAGAGGCGCTAAGGCTAACCGAGTACAGCCTCCGTGAGACATCCGTTTATCACACGATCCTTTCGGAGATGGCAAAGGGAGCCAACAAGCTCAATGATATCTATCATGCGACGGGCTTTTCCAGGGCTAAGATATCTGTGTATCTTAAGACACTTATACATCATGATTTTGCTTACAAAGCATATTCATTTGGAAATGCCGGAAGAGAGAATGTCATGAAGGGCGTATACAAGATAAAGGATCCACTTCTTGATTTCTACTTCAGGTTTATCTTCCCAAATGAGAGCAGTTTATTACAGATGCCTGCCGACAAGTTTTATGATATATTTATATCTGCAGGTATTCAGGAATATGCTCAGGACCACTTTAAGGAGGTCTGCCGCGAGTACATCTTCAGGCTTGAGGAGAAGGGTATCCTTCCCTTTGAGATCGGCGATGAAGGTGAGTGGATCGGCAAGGAGGGCAATATTGATATAATTGCCCAGAGTGATACGGGAGATACAGCTCTTTGCATATGTTCATGGCAGAAACAGATAACCCATGACGACCTTAAGAAGCTTGAATACTGTGCAAAAAAAGCAAGACTTGAGGGAGATATTCTCTATCTCTTTTCTACAGCGGGCTTTGATGACTGGATAGTGGATGCATCCCTTAAACCAGGCAGCAAGCTCAAACTGATAGGGATAGATGAGCTGACTAATGGCTAATAAATCGGTTTTTATCGCTGAGAAACACAGCGTTGCACAGGCTTTTGCCGGTGCTCTCAAACATAATTTTTCCAGGAAGGATGGTTACCTGGAGTCTGACACGGCTATTGTCACATGGTGCGTGGGACATCTGGTAACCATGAGCTATCCTGAGGTCTATGATGAAAAATACAGCAAGTGGTCTTTTGACACACTTCCTTTTATTCCGGAAACCTATAAATATGAGGTCATCCGGGATGTCTCAAAACAGTTCAACACCGTAAAGGGATTACTCAACAGAAAAGATGTGGATACGATATATATCTGTACTGACTCAGGACGAGAGGGTGAGTATATATATCGTCTTGTTGACATGCAGGCAAACGTCAAGGGAAAGGCAAGAAAGCGTGTGTGGATCGACTCCCAGACAGAAGAGGAGATCCTTCGCGGAATAAGGGAGGCCAAGGATGACAGCGAATATGACAACCTTGGTGCCTCAGCATTCCTACGGGCAAAAGAGGATTACCTCATGGGTATCAACTTCTCAAGAGCCCTGACCCTTCGCTATGCATATTCCATCAAGAACTATCTTGGACTTGATAAGTGCGTTATCTCTGTGGGCCGTGTTATGACCTGCGTTCTTGGCATTGTTGTGGACAGGGAGAGGGAGATACGTAACTTTATAAAGACTCCGTTTTTCAGGGTGGCATCAACCGTTGACATCAATGGTAAAAAGTGCGAGGCCGGTTGGAAGGTTACCCCGGATTCCCACTTTGACGGTTCCCCTGAGCTTTATAACGAAAAGGGCTTTAAGGCAAAAGAGAGCGCAGAGAAACTCATAAGGGAAGTTGGAACTTCTGGCCAGCAGGCTACAGTTGAGAAGTGCGAGACCAAAAAGGAAGCTAAGAATGCGCCTCTTTTATATAACCTGGCTGAGCTTCAGAACGACTGCTCCAGATTCTTTAAGATAACCCCTGATGAGACGCTGGCAATTGCACAGGAGCTCTATGAAAAGAAGCTTACCACTTATCCCAGAACAGATGCCAGAGTTATGTCATCGGCTATTGCCAAGGTAATAGATCAGAACATAAAGGGACTTACATCCTATGAGCCTTGCTCTGTTTTTGCCAGGGCAATACTTCAGCATGAGGCATACAAGGGAATTGAAAAGACAAGGTATGTGAATGACAAAGCTATTACAGACCACTATGCGATAATTCCTACAGGACAGGGACTTTCTGCTTTGGGTTCCCTTAGTCCCACATCAGCCAAGGTTTACGAAACAATCGTAAGGAGGTTCCTGGCTGTCTTTTACCCATCTGCCAATTATCAGAAGGTTGCGCTGGAACTGTCTCTTCCTAATCTGGAGAATGAAGGTAAGAGGGAACATTTCTTTGCCAACTTTAAGATACTTGTGAGCAAGGGTTACCTTCATGTTATGGACTACTCTTTCTTTAAGAAGGACAAGAAGGACGCGGAAGAGGAGAACAAGCCTGCTGATGATGCAGATGCAGAGCAGACCGTAACAGATGAAGAGCTCTTTGAATACTTAAAGAAGATCAAGAAAGGGGCGCTGCTCACTGCTGAGAGCTTTGATATCAAGGAGGGAGAGACATCCCCGCCAAAGAGATACAATTCCGGAAGCATTATCCTTACAATGGAAAATGCAGGTCAGTTCATAGAGGATGAGGAGCTTCGTGCCCAGATAAAGGGATCGGGAATCGGCACAAGTGCCACAAGAGCCGGAATACTGACTAAGCTTGTTAACATCAAGTACCTTAACCTTAATAAGAAGACACAGATAATTACGCCCACTCAGCTTGGAGAGATGGTATATGAGACGGTTCTATGCTCCATGAAGCCAATGCTGAATCCATCACTAACTGCCAGCTGGGAGAAGGGACTTACCGGTGTCGCAGACGGAAGCATATCTGAGGATGAATATTTAGGCAAGCTCAATGACTTTGTGACAAAGCGCACAAACATGGTAAAAGAAAATGATTATCGTTCAGCGCTTAAGTCAAGATTTGACTATGTGGCACCATATTATAAAGCGCAGACGAAGACTTCTGCGAAGACTAAGAAAACAGGTAAGTCAACTAGTAAGACAACTAAATAAAAATACTGTTAAATATATGACAAATCTGTTGAAATGTACTTTGTTTTATGCAAAAATAGTGTTTGGCATGGTAAGTAATGTAAATTACTTTACAATATGAAAGGAGATTTTTCACATGATTTACTCAACAGAGGTAAAA
>JAEEGH010018994.1_pt1 | contig 14470 bp, 8 predicted proteins | sample 9134181 | NCBI WGS metagenome assembly JAEEGH01 (sample SAMN16246544, study PRJNA631951) | gut metagenome | biome: gut microbiome; feature: rumen; material: DP-attached | host: Bos | place: Iran: Karaj | collected 2018-10 | reverse complement strand
CTGGACGATAAACCCCGCAACAGCAAGGTCACCCTGAAGGCCAACTGGGTAAAGAACGTGGGCAGGATAGACAACAAGGTGAAGGCCGGCGTGGACTGGACCGTGGACAAGAACTACGGCATAGGCGAGTACTCGGAGGACTTCGCCACCGCTCCCTCCTACCGCGAGTGGCGCTTCTGCGACGTCCCGGCCATGCACAACGTAGGCGCATATCTGGAAGACAACTTCATGCTGATGACCGGTGAAAAGTCTCACGTGAACGTCATCGCCGGACTCCGCTGGGACAACACCCTGATATCGGGAACCGCGTACGGCACCACCTCCAGCGTCTCCCCGCGTTTCAACGCCAAATGGACCATAGGGGACTTCAGCGTAAGGGCCGGATGGGGCCAGGCGGTGAAACTGCCTTCTTTCTCCATCCTCTATCCAACGCCTTCCTATTACGATATAGACGTCTTCACATCCACTGCCGATGCCAACAACACCGTCTATCGTGCATACTATGTGATGCCCCGCAGCATAGAGTACAATCCGGACCTCGTCTGGCAGCGCAATACACAGACGGAAATTGGTCTGGAATGCACCCTGGCAGGGATCCATATCTCCCTGGCCGCCTTCAGCAACACCACCATCGGGGCATATAACAAAGAGACGGAATACGTTGCATTCTCATACATCAAGACTCCCATATCCGCAGTCCAGGGCCTGCCCATTCCTGCAACTGACAGAATATACACCCTGGATCCGGATACCGGAGTGGTCACCGTGAGTGACAAAACGGGAGCGAACGATCCCATTGAAGCCGCCGGAGTACAGAGGAAGCAGCTCATCCAAAGATACTTTGAAAAGAACGAGTCCAGCCCCATCCGCCGCATGGGCCTGGAGTGGGTCATAGATTTCCCCAGAATCGTCCCCATCAATACCAGCGTACGCGTGGACGGATCCTTCTATAACTACAGGTCTGTCTACACGGACCTTGACGCATACTGCCCTTACACCACCCTCTCCAAAGACGGCTCTCCTTATAAATATATAGGCTGGTACTATGGCGGCAACGGCAATTCCAACGGAAACGAATCCCGGAGCGTAAAGACAAACGTCACCTTCACAACCCACATCCCTCAGGTGAGGATGATCGTATCGCTCAAGGTTGAGGGCAGCCTCCTCAAGTATTCCAGGGCCCTCAGCGAAAGGGCCGACGGAAGCGCCCGCAGCTATGTCCTCTCAGATCCCAAGGACCGCCTCTCCATTACCGACGGTTCCGTATACGACGGGCAGCTGTACACCGTCCTGTGGCCGGATTACTACTCCACCGTGGACGATCCTGACACCCTGATACCCTTCGGACCGGATTATCTCAAGGCAAAGACCGACGATCCGGACTTCTACGCAGACCTTACAAGCCTGGTGGCCGCAAACACCACCTACAACTATACGTTCGTACCGGACTATATTTTCCCGTACTTCAGTGCAAATGTGAGCGTAACCAAGGAAATTGGCAATCTTGCCTCCATTTCCTTCTACGCCAACAACTTCTTCAACAACCGCGCCCAGGTCCGCTCTTCCAAGACCGGCAACATGAGCAGCGTAACCTCCTACATTCCAAACTTTTACTACGGACTAACACTTAGACTCAAATTTTAAATCCAAAATCATTTTATTATGAAAAAGTATCTGTTTTTAGCCGTCGCCGGACTGCTCTCATTTGCAGCCTGCGATATCCTCGACGAAGTTATCGACGAGGTTGAAAAGATTCTCCCCAAGGAAGTCACCGTCCAGCTTAAGGCCGACGGCGCAGCCTTCGAGGTAGCCGGTATCGCCATCGACATAGTGGATGCCGCCGGAACCGCCAGCTTCCAGGAAGTTACCAACGACAAGGGTGTTGCAACATTCATCCTCCCCAACGGCAACTACACCGCTTCCGCCACCTACAAGACCTCTCAGGACGGCGTCCGCTATGTTTACAACGGATCCAACTCCGCAATTGCCATTACGGAAGAGTCCGAGAACGTCTTCGAGATTGCTCTTCAGAAGGTAGAGAGCCAGCAGCTCATCCTCAAGGAAGTCTACACCACCGGCTGCCCCAAGAACGACAGCGGCTCCTACTCCAACGACGCCTACATCGTCCTTTACAACAACTCCGACATCGAGGCCGATGCTTCCAACGTGGTGTTTGGTCTGATTTATCCCGCAAACGGCCATGCCACCAACAAGTATTACGATGCAGAAGGCAAGCTCATCTATGAAGGCGCCGACTGGATTCCTGCCTACAGCGCCATCTGGACATTCGACGCTCCCGTCACCATCCCCGCTTATTCCCAGATCGTGATTGCCTGCTTCGGTGCAATCGACCATACCGCCACCGTCAACGCTTCCGTGAACCTGGACAACGCCGCATACTACTGGATGCAGAAGAACGACCAGTTCACCAACGCCAAGTATGTTGTTTCCGAGAACATCCCTGCAACTCAGTACCTCAGCTGCACTCCTCACAACTCCGGTAACTCCTGGGTTGTTTCCAACAGCGCACCCGCAGTGTTCATCGGCAAGATGGCAAAGGCCGAGGTCGAGGCCCTGGTTGCAAACAAGGACGGTTATGACACCACCTGCGGCACCACCGCTGCCCTGGCAATGGTCAAATTCCCCGCTGCAAACGTCATTGACGGCGTGGATGTCTGGTCCGCAGCAAATATTGAAAAGAGCCATGCCCGCTTCCCTTCAACTCTGAACACCGGCTATGTGGCCATCACCAACAACCTTGGCCACACCGTATACCGCAATGTTGACAAGGAAGCCACCGAGGCCCTTGAAGAGAACGCCGGAAAACTGGTCTACAACTATGCAGGCGGCACCTATGACGAGGCCGCAGGCACCGGTTCCACCGATCCTTCCGGAATTGACGCCGAGGCTTCCATCGCCGCCGGTGCACACATCATTTACTCCGACACCAACGACTCCGGCAAGGACTTCCACGAGAAGGCCGTTCAGTCTCTCAAGAAGTAAATGAAACTCCGGCTCCCGGTAATATTCGCAGCAATCTTCTGCCTCGCGGCCCCCGCCGCGGGGCAGGAAGACCTGCGTGATTACGGCTTCGTAACCAGCACCAATCCTTATCTCTTCCTTTCCAACCCTGCCGGCACGGCATTCTGGGACGGCCGCATAGCCATAGCTGAACTTGCCGCATACAAGCAGGAGGGCGGGCTGAAGGACATCGACCAGTCTCCGGACTGCTGGGAAGTTAAGGCCGGAACGGAGTCCTACACCCGTATCAACAAACTGGTTTCCTTCTACGGAAAACTGTCCTGGAGCGACTTCCAGGGCAAGGACATGGGCGGCCCGGTCCTCATGGACCCCGGCTACAACCCGGTCAATTTCTATGAGAGCAGGGATACGGACCTTGGAACCAAAAAGCGGGAGCTTTATTCGCTCAAGGGGCAGATTGGTCTCTCCCCTTGGAAAAAATGGCGTTTTGGCGCCGGAATCGACTATGAGGCCGGGGACCAGATCAAGGTCAAGGATCCCCGTTTCAGCAACATCTGGATGGATCTGGGCGTCTCTGCGGGCCTGTTATTCAGCCCCACCCGGCGGTTCTCCGTGGGATTCAGCGCCCTGTGGCGGAACACCGTGGAATCCGTAAAGGGAGGCGTCTACGGAGCCAACGACATCCAGTATTTCATACAGACGGATAAAGGCGGATTCTACGGCACCGTGGCCCAGCTTGGCGGTGACTATAACTATGTTCCGGAAACCACCGCACGCCCCATGAACAACCAGTGGGCGGGAGGCGCGCTGCAGGTGGTCATAGGTGAACGTTATTCCGGAGATCTCAGCTTTGCCGTAAGGAGCGGCTACTGGGGAAACAAGTCTTCATCTTCCGCCACATTCTTCGAATTTTCCGGCTACAAGGCCGGCTACAAAGGACTTTTACTCATTCCGGGAAGCAACAACCTTCACAGGTTTGAATGGCATCTTGGTTATGAGAAACTATCCAACAACGAAAACGCCTTCCAATATGTAACTCCGGAAGGCGGCAGCACCGTTGTCAAATACACCGGAAAGAACCATATCATGGACCGCAAGGTGGCCGATGCCGGAATAGACTGGCGCTGGCACAAAGGCACGGAGAATGGTCGTCCGGTATTTACGCTGGGGGCCGCGGCCGGGTGGAATCACCTCATCCAGAAGACCTCCATCTATCCGTTCTGGCGCAAGCAGGCCATCGGCAAGGCCGATGCAAGGCTATTCTGCCAGAAGAACTGGTTCATCACCCGCAACGATCTGATCCTCACCGCAGACCTTGCGGCCTTTGGCCAGACAGGCTACGGAACCAAAAAGGAAGACGGTTCCCAGGCCAACACCACATCTACCACGCTCCGCAGTTTCGACATCTACCTGGACAGGCACTATGAATTCGAGACCGCTCCGCGTGCCGGTTTTGACGCATCCCTGACCGCAACAGTCACTACCCATAAGATAGTCCCATATGTGAAGATGGGATTCACTTCCATGCATCTTCTCTCTGCGCCGGAATTCCTTGACGGCGCCTCCAGGAACACTATTACGCTAACCCTAGGCTGCAATTTCTGACGCCATGAAAAGACTTCTTCCCTTCCTGGCCGCATTGGCCATTGGCATACCGGCATTTGCCCAGCCCATTCCCGCCAGCCCGGACTTCCGTACCGGCAGGCTGGCCAACGGCATGACGTATTACGTCGCCCATAACCAGAACCCGGAAGGCTGTGCTGATTTCTTCATCGCGCACAACGTGGGTGCGCTGCAGGAAGAGGACAACCAGAACGGCCTGGCGCACTTCCTGGAGCACATGGCGTTCAACGGCCTCAAGCACTACCCGGGCAACTCCATGCTCAAGTTCCTGGCAAAGGACGGCGTCCGCTTCGGCTACAACGTAAACGCCTTCACAACAAGGCATGAGACCGTTTACAACATCTCCGCGGTTCCCGTGGCACGCGAATCTTTCGTGGACTCCGTGCTCCTTATCCTGCACGACTGGTCCCACGACATCTCCTGCGAGCCCCAGGCCCTGGACGACGAGCGCGGCGTGATAAGCGAGGAGTACCGCCTCAGGGACGATCCCCGCTCCCGCATGGCCCGCATGCAGAACGACCTGGTTTACAAGGGCGCCAAGCAGTCCCAGCGCAGCGTGATAGGCACTTTGGAAGTAATAAACGGCTTCAAGAGGGAAGAGATACTGGACTTCTACCACAAGTGGTACAGACCTGACCTTCAGGCAATTATAATTGTGGGAGATTTTGATCCGGACTGGATGGAAGCCAAGGTCCGCAAGACCTTTGCCGATATTCCCATGCCGGACAACGCTCCCAAAAAAGAATTATATCCGCCCGTACCCCAGGGCGGCCCCATCTTTGAGGACATGACGGACAACCGCATCCGCTTCAACGTCTTCAAGATCTTCTACAAGCAGCCATATCCCGGCCCGGAAGCCCGCGGCGGTGAAGAGTACATCAAGGACTGGTTCTGCAGAAGCATAGTCTCATCCGTCCTTTCAGAGCGCCTCAAGCAAGCCACAAAGGACGATGACGCACCTACAAAGTCCGCCGTGCTGGTCACCAGCGAGTACGAACCGGACTATTACGTCTCCCTCTTCACAATAACGCCAACCAGCAAGGAGCTGCTTGGAAAGAGCCTTGAGTTCACCTACAGGGAGATTGTGCGGCTCCTCCGCCACGGAATAAGCCCGCGCGAGTTCGAGGTGGCAAAACTCAAAACCGCACAGCGCTTCCATCTTGACAGGGAGCTGAGCCGCGACGACGTGAAGAATGAGCAGATGGTGAACGTAGCCATAGGCCATTTCCTCAAAAACCATCCCCTGGTGCACCCGGTAGAGCTTCAGGAAATAGAAAACAAGGTGATGAATGAGATTACCTATAAAGATATCGTCCCGTATCCCGGAAAGATGTTCCGCGACAGCGAGGTTATCTACTCCACCTGCTACAATCCGGTGGATGAGCCGGGAATCGCCCCCACGGAGGCACAGATAAGGGAAATCGTGGCCGGGGTGGACGCGGAAGATATCGGCCCTGCCTTCCTTGAATACAAGTCCCCGGACATGTCCGTGACGGCGGCGCCGGGCGTTATACGCAAGGTTACGCGCAAGAAGGATTACGAGGCGTGGAAGCTCTCCAACGGCGCCAAGGTATACTACAAGAAGGCAAAGCCGGTGGAAACGAACGACCACCTGGCAATGTTCTGGCACTTCGATACCGGCCGCAAGAGCTATCAGGAGGGCAAAGTGACGGAGTCCCGCATTGCCGCAGGGTATATTTCCCAGAACGTGGGCTTCCGCGGATGCGAGAAGCAGGAATTCCGCAACTTCCCGGAACTGTCCGGATTTAGCGTAGTTGCCAGCAGCCTCAAGGCCGATATAACCGTTATCGCTAACAAAGGCAAGGAGGAGAACGCGTTCAAGACCGTTTTCCTTACCCTTAGCGAACCCTACTTTGGCAAGCAGCTGGAAACTACCAAGGCAAACAGGCTCAAGAGCCTCGGCAGGAAGAAGAGCAACCGCAACCTCTTTGACGAGCGCTGCGACCGCGAGGTCTTTGGGAACCACCCCTGGATGCAGGTCATAGACTCCGCTGCTGTTCAGGCCGTGGACATGAAGCTTGTGGAAGACGTCTTCAAGCGCAAATACGGAGACCCCGGAAAACTGTCCGTCTTCATATGCTCGGACATAGACCGAGACCAAATAGAAGATTACGTTTGCCGATACGTTGCCTCGCTCACTGGAGACTATCCGTACAAGATGTCAAAGGTCGCTAAGCCGAAGCCTCTTGTGAAGGGAGAAATGACCATTGCGGAGGAGCATCCGCGTGAGTCTGAGCCCCTTACAAGTATTTACTACGCCTTCTACAAGGACATCAAGACCACATCCAGAAACCTGGTGGTGTCCGATTTCCTTGACTATATCCTGAGCGCGCGCTACAACGACCTCATCCGCGAAGAACGCGGCGGCGCATACCACGTGGGCTTCTCCAGCGTGGTCCCGGACGATCCTTCAGAGCCCTGGAAGGGCGTGGTGAGTTTCCAGACCCGTCCGGAAATGGAGGAAATCCTCCTGCAGGACGTAAAGGACGTGATGGACAGGATGTGCGCGGAAGGCCCCACCCCGGTAGAGATGGAAATGGCAGGCCGATACATCCTGAAGCGTCACACAGAGGAAGAGGCCCGCGTTGCCCGCAGCATGGGCATGCAGCTGGACCGCCTGGTGTACACCGCCATGTACGGCCGCGATTTCAATTATGATTATAAGAAGACGATTGAGGGCGTCACGCCTGCCGACGTGCAGAAGATGGCCCGTCAGTTCGCTTCCGGAGACCTCCTGAAAGAAATCTACACAGAGAAATAATATGAAAAAGCTTATTCTCACCCTGGCCCTGTGCCTTGGAGCCGTCACGGTTGCCCAGGCCGATGAAGGAATGTGGCTCATTCAGGCCATTGACAAGGCCCTGGCAAAGAACATGAAGGCCCGCGGCCTCAAACTGGGCGCGCGCGAGATATATAATGAGGAAGCAGGCGGCCTTTCCGACGCCATAGTTTCCCTTGGCTTCTACTGCTCCGGCAGCATGATCTCCGAGGACGGCCTTCTCATTACCAACCACCACTGCGCCTACGGTGACGTGGCAGAGATGTCAACACCGGAGCACAACTGGCTGGAAACGGGTTTCTGGGCCCTCAACCGCAGTCAGGAGATTCCCATCAAGGGTAAGGAGTTCTACTTCCTGAACAAGGTTCTGGACGTGACCGACGAGGTGAACGCCCTCAAGGACAGCCTCAAACTGGAAGGCAAGCCCTTCGGCAGCCGCAGGCTCACCGCCGCCATGGAGAATAAGTATCAGGAACTGTACGGCCTTGAGGCCGGCCTCTCCGGCATGTGGTCCGGAGCCAAGTACTACATGTGCCTGTACACCAAGTACACGGACATCCGTCTGGTGGCCGCCCCTCCGGTACAGGTAGCCTCTTTCGGTGGTGACGAGGACAACTGGGAATGGCCCCAGCATAAGGCCGATTTCGCCATCTACCGCATCTACGACAATAACGGCGAACCCCTCCATCCCAAGCGCTGGCTCAAGATATCCCAGAAGGGCTACAAGGAGAAGGACTTCGCCATGGTTATAGGCTATCCCGGCCGTACCGCACGCTACACCAGCGCCGCGGAAATGGAGCAGACCATCAACGTTGAGCGCCCCATCACCAACCGCCTCCGCCGCGGCCAGATGGAGATAATACGCAAGTGGATGGACGCCGATCCCGCCATCCGCATGAAGTACACGGACACCTTCTTCAGCCTCTCCAACGTGGCCGAAAACCAGGAAGGCGAGGAAGCCTGCGTGCACCGTTTCAAGGTAATGGAAAACCGCAGGGAATGGGAGAAGGGCCTACGCGCCTCCAGCCCGGAGAACGCCGCCGTCCTGGACCGCCTGGACCAGGAATACGCCTCCATATCGGACATTGAAAAACAGAAGGTATACTACCGTGAAACGCTGGTACGCGGCCTCCAGATTGGCCGTACCCTCACCCGCATGGGCGTAGCGGAAAAAGACCTGGAGAAGATGCGCAAGCAGTTTGCCGTGGGCCTTGCGGAGACCGACCCCCGCGTGGAAAAAGAGCTCCTGGCCTTCACCGTGAAGGAATTCATGTCCAACATAGACCCCGTGTGGCTCCAGCCCATCCACAAGGAACTCCAGGAAAAGTTCGGGGACAATTACACCGCCATGGCCGCCTGGCTCTGGGACAACTCCTGCCTGGCCAATTTCGGAAAAATACCGGACGATGAACTTGTGAACAATTATCAGGGCGGCATCAAGGAAGACCCTTTGTACCGCTTCACCCACGAGCTCACCATAGTCAAGCTGAACAATGCGGAGAAACACGTAGCCCCGCTCACGGAGCTTCGCCGCGACTACACCCGTGCAAGGTATAAATACCTCAGGGACAACGGAGTAGTTCAGTACCCGGACGCCAACTCCACCATGCGAATCACCTACGGCCGCGTGCTTCCCATCAAGCCTCGTGACGCCGTTTCCGTGAGCTGGCAGAGCACCGCAGCCGGCCTGCGTGAGAAATACAATCCCGCAAACTATGACTTCGCTCTCCCCCAGGAATTCGTAGACGTGCTTCCTCCGCCGGATTTCCCCATCAACTTCCTTACGGACAACGACATCACCGGCGGCAACTCCGGCTCTCCTGTGATGAACGCGAAGGGTGAACTCATAGGCCTTGCCTTTGACGGAAACAAAGAATCCCTGGCCAGCAATTACGAATCAATTCCCGGCTACAACATGTGTGTGTGCGTGGATATACGCTATGTGCTGTGGGTAGTCCGCTATCTGGGAAAACAGGACTACGTGCTCAAAGAACTGGGCCTATAGCCTGTCAATATCGGCCCAGCCGAAGCGGGCGGGATACAGCCAGGCGCGGGAGGTACGCTCCATGACGCCGTAGTCAAGAGACACCTTTGGACATTCTGCATATGCCCTTTCCACGAAGGGGTGCTCTCCTATGTGTTCTTCCCAGCCGCGGAAAAGCTCCGTCACTTCCGGAATGTATTTCTCCATCTCGGAGACAATCGTAGAGGCTTTCCACACGAATATACCGCTGTTCCAGAAGAACTCTCCGGTACGGATGAAGACCTCCGCAAGCTCTGCGCTGGGCTTCTCCGTAAAGGTTTTCACCTGAAGCGGCCCGGCCATGAGGTGGGCGTTGCGGCCTTCCTTCACCTGGATGTAACCAAAGTTGGTCTCGGCGGTTTTGGGGACGATTCCAAGAGTCATCAGGACGTCGTTCGCCTCAACGTAGTCGAAGGCCTCCGTGACGGTACGGGCAAAGAGCTCGTTGTCACGGATCACAAGGTCCCACGGCGTTGCAACCATGGTTGCCTCCGGATCCCTTGTGAGGAGCGTATAGGCGGCGTAGGCAATGCAGGGGGCAGTTTTACGTGCATGGGGTTCCTGGAGAAGGTTCTCCGGCGGGAGCTCCGGAAGGATACGCGCGGCTGCCTCTGCAAAACGGGCCAGGGTGACTACAATTATATTTTCTGCGGGGACCACATTGAGAAAACGGTCATATGTGAGACGGAGCTGATAGGGTGAGCCCGTTCCGTCCGCCATGATGACGCAATATCTGTGGGCGTTCATGTTAATTATGTTGGTTAGTTGGTTGGTTTCAGGTGAACATGGGAATCCAGGCCTGGGGGTAGTATTTGACCATGGTCTGTACGCCCTCGAACGTGACGGAGACAACGTCGAAATACACCTCCTTGCCATCCATGGAATTGGTGTGGAGATACTGGAGCGCAGCGGCGCAGATGCGCTTGCGTTTAATTACGGACACCTGCTTGTCCAGCGGTGCCAGAACGGGAGCCGTGCGGGCCTTCACCTCAACGAAGTGAACGCCGTCAGGGGCTTCTGTAACTATGTCAATTTCCAGGTGACCGCCGCGCCAGTTGCGGGCAAGTATGTGGTGTCCCCTGGTTTCCAGGAAGTCGCAGGCCATCTGCTCTCCCTTCATCCCAATCTTAGAATCAGGTTGCAGGTTCATTGGTTTTAGTCAAATGTTACTATTGTGACGCCGCTTCCGCCAAGACGCACGTCTTCATCTCTGGCGGATGCTACGCCGGGTACGGTCCGGAGGAGTTTCTGGATTTCCTCGCGAAGCGCTCCCGTCCCTTTACCATGCAAAATTCGCACCGAAGGGACGCCCAACATGATGGCATCGTCAATATATTTCATTACGGCGTCAAGGGCGTCGGCCACCCTTTCGCCGCGGAGGTCTATTTCTGTCTTGAAACGGGCTTTGCGCTCTGTGATTGAGGCGTCGTACACCTGGCGCGGGCGCTCGCTGGGTTTGGGCGCTGCGGCCTTGTACTCCCCGGCGGTAATGCGTTCTACGCGGTCCAGAGGCAGTTTTGTGGTAATATTGCCCACCACCACGGACACCGCCTTGGTGCTTATCTTTGACACCTCTCCTACCATTCCGTTGTCCTTGATGCGGACCTTCTCTCCCACCTTGAGCGGCGCGCTGCGGAAGGCGGCAAGGCGCTTTTCCTCAGCGTCTTTCTGCTCTGCCTGGGAGATGGTTTCGCCGCGGCGGCGCTTGCGTTCCGCTTCCTTCTCTTTCCGCTGCTGAACGGTCTTGAGCTTGCCTTCTATGTAATTGTCACGGGTGCGGCGGCCGTCGGCAAGGGCGCCCAGGAAGCCTTGAAGCTCCTCGCGGGCCTGTTTGGTCTGAGCCTTGTCCGCCTGGGACTCGCGAATGGTGCGGATGGTGTTTTCCACCTGCCGGTTGGCATCCTTCACAATCTTCTCCGCCTCTTTGCGGGCATCGTCCAGAATGGCCTTGCGCTTGCCCTGGAGGTCCGTGAGCTCTTTTTCGTACTTGTCTGTAAGGCCTTCCAGAGTCTTGTCAGTTGCGCGGATGCGGGTGAGTTTTTCGTCCAGGACGCGGCGGCTGCGGGCAATCTTCCGGAGACTGCGCTCCATGTCCACGAAGTTTTCTCCGGCGCGCTCCTCGGCATCGTGCACTATTGCCTCCGGCAGGCCCATCTTCCGCGCCAGCTCAAAGGCGAAGGAGGATCCCGGGAGTCCGGTTTCCAGACGGAATAGCGGCTGCACGGTGGCGGCATCGAACTGCATGGCTCCGTTAATCACGCCGGATTCCGGGGCCGATGCATATACTTTCAGATTGGTATAGTGCGTGGTGATTACCCCGTAGGCGCCTTTGGTGTCCAGCGCGTGCAGGATTGCCTCCGCTATGGCGCCGCCGGCCGCAGGTTCCGTTCCGGAGCCGAATTCGTCAATGAGGACCATGGTGCCTGGGCCCGCCACGTCCAACATTTCCCGCATATCGGCAAGGAAGGAACTGTAGGTGGAGAGGTCGTTCTCCAGGGACTGATCGTCACCTATGGAGACCATGATGCGGTCAAACACAGGCAGTTCCGACGTTTCCGAGGTGGGTATGAGCATGCCCCACTGGAACATGTACTGCAGAAGGCCGGTGGTCTTGAGGCACACGCTCTTTCCGCCGGCGTTGGGGCCGGAGATGAGGAGGATGTGCTTTGCAGGAGTAAGCGTAATTGTGAGCGGGACCATCTGGCGGCCTTCCTTGCGCAGGGACGCCTCCAGAAGCGGATGGCGGGCCTTCCTGAGCCCCAGTTCCCCGTTTTCCGAGACGATTGGCATTCCCGCCCTGTATTCCAGCGCCACGTGCGCCTTGGCCATGTTGAAGTCCAGCTCTCCCATGAAGGTAGCGCCCGCTATAAGCTCAGGCACAAAGGGCCGCAGGAACTCGGAGAACTCGTACAGGATGCGGGCGATTTCCCTGGTCTGGGCAAAGTACAGCTCCGCAATCTCGTTCTCCAGGGCCACAATCTCCGCCGGTTCTATGTAGGTGGTTTTTCCGGTGGCCGATTCATCGTACACCACGCCCGGGAACTGACGCTTCTTTGCCGATGACACCGGGATCAGCATCTTGCCGTCGCGGATGGAAACGGAGGCATCGGCCTCGACTATGCCTTCCTGCTGGGCCTGGCGGAGGATGGCGTTCATCCGTTTGGAGATGGCCACTTCCTTGTCCTTGATGCTTTTGCGTATGGAATAAAGCTGGTCCGACGCGGTGTCCTTTATCTCACCTTTCCTATCCAGGATGCCGTCTATGGCCGATTTTACATCGGCAGGGGCGGTTATCCCGGAGGCCAGGTGCTGCAGGTTGGGGTAGATGCCGTCTTTTACGGAATGGAAGAAGCGGAGGGCCTTGGTAAGTGTCTCCAGCATGGTACGGAGCTTCCCCAGGGAAAGGACGTCGATGGATCCGTTTTTACCGATAGGCTCCAGGAAAGGGATAGCGTCGATGTAGCCGCTGGTGGGAAAGCCTTCCTCGAACATTAGGATGAGGCGCATCTCGTCCGCAAGGAGGTGGCGGCGGTGGATTTCATCGGCCACGGTGCAGAACTCTTCCTCTTCCACCCTGCCGGCGGCGTACTCCGTGGAGCAGCGTGCCTGGATGGCGGTTCTGATGCGGTCGAATCCAAGTTTTGCCTCCAGCCTCCGGTCTATCATTTCTGCCCCTCCATGGCGCTTCCGAGCAGCGTCCTAAGCTCTTTTATGTCCTTGACGGTGTGGATTTCTCCGCCCCTTGCAACGCTAACGTTTCCGGTTTCCTCGGAGACCACAAGGATATCTGCATCTGTATCTTCACTGAGGCCGATGGCCGCCCTGTGGCGCATTCCGTAATGAGCGGGAATGTCAGTGCGGTTGGTCATTGGAAGCTGGCAGCGCGCTGCAACTATCTTGTCTCCAACAATGATCATGGCGCCATCGTGCAGGGGGGAATTTTTGAAGAAAATGTTGGTTATGAGACGGCGGTTGATCTCCGCGTCGAACTTGTCCCCGGTGGCAATGTAATCGTCCATGGGGGATTTGTGCCTTAGAACGATGAGAGCGCCTGTCTTCTCAGCGGACATAGCCCTCACGGCCTCCACAAGCTCCTCCGTGGAGCGGCTTCCCATGTGCTCTTCCTTAATGCCGAACAGCCTGTTGAAGAACGCTCCTGTACGCCTTGAAAGGCCGGAACTCACGGCCACGCGGTTAAGCAGATGGCGTATCTCCGGCTGGAAAATTATGATGATTGCCAGCACGCCAACGTCCAGCAGGGCGTTCAGCAGCACGGTCATCATCCTCATCCCCAGCACGGACACAATGCCCTGCAGGATAAGCAGCATAACCAGCACCAGCACAATATTCAGCACGGTGGAATCCTTCCTGATACTGCTGAACAGGAAGTACGCAATGGCCGCCACCATCAGGATGTCCAGCACATCTGCCCACCCGAAGCTCAAAAAACTGAATATTCCCAGCACTTTAATCATAGCATGCAAAGATACGCATTTTTTCGTCATTCCGGGCTTGACCCGGAATCTTTAACAACACGTGTCGCTCTCCGTCACCCTATCCACCGATTTGGCGATTATGGTGGATGGACTAACGAAGAATGTCGTTGAGAATACTGGAGGCGGCTTCGAGGGCGCCTTCGCCGGGACCTTGGATTACCAGAGGATAAGGATGGAGGGCGCTGGAGACTATGATTGCATTCTCAGTGCCCTTGAGGTTGAAGGCGGGATGCTCCGGAGCCACTTCACGGATGCCGATGGATGCCTTGTAACCCTTGGCGGCTTTTTCCAGCTTGGCTACGAAACGGAGCCGGCAGCCCTTGGCAGAGGCTTTTGAATATAGTTCCGCAAACTGAGGCTCAAGACTCTCAAGGCCTTTGTAGAACGCCTCTACAGAGCAGTCCAGCAGTGTTTCAGGAACCAGCGGAAGCACCTCAACATCGGCCTCTTCAAGATCTACTCCTGCCTCGCGGGACAGGATGAGAAGTTTGCGGAGGGCATCCATTCCGCCGAGGGCCTTGCGGGGGTCGTTCTCCGTGAGACCGG
>JAEEGH010018993.1_pt1 | contig 14470 bp, 7 predicted proteins | sample 9134181 | NCBI WGS metagenome assembly JAEEGH01 (sample SAMN16246544, study PRJNA631951) | gut metagenome | biome: gut microbiome; feature: rumen; material: DP-attached | host: Bos | place: Iran: Karaj | collected 2018-10 | reverse complement strand
GTTATTGCGGCGGGGTCCCACCTCTTCCCATTCCGAACAGAGAAGTTAAGCCCGCCTGCGCCGATGGTACTGCAATGCAATGCGGGAGAGTAGGAGGCCGCCACTTTTCAAAGAGAGAAGCCCTGAGTCAGCAATGACCCGGGGCTTCTTTTGTTGTATTATAGGTTCAATAAATTCTCAATGTCGTTGAACTTGTCTGTCTGAAGGAATGGTGACAGAGCATCACCTGTATTTGTGCCGGAGTCGTAGGGTACGTCGATATTTGGCGATCCACTGAGTAATGTGACGTGTGAAATATTGACGACGTGACAGACTGGTGATATGTATGTTTTCTTTCTCATAATTGTAGTCTTTTACTAGATGATTACCTTTTTGCCATTCACGATATACATAATCCCCTTCCGCATGGACGATGGGTCAATGCGGATGCCCTGCATAGTGTAAACTCGTATTTCGTCTGTGAGTGACGACTTGACGGTATAGGGATTGATTTTGGTGGTTCCGTCACCGAAGTTGGCGAACAGGCGGGCTTCTGCAGGAAGATCGCTGCTGGCAATCCATGCGATGTATGATGGCAGGACTTTGTTCTTGGGGTGATACAAATAGAACCCCAGATTGTCGTAGGTGTTATCGCCATTGGGACGTCCTAACGTGAGGAAGTTGCTCATCATCTCGGAGTCGGTCATGGTATGTCCTCCCGGGTCTACACTACCTTTGAAGAGGTTGTTCTCGTAGTCGGTGGCGGCACCGTAGTTGTCGCCAGTATATCGGGAAAGGTATAGGGGGCCTGTTTCTTTGTATGTAAGTAGAACGGGGGTAAATGGAGGAACAATCTGTGTGCCAAGTTTTTCTAGGGTGACGTTGTTATCGCCGAGTGATTGCGCCCACCAAGCCGTCACACCCTCGGGCAGTTCTACTGGATAGCCGAGCATCAGCGTGGACATACCGCCAGGATTGCGGTTGACGGGGAAGTAGGTGAACATATGGTTGGGGACGTCCTGATAGTCGGAGTAGAACAGGTTCCAATAGTCAGCGTTGCTGTAGCCGTAGCCTCCAGTGGCCTGATAGCCCAGGAAGAGCTGATCCTGCGTGCCGTCCTTGATGAAAATGTCGAGGTCTTCTGGACAGCCGTCGAATGCATGTTCGCCCTTCAGTTTAAGGACTGGCGGGCGGTTCTCACCGTCATCCACCTCGCGACCTGCCTCTACCCAAGTGTCCACATAGAGCTTCTTCAGTCCCGTCATATTCTCAAAGGCATAGTCGGCAATGCTGTCGGCATACTCTTGATGAATGGTGAGTGTGGTGGGCGACTTGATCGCCGTGAGCAGTAAGCGGCGATTCATGTCGTAGAGGGCATTGTCCTTCATGGCGCATCCAGAGAGGTCGTTGCTGAGCACTATGGCCTGCTGCACGTTGTGGCGCTGCGGATAGGCTATGCTGTCGATTGTTTCAGGAAGCGACACTCCATTCACTGCTCTAAGTTTTTCGAAAGCGTTGGCGCCGAGAGCGGTGTTGGTGAGCGGAATAGGGCTGAAATAGGATTGCTGGTTGCTGTTGACGATAAAGTCGTCGTAGGCCGCAGCACCGATGACTTTCTCTAGGACTACGTTGGCAGAGGTGACCTCCGTCCATTTGATAATGTCTCCTTCCACATTCTTCATCCTCTCCACCTCCGTCTTGCTTCTCACACTGAGGTAGCCAGGGAGGTCGATAGCCTCGTAATTGTCTATGTGGCCCACATTCGTCGTGTAGAACGAGTCGCCTGGATTATAGCGCAAGAACACCTTCAGCTCGGGATAACCGTTAAGAGGATAGACCCACTCGGCATCGTCTGCACCGAAGAGCATGGGGGCTTTCAGCTCCTCCTCGGTGCAGGCCGTACCGCCGCCACCATCGACGCCGTCGTCGTGATTCAGATAGAAGCAATTAGCCACCTTTTGTCCGTTAATCTCACCGACAATGTAGCGGTAGTCTTCGTGGTGACCGATGACCTTGCCGGTGAAGTAGCAATGGTGCACCTTGGAACCGTCGCCGCCGCTCTCCATCTTGCCGACGATGCCGCCTATCTGGCTTCTGCCCTCCACGGAGCCGTCGGTGTAGCAATATTCAATCTCGTTACAGTCGTTGGCCACATAGCCGCAGAAAGTGCCAATCTCATCGCCGTCATTGACATCCATCGCCTTCACCGTGCAGTTGACCACTGCGCAGTGGGAGATGAGACTGTGGTTATCCATCCTGCCACAGAGGGCACCCACATGCTCGTTGCCGCCGTCGCCGGCAACGATGGTGACATTCTCCAACCTGAGGTTCACAATATCACCGCCGCATATCCATCCGAAGAGTCCGCGGTTGTCCACGCCGCCGTCGATATAGATATTCTTGATGGTGTGGCCCTGCCCGTCAAAGCGGCCGGCAAAGCGGTGGCTGTCAGTCCAGCCGATGGTCCAGGGCTGGATGTTGTTGTTGTTCAGGTCGATGTCGTTCATCAGGTAGATGGTCCAATCGTCGTAACTGTGGTGTCCGTTCTCAAAGTCCTCCGCCTTGTGGTGGAGGGCAATGAACTGGCCGGGCGTATAAATGTAGATGGTCTTGGTGTCATTATACGCCTTGAAATCCTCTATATTGCCGTCCCATATATACTTGGGATCGGTGATGTCCACTGCTCCGACCGACACAAACGCCAAAGCTGTCATTAGGAATGTCAATATATTCTTTTTCATAATCATCAGTCTTTAATCATTAATCATTAACCATGAACCCTGAACCATTAGTACGCAAACTTCACCGTCTCGTCGCCTGAGGATATCAGTCCTACGCCGCTGTGTTGCATCACGGGGAAGACAGCCTTGCCGTCATCGCCGGCAGTCTTGCGAGCCAGCACGGTGCCGTTGGCTTGGTAGAGACGCACCTGCTCACCGGCCTTCACGCCGCTCACCACCAAAAGGTCGCCGCTACGACTGACGTGCATCCGGGAGGTCTTGTCGTCGTTGTTGAAGACGCGATCCACAGACACCACCTCTGACGAAGGATAGAGCGTCACCACGCCGCTGTTGTCGCTGCCGCAGAAGGTGCCTCCCCTGAGTCCCACGTATACGTCTATGAGAGGAACTTTGTAGGCCAGTGTGGCACCGACATACATCTTCTCCTTCTCGGTGACACCGGGCACCTTGAGCGTGACGTAACCAGCACGGTAGCTGCCGCAGTCGAACATGTAGCCGTCGCACTTGTTGTCGTCCTCCAGGTTGCAGAGCAGTGTCTTGGTACCATACTTGATGTGGTCGTTGCCCCTCGTGTTGTAAACGATAGAGCCGTAGGAAGTATCCTTCAGGCCCACGATGATGGCAAATTTCTTTGGCAGGCGGCGGCGGGAGTAGTTGCGCACGCAGATGGTGATGTAGTTGTCGCCGTTCTTGTCCACCCTCTGAGCCACCACGAAGCACTTCAGCTTCGGTTTGTAGGGGAAGAATAGGGCAGTGTTCTGCTCGCGGATGTTCTGACCCCGCTGACCGGTTGCAGCCATTGCCCTGGATGAACTATTAGATATCTCCTCCTTGTCGTTGAGACCGAGCACATCGTCGTACTCCACCGTCATTTTGGTGTCAATGCCGGCGCCCATAGTATAAGGTATATTAACGCGCTCCGGTACGGATTGGCCGGCAGCGACGGTCATATTGAGCGGATAGGTCTTGTCATTGCCCACTGTCAGCACACAGTTCTTGATGGTCGAGGTGCCGTAGTTGGTGACGGTGACGAGCAGCGTGATCAAATCCTTGTGGCTCTGGAAGCCCTGATTCTCTTCGGGGTCGAAGTCAACGGTGTAGGCAAAGGCGTTGCCGAAGTAAACCGCTTTGCGGTTGAGCTGGGTGTTGCCCTCCTGGTCGGTTCCCACAAAGCATACGTCAATCTTCTCCTTGGTCATGTAGCCATCGAACTTGTGGATGATGCCGTTCGCCTCCGTCTGCACAGCGGTGACAGGTGTACCCAGATGGAAGCTGCCGTCTTGGTTGGGCACCAGACGCGAAGCACGGATACACATACGCACGGTGTCGTTGTCGAGAACCTGTTCACGCCATAGCAGCGCCACATTGTTCAGCGACTTGGCCTCCATGTCGGGTACTATGATGAACTCGTCGATGTTGGAGCCGCTCATGATGAGTGAGGAGTTGATGCCTTTCTTTTCCTTACCGTCAATGCCGAAGCTCTTGATGCGTACGCACATCTCGTTCTTGGTGCTGTCAGCTATCGTCATCCAGCTCACCAAGTTGTAGTCGCCCACACGGTGCATGCCCACGGACCCTACGATGTCGTCCATGGTCTGCCTCGTAACTGTATTATTGCCGTCCACCATGATGCCGACGTTCTCATACTGAACGCTGGAGATACTTCTGCGCGCCACGATGAAGGCCGAAGTGCCGTCGTAGGCGACGCGGTAGTCCTTCAGGCAGAAGTCCTCGTTGAGCTCCGCCAGCTTCACGGGCTCCGACCATGTCTCATTGCCGTCGAAGCGCGACATCATCAGATGGCCGTTCATCATGAGGTCGGACAGCTGCACGGTGTCTCCTTCCTGCACCCAGCTGCCCTTCTTTATGGTGCCCTCCTGCCAGATGACTATAGCCTTGCCATCGTCGGCCATAGCCAGACGCGGCCTGTAGGAAGCGGTCTCGGGAGAACTGTAAATAGGTTTGGGCTGGTACCACTTGGTACCGGCGTTCTTCTTGGTGTAGTAGAGGTCATAGACGCGGCTGACCTGGTTCACCGTCACGTCGAGCGTCAGCGAATCCTCGAGCTGCTCCTTGGAGACCGTCGCAGTAGCCTGCTCCATCACCGCCAGGTCAAGACCGGGCACTGAGGCTGCATCGTAGTCGCTGCATCCGCCCGTACGCCAGTCGGAGATGATGGAGGGGTTGCCCAGAGAGGCCACCTCAACCGTCGTCTTGTTTGGGTCATCGGGATCGCCCTGGTTGCCCTGATAGATGATGCTTTCACCGCCTGAGATGAACTTCACCGGCATTTCTATGTCGGCATGACTGCTTACTGCATCGCCTGGAAGAGCGGCGGCGCGAGCCTTATTCGCGTCGGGATCGGCATCATCGCTCAGGTAGTAGGCAAAATTCTTGTGGAAGGGGTTCGAGAAGTCTGTCGGCGTGAGGAGATGCTCATTGCCACCTTCCCAACCATAACTCTGTTGGTGTACTTTCCAGAAGAAAAGCTTCACCCAGTATTTGGCACTCGCATCAGCAAACCAGTTCCAGGCACTGCCCGAGAATTCGTTCTGGAAATCCAATCGGGAGCCTAGGGCATACTTGAAGCCAGCGCCGGCACCCGCCTTCAGTTCGAAACCAACGTCGCCAAATACTGGAATCAGGGTGGGAAAAGGAATAGCAGCCGGCACCGCCACGATATATGGTACTTCGGTCCCAGTGGAGCCGTTGATGCTTGCCTGGCCGAAGAACTTGAAGGCCAAGGCGTGGTTCTTCAGCGGGTCGGGGAGATTCAGCGTGTTTTGGAAAGAATAGAGCCCCGTGTTAACACTGACATTCACGGCTGCGTGGGTTTGCACCCTCGGAACGTAAAAGTCGACGAGATCTTTCACCTTCGGTAGATTCGCTATAGCGTTAAATTTCTTGACAATATCGGGCATGCCCTTTATTTTGCTGAGGGTTTGGAGCAATTCTCTGAAATCGAGGGTGAAGTTAGCACTCGCCGTAGCCTCTGCACGCAAGCCGACCTCATCGACGTACTTCATGCCGCGGAACCACCGCTTCCAGTCGTTGCCCTCCAACGACAGCGGAAGGGAGAACTTACTATACAACTCCGCATAGGCACTATACTGCAGGTCGCCCACAGGTCTCGATATCTCATCTCTAGCAGACCCTCTCTGCAGATACATCAGGTTGGCCGATAAGTCTTGATTCTCGAAATCGTATTCATCGGCCTTTTTCAACTGCAACTTGCTCGATTCCATCTCGTTAGGCCAGCATCTGCTCCTTGTTTCGATTAAGTCGTACTTTTCTTCGGTGCCGACGCCGAGGGTCAGCGTCGTCTGAAGCTTCTTGGTCTTGAAGAAATCGAGTTCGAGATCGATGCGGGCGTAGAACGGCTTCTTCATGGGAACGTTGAAGGTCAACTGAGGATAGGCGGCTGGCGCCATTTCTTTCGTCCAGTCTTCTGCCGCCTTTTGCGCTTCGTCTCCCTGGAGGCGCTCCGCAGCGTTAGCGAGGGCGTCAGCCTTCATCTTTTCCAGGTCGAGATACTTGTTGTAGAGGATGGGCAGAACGCGTACCGAGTCGCCGGCAAAGGCAACAGTGGGACGGCCTGAGGTGTTGATGTCGAGATATCCGTTCAGATTAAACCTCGTGATCCAGTATTTGTAGTCGAAGAGTGGGCTGGTGATAGGCCTCGTGTCGCCGGGGAGGTTATCATTGAGTATGGCATTCTCCTCTGCGGCGTTCTTCACCTTCATGAGCGTGATGGCAGCGGAGGTTTCATAGGTTTTGGGTGCGACGATGGCCACCTCCATCCGGGCGAAGCGATAATACATTTTGTCGTCTGCCAGCTTCATAGTGTCCTTGTGTGAGGCATACTCGTCGTAGTAAACCGTCTCGGTGGTCTGAACGGGCAGGATGTCCGAAGATTGTATGCTGCTCACGTAGAAGTCGCCGCGCCGGTCGAGCGTAGGCGTCAGCGTCGAGAGTATCGACGAAGTCACCTTGGGCGAAGTGACGGGTTCGGGGATGCTCTCCAGGAAGATCTCCACCTCCTCCCTGTCGCTGTCGATGATGCCCGTCGCATGGTTGTATGAGCCGGGATACATGCAGAGCTTCGGCAGGAAGCCGTCGCGGTAGCACTCTATGGTGGCGGGCTCGCCTTCAGTGAGCACATACAGACGGCCCGTCATGGGATCCTTGCCCCACATGAGCAGCTGCTCGCCAATCGGCGTGTTGATTGTGTCGGAGCGCACGGCGTGCATTGTCAGGTCGTCCGTATCGTAATAAGGCTCGTTATCACAGAAGAGATGCACCCACAGTGTGTCGTGATATGAGAAGAGTCGCGAATCCAAATAGGTAGGGTTCGGTGCTTCCAGATGCTTGTGCTTGTTATAAGGCATACTCGCACCCGTCGATACCGACACAGTGTTGTCACTCACATGGGTCACCGCGTCCCTGGCCCACCATTCGTGGTCGAGCTTGATGCGCTTGAAGCCGTTGGCCATCAGGTAGGCTTCCACCAGGTCGCCGCCGTCGTAGTCGTAGAAGGTGTAGAGCTTGTCAATCTGCAGACTGTTGATGTATGTCGTGTCGCTCACCTGCGTGTCGCTGTTGTAGCGAATCAGCTGCAGGGTATAGTCGCCATCGACGATGCGGCTCTTGTCGAGCATCACCGAACGCACGGAGGCCGAACCATAGCTGTGGCTCTTGAAAGTGTAGGTCTTCGCCGTCTCCTCACCCTGACCCTGCGGCCATATCTTCACCTCGATCTGGTTCTCGGTGATGGGCGGCATGATGTAGGCGTAGTTATTGGCGGAGAATACCTTCGATGTGTTCTGCGAGGCGTCTGTCGTGTTCCTGACACAGGTCACGCGGATGTGGAAAGGCCGGTTGCCCTGAGCCTTGTCCAGACGCAAGACGATATACTGATTGTCGCGGGCGTCGTAGATCTGCTTGTAGAAGCCCACGGTGTCCTTCGGAGCAGGGTCGCGGAAGACCGCCTTGAGAGCATCCATCTCGGCACCGTTGTCCTGTATGCCGTGATCAATCTCCTGCCATTGGAACTGGCTCATGTCCGCCCATGAGTCAAGTTGACCTAGGTTGACGGCTCGCTCCACGATGAAATCGTCTGCCCATACTGCCTCGCTACCTGACAGTAGCAAAAATAATGTCGTTAATGCGGTTACTAGTAATTGTTTCATAAGGATTCAAATTTTACAAATATAGGAAGAATTTTTATTTAATTGTTTTTGTGGTGGGTTAATCTTTGTTAATTGTGGCAAAAAGTGTTACACATAATGATAGTGGAGGCCGCCACTTTTTCTGAAGCGAAGCCCTGAGTCAGCAATGACCCGGGGCTTCTTCGTTTTTGTCACCTCAGACTTCGTCAGAACGGTCCGTGTCCCATGCAACTAGTCGTTGTGATGGCGGTTAGAAAGGCTGTGAGGGCGGCTACTACAACCTTCACCGCTACCTCAATGAAACGCTTTTTCATAATGCGAATTTTCAATGCTTAATTCTTAATTCTTAATGCTTAATGCTTAATTTTTTTCAACACAGAGACACAGAGTTTAAAAGATTAAGTCCTCTGTCCCTCCGTATCTCTGTGTTTAGATTCACTGGCGAAGCCAGATTCTTCACTCTTCACTCAATAGCGGTAGCAAATTATTCACTATTCACTATTCACTTTTCCCTTAATTAGGATCACTTCCGCCTCCGGTGTTACCACCTCCGTTGTCACCACCTTGGTTCGTGCCTCCGTTGTTAGTACCTCCACCGGTGTTGGTGTTAGTACCCTCCCCATTGGGGGAGTTAGGAGAGGGGTTACTGGTCTCGTTGTCCTCCACCGTACCGTCGTCAGCCGAGGTGACGCGCTTCACCTCCTCACCGTTGCGGTCGTAGCAGGTGATGACGATGCTGGTGTTCTTCAGCTCGTCCTTCAGGTCCACGTCGGGAGTGAAGATGATGCGACGGCTGGTAATCAGCGAGGTCTTCACCTTGTTCACGTCCTCCACCGACTTCGAGCGCAGTCCGAAGCGCATGGTTCCCAGTCCGGGCAGTGCCACGCTGTGGCCTTCCGTAGCCCATGCCTTGATCACCTCGCCGGCTGCGTCCCAGCAGGCCTGCATCACACCCTGGCTCACGCCACTGCGCAGGGCAGCCTCCTTGATCACCTTCTTCTGGTTCAGGCTCGAATACTGTTCGGGCGACATCACGTAGCGATAAACGCCAGGATCATTCTCATCCTTCGTGAACTTCAGCTTCTTCTCAATTGCTTTAACTTTCATTGTCATAGTTTTAATCTCCTCTTAGTTTAGTTTTTAATTGGTTTGTAAATAATTTTCTTTACCATTCCCTTATCTCCCTCCCTTGGGAGGGTCGGGATGGGGTCGTCGGATTTTTGCGCGCTGGGCAGAGCGAAAATTCTGGTGCACCTGAAAACAAATTTTTTCCGCCTTGCGCGCTCAATTCCATCTTTTCATCGACACGGCAAAGGTAATAAAATTTCATTGCGGTCTACGAATGTTTTCCTAGAATTTTTTCATTCCCTGCGAATATTTTCCACCCGCTCTCGCAGCGCTGCACTGTTGCAGTGCTGCAGTTCTCGAGAAGCTTTTCCATACCCTGAAAATACTCCTATATTTATATATATATTTATATATATATTAATATAGACTTAATTTTTGACTTTCGTACCACCTGTTTTGGAACTGCAGCACTGCAGCAACTGCAACGGACAAAATGAAGACAGATTAAAAGTGGAATAATTGGATTACCTTGCTGTATTTCAAAAAATAATAGTATCTTTGCTGCGTGTATGTGAAGTCTAGGGTATGTACAAACCTCCATTCGATATAACGTCAGAGATGCTGCATCTGATTTCAGAGATATCAGAGCAAGTTGGCATTATCAACATGAGGCTGGGTGAAAACAACGAAAGAGCATCCATTGATTCACTCGTGTGTGTTCCATTATGAGTTTGAGTTTATTCATCCTTTTATTGACGGTAATGGCCGTATGGGGCGTTTCTGGCAAACGATGTTGCTCTCTCGCTGGAAGGGTATCTTTGCATGGCTACCTGTAGAAACCATCGTCAAAGATCATCAGCAGGAATACTACAATGTCATTGCCAAGAGTGATGCAGCAGGCAATAGCACGGCGTTTGTAGAGTTCATGCTGAAGTGCCTTTTGGACGCAATGGAGAATTATGAAGATACGGAAGAAGAAACTAAAGAGCTGCACGATAAACTGCACGATAAACTGCACGATATGTTCCCGGAATTATCAGAGAAAGCCTTTGGCGTATTGGAAGTATTAAAGGCACATCCAGGTCTAAAAGCTGAAGATATCGGTGTGCAGGTTTCTCTTTCTGAGCGTCAAGTTAAGACGTATCTCAATGCGCTGAAACAGGCTGGTCTTATTGTCCGCGTAGGCAGCAATAAGACAGGCTATTGGAAAGTAACAATCGACAATCTATAAATAATAAGTACTCAACATTCGCAAGTAAGACTTGCTCAGTCTTAGAGGTGAGTGGAGAGAGGTAAGAGGTAAGAGATTTGTGGTTCCCATCGGCTGTTTGAAAGATTAAGTGAAGTCAGGGACCGCTGACACGGCATAAGTTTCATAGTTGATTCATCTTCTTGATGATTCGGGCAGGATTACCGCCGACAACCACATTGTCAGGTACATCCTTTGTGACGACAGCACCGGCGGCAACGACGGCATTACGACCGATGGTTACGCCTGGACAGATGATGGCTCCGATACAGATCCATGCATTCTCTTTGATGGTCACCTGTCCGAAATGGAATAGGTTGTGACGATCATAGAGATCGTGATCCACCGTTGCAATCTTAACTTCGGGGCCAATCAGTACGTTGTCTTCTATAACCACCTTCCCAGGCGAGAGAATGGTGGCACCTTTGTTGATCGTGACATTCTTGCCGATTGTCATCCGGCATCCGCAGTCGCAATAGAATGGGGAGACGATAGCGACACTATCATCGATCTCGCACTGGAACAGCTCTTCCAACAGTCCCTTATAATCAGAATCAGTGGGCTTTTTGGCAGAGATCTTCAGGCACAGCTCATGACTTCTTATCATCTCACCCTCTACATTGCGCATACGAGGGTCGTTCTTGTAGACAGACCCCGTAGCATCTATGATATCAAACATACCTTATTCTTTTATGATTTGGCAAAGATACGAATAAGTGAGCACAATACAAAACAAAAATAGTTTTTTATTTTTACTCGACATTCGCAAGTAAGACTTGCTCAGTCTTAGAGGTGAGTGGAGAGAGGTAAGAGGTAAGAGAATAGCTGGATAAACTTAGAAAAATATAGGTAAAATGGAGTGTCAGAAGTAATCTCTCACCTCTCACCACTTACCTCTCACCTCTTGAAAGTTGAGAATGTGAAACATGCGAAACTTGAATTATTTTTATTGAAAGGAAGTTGCTATTCGTGACCATGTTGACAACGATGATAAGCTGACCGAACGATTCGTTCTGTCAGGTCAAAGCAGGAAAAAATTGTGCAAACTCGGCTGTTAAAAAAACTAAAATAATAAGAAATCTTGCGGAATTTGGGTGTTTTTCAGAGGAAAAGCCTATCTTTGTAACCTAATGAGCGTGAGAATAATGCCTAAAATAAATTTTATAAACTATAAATATTACATGTCATATGAAAATCATTGATTGCGAATTTCACTATTATTTACCTGAGTTGATGGACTATCTTTCCACGAGAGATAAAGCCATGAGGTATTATCCGGAAACAAAAGTTCTGGAAGTAAGGGATAAAATCTATGCCCATTTCGACGGCGTGACGAACACCTATTCGGTTATTGACGAACTGATGAATTTCGGAGCAGAGAGAGTGGCCGAAATGGACCGCAACGGCATTGACGTCGCTGTGATGTCTTCTTCGCCCGCATTGGAGGAACTGCCCGAAAAGGAGTGCGTCTATTTCGCCAGGAAATCCAACGACGCCGTAGCAGAACTCATCAGGAAATTCCCCGGCCGTTTCCTAGGCGCTGCCATTTTGCCGACACCCTATGTCGATGAGGCCATCAAGGAGTTGGAGCGTTGCGTCAAAGAATTGGGATTCAAATATTGGCATACGCATTCCAATTATATGCACGAGCACCTGTATGAGGAGAAATACCTTCCCCTGCTGGCCAAAGCTGAAGAGCTAGGCTGTGCCGTCTACGTTCATCCGCAGGCTTCCGACGACAAGGATATGAAGGAAATGGGCTATGTGTATTCTTCGCCCGGTCTCGGATTCGGACTCGATGCCATGAAGACGTCGTTGCGACTGATTCTGAACGGCACCTTTGACCGCTTCCCCAAACTGAGAATGATTCTCGGCCATTGTGGCGAATACTTCCCATTCATCATCGACAGGGTGGACAACCGCTTCGCATGGATTAAGGACGACGAGGTGAAGATGAAGCACACGGTTGCTTACTACTTCAAAAACAAGAATGTGGTGATGACCACCAGCGGCATCATGTCTAAAATCACCTTTGAATGTACCAAGCAGGCCTTCGGCATCGACAGCATCATCTTCGCCTCAGACTACCCTTACGAGTGTCTGGCAAACATGATGAAGTTCGTGAAGACGCTGGATCTGACAGAAGAGGAGAAAGAAAAACTCTTCCACCTGAATGCCGAGAAGTACATTTTATAAACCTAAAAAGCGCAAAAGCTATGAAGACTAGAATCCGTGTGTCAGGTACCAGGTTCCTGACATACGGATTTCAAATCCGCCCGAGCTGAAGCAGGCATCGATGCGTTTTGCGTAATTCTCACATTCACGATTTATCTGGAGTAGCCGAACACGTGAGACAAGTACCAGTCCCCTGTGCTCCCTCACATTGTTCAGTCATGTTTGTCATATATAAAATAAAGACTGACGAACCGTTAAATTGTCGTCAGTCTCTTTATGCTATTCGATGATTTGCTGATGTTGAACGATTGTTCCGTCGTTGCTCACACCTTCCAATGTGATGAGGTAGCGTTTGGAGATGTCGGAGGCATAGAACCTGACGCTGGCATGCCCTTTTTCGTCAGTTTCCACCTTCGGGTTCCAGTAGAGCGTAGTGCGGTGGTCAGGGCGAGTCTTGGCTGACGGGTCGCTGTACTGGGGGGAGTAGAATTCCTGGTTGGGCTTCCAGCCTTGCTGTTGGACGGTGGCCATGGAGAGCGGACGGAAGATTCTGCCTTTCAGGCCGGGCTTCTGCCGGACAAGCAGTAGTCCCGAGGTTGACACGTTCCAGCCATAGATGGTCATCCTGGCGGCACCGACATGGTCGAACCATTCGATGGACTCAATGGTCTCGGGCTGAAGCATCAGTAATTCCTCCATGTTGCTACGAAACTCGTCGATGAAAATGACTGGACCTTGCATCGCTCGCGTAACTGTGCCTGAGCGGTATCTGATTTGTAACTCGCCATTGGCATCGCGATAGACGGGAATGCCTAAGGTACTGAGCAGAATCTCCATCGAGTAGAAGTTGTTGAGCAAGGGGTCGTCATCATAGAAGGCACGGAAGGGTGGCATCCCCATTAAGTTGGTGGGCTTGTGCTGACGCTTCTTCTCCTTGACTACTTCGGGCAGTTCTATCTCGCGGTCTATGCTACCATACATCACCTGCTCTTGAGCTTGCTTTGCGAAGTTGTCTGGGACGGAAAGAGATGATGGGGCAGAGGAAAAAGGCGAATGTAAGGTAGGGAATGTCTGTGTGGTGATATCCAGTTGTACGAGGCTGGTACTGCCTGTACGTCGCATACCCTCCAGTACGTAGGTTGTACCGTCGGCGAAGTCGAGGCCGTTGATGGTAAAGCGGCAACTGTCGCCAAGTTCGAAGGTCTGACGGAATCCGGTATCTGGCCGTACCAACATCAGCTTGGGATTCTTGATTTTTTTGAAGATAGTACCACGAATCTGCCCAGTAATGGTCTGTGTGGTCTGGAAACCATAGTCGATGCGGGGGTATGTGCCGTTGAGTATATCAGCCAAAGGGTAGTCGGCAGATAGTTGGTTCAGAGACTTGTCAATAGATGGTTGTATCGTATCGGGGATTACCACGTCGTAATCGGCAACCGACAGCGAGAAGCTTCCATAGAGCGGTGTACCGTCAGATTCTGCAAGGTCTATCGACAACTCCATCGGTTCGTTCAGGGTACGAGCTTTACCACTAATGGCTACCTGTGGCTGAGTTCCCTCGATGGTGGTCTGGCTTTCAGCAATGACGTATCCCGTCTCGCGGTTGACGATAGCTATGCAGAGGTTTCCTGGACGTAGTGTTTTGCTGTCAATACGTAACACCTTCCCTGATGTATAGTCAGTGACTATGAGGTTCCCACTACCATAAAGCACACACGAGAGAGGCTCGTTAGTAGGCTTGTTCAATTGGATAAGCAGTTGCCCTTTGCGTTGGACTACTTGTAGCGACGGATTCCCACCTTGGGAATGAATTGTTCCCACCTTGGGAATGAATCGTTCCCACTTTGGGAATGAATCGTTCCCACCTTGGGAACTATCAATAACCAGCAATTGCTTGTAGAAGAACCTTTCGGCAGGAAAGTTACGCATCCATTGTGTATAGGCTGCAAGGGTATAGCAGCCTCCCTTCATTCCACGAGGCAAAGTGATGGCATTGGCAAAGACGCCATCCGAATCGCACTTCACGATGATGCGTTGCAAGAGCGTATCAGCCTGCTGGTCATGCAGTTCCACATAGACAAAACGCGAGC
>JAEEGH010018984.1_pt1 | contig 14476 bp, 10 predicted proteins | sample 9134181 | NCBI WGS metagenome assembly JAEEGH01 (sample SAMN16246544, study PRJNA631951) | gut metagenome | biome: gut microbiome; feature: rumen; material: DP-attached | host: Bos | place: Iran: Karaj | collected 2018-10 | reverse complement strand
GATATCGACGAGGTGATCCTCGTGGGCGGTTCAAGCCGTATCCCCGCTGTGCAGACCCTCGTGAAGAACTATTTCGGCAAGGAGCCTTCAAAGGGTGTGAACCCTGACGAGGTTGTGGCCGTAGGTGCAGCTATCCAGGGTGCTATCCTGAACAAGGAAGGCGGTGTAGGTGACATCGTGCTGCTCGACGTGACTCCGCTGACACTGGGTATCGAGACGATGGGTGGCGTGATGACCAAACTGATTGAGGCCAACTCTACCATCCCCTGTAAGAAGAGCGAAGTTTTCTCTACCGCTGCTGACAATCAGACAGAGGTGACCATCCACGTACTACAGGGTGAGCGTCCGATGGCAGCACAGAACAAGTCTATCGGCCAGTTCAACCTCACAGGCATCGCCCCAGCCCGTCGTGGTATTCCTCAGATTGAGGTCACCTTCGACATCGATGCCAATGGTATCCTGAAGGTGAGTGCTAAGGATAAGGCTACTGGCAAGGAGCAGGCCATCCGTATCGAGGCTTCGTCAGGTCTGTCTCAGGACGAGATCAACCGCATGAAGGCCGAGGCTGAGCAGAATGCTGAGAACGACAAGCGTGAGCGTGAGCGTGTCGACAAGCTGAATCAGGCTGACTCTATGATCTTCCAGACCGAGAATCAGCTTCAGGAACTCGGCGACAAGATTCCCACTCAGCACAAGCCCGCTATCGAGCAGGCCCTTCAGCAACTGAAGGATGCCCACAAGGCTGGCGACGTGGCCGCCATCGACAGTGCCATTGCAGCCCTCAACCAGGCATGGCAGACCGCCTCAGCTCAGATGTACCAGCAGAGCGGTGCCGCAGGTCAGCCCGGTGGTGACACCTATCAGGGTGGTCAGCAGCAAGCCGGAGGCCAGCAGGCAGGCGGCAATAAGGCAGACGACATCCAAGACGCAGACTTCGAGGAGGTGAAGTAGAATTTATAATATACTATCATTCAGCGTGTAGCATTATGTTACACGCTGTTTTTTTGCTATAGGAAAGGCGCTGTATGCACTATAGTCGGCAGAGTTTCCTGAAGTCCGATTCCATGCCGTAGCAAACCAGCACGTCATCGGGTTCCAACGGCAGATTGTCTTCTGTGGTGTTGACAACGACGGTGTCGTTATACTCGATGCCGATGAAATTCTGCAGCTTCGTCTTTTTCTTGACGGCGATGATTTTCAGATGAAACTCCTCGTAAAGATGAAGGTCGTTGACGAGAAGCCCGACGAATTTCTCTGGAATGCGGAATTTATACACGCAATACGTGTCGTCGATACGGAAGAGATCCGTCTTCACACCCAGATCCATCTGGCGCACCAGCGAACGGGCGGCACGCTCTTCAGGAATCAAGATCTTCTCGATGTCGAAGGCCTGCAGGATGCTCTTATGCACATAGTCGTTGGCACGTGCATAGATGTGCTTCACTCCCAGTTTCTTCAGCAGCGCAACCACACGGACGGAAGCTCCCAGATTGCTGCCTACCGCCACGATGACCACATCAACTTTCTTCAACGGCAGCACATTCAGGGCCAGTTCGTCGCAGGCATCAATCTGAAACGCGGCATCACAGATGTCCTTCACTCTCTCTACACGGCTGGCGTCGCTGTCGGCGGCAATGACCTCATGGCCCAGGGCTGACAACTCGTCTACCATCACCCTGCCGTATGTTCCTAATCCGATAATAATACACTTCATGATATGGTGATATTGTCTTGGGGTAATTTGTAATTCTGGTTCTTATATTGCTTCAACAGTCCCTGTGCCATCGTCACCAGGCCCACACGGCCGATGAACATCAGCACCACAATCAGCAACTTGCTGGTGTCCTGCAGTTCTGGGGTGAGACCCAATGACGAGCCTACCGTTGCGAAGGCTGACACGCACTCGAAGACGATGGCCTTCAAGGGCTGATCCGGTTCGGTGAGGGTGATGAGGAATACGAAGATGCACAGCACCAGGATACTGACGAAGACTGCCGCATTGGCACGACGGATAGAGTCAGACGACAGTTCGCGGCCGGCAAATTCCACACGGGTGGTGCCGTGGATGATGGCACGGATGTTGAGAAAGGCTACGGCAAAGGCATTGACCTTCACACCGCCTGCCGTCGACTGCGATGCACCACCTATCCACATCAATACTGTATAGATGAAGATAGACTGGATACACATATTGTTGAGGTTCACGCTGATGAAACCTGCCGTACGAGGACTGACGGCATTGAAAAACGCTTGGGTCAGTTTCTCATGTATCGGCATAACAGCAAACGTGTTGTCCCACTCAAAATATGCGATGAGCGCTGTGCCGATGACAATCAGCAACGCGGTGGTTCGCAGCACAATCTTCGTGTTCAGGTCGAACAGATTGGGAATGCCGAGACTGGCATAGTGCTGACCATTGATCCATTTCCATAACACTTTCGTATGCTTCGAGACTGCTGTCTTCAAGTTGACCAGCACGGGATAACCGATACCACCCAAGATAATCAGCAGTCCAAGAATGATGTACAGCCAGCAGTGCCCCTCCATCAGCACGGAGGCACCTACCCCATCCTGATAGTTGGAGAAGCCTCCATTGCAGAAAGCCGAAACAGCATGAAACACGCTGAAGAACAACTCATGCCGGAAGTCCAGTCCTATCGTACCGTGAATATTCAGGAAGATCAGCACTGCCCCGGCCAGTTCCAGGAATGCCGTAAAGCCGAAGATGTTGAGCAGCGTGGACCATAGCGAGGCCAGCGATTTCGAACTCACCATGTCTTGCACCTGCATCTGGTTGTAGATGCTCGTGTTCCCCATGAAGAAGAGGGCAAAGAAACTGGTGATGGTCATCACGCCCAGGCCTCCCACCTGGATCAGCAGCATGATCACCAGTTGTCCGAAACAGGTAAACGTGCTGGGCACGTCAATGGTCGTGAGTCCTGTCACACAAACGGCACTGGTCGCCGTGAACAGCGAGTCGATCCAGGAGAGGTGGACGCCCTCTTGAATGCAGCGAGGCATCAGCAGCATACCTGAGCCAACCATAATGATGAACATGAAACTGACTGCCATCATCAGGGCAGGATTAGACTTACGGCCCAATGAGGTGATGACTGCGTCGGACAGTTCGATGAAGGAGATCAGGAACAGCACCAACAGGTATATTGCCCTGTTTTCCAGTATCCTCATCACACCAATACTGTCGTCTATGCCGAGGAGATTGAGGATGATTGGAATCAATGTAAGCGTCAACAACCCGTTGAGGATCCATCCCAAGAAACTATATGCCGATTTTCTCTTTCCGCGTTTCGTCAGGAGCAAATGGGCAATACGCTCAATCAGGAACATGTTCCAAGCCCAGAAATAGATCAGGTCTAACTCGTCTTTCAGTCGCTCCGACAATACAAATCCGAATTCCAGGACGGCACCCACAATCACACATAGGGCAGCAACATTGGCCATAAAGGCAAAGACCTTTAACGCTATGTTGATACACGGTCTCACATATTTCTTATAATAGAGCGAACTTGGCATCATAATCTTACAGGATATTCAGGAAGAGAGTGATCATGCCTGTATTGATCAGATCGGCGAACATAGCGCCGATGATGGGAACGATGAGGAATGGCTTGACGGCATAGCGGTATTTATAGCATACAGCACTCATGTTGGCCATCGCATTGGGAGTAGCGCCAAGGCCAAAGCCACACATACCAGCACACAGCACAGCAGCATCGTAATCACGGCCTAACAGCGGGAATGCTGCAAAGTATGCAAACAGTGCCATCATCAGTACCTGAGACACCAAGATGACAATCAACAGAAGGGCCAGGTTCTGAAGTTCCCAGAGTTTAAGGGATATCATGGCCATACCGAGGAACAGAGAGAGGCAGATGTTGCCTACGCTGATAATACGCTCCATATCAAGCAGTTTCTCTGCTTTCTCCCATTTACCGTCATCCTTGTAACTGATGAATCCGATGGTGTTACGAACGATGGCTGCCAAGATCAATGCGCCGAAATAGGTCGGGAACGTGATACCAGTCTTGGCCAACAGCCAACTCAACAAGGTGCCGCCACCCATGACCAGGATAATGCCATAGGAGGCCTTCGCATACTGTTGAAACTCCTGTTCGTTGGTGCTGACACGCTTCTTTCGACCTGTTGGTGAAGCCTCGTCGCTCTCGATACCGGCCATTGCAGGGTCTATCTCCTCATCTTGTGGCTGCATCTGTTCATGTGTCAGTTTCGTGCGGATAATCTTCTCTGCCAACGGACCGCCTATCATAGAACCTGCAATCAGACCAAACGTAGCAGCTGCCATACCGATGGTTCCTGCGCCATGCAGCCCCATTCCTTCAAGAACCTTCGCGAATCCACCTGCCGTTCCATGTCCGCCTGTCATCGATATACTGCCTGAAGCCATACCAATCAAAGGATCAACGCCCATTAGCCGGGTAATTCCTATGGGCATCAGATTCTGCAGGGCAATGACGGCAACTAATAGGACAAGCATGATGATCAGGAGTTTGCCACCTTGCTTTAACACTTTAAGGTCACTTTGGAATCCGACGCTGGTAAAGAATGCCAGCATAAAGACATCCTTCAACGTACCGTCGAACGACACCTCCACATCGAACCAGCCATAGAGTGTCAGCGTAATCAACGAAAAGATGATACCACCGCTAACAGGCGACGGCACACAGAACTTCTGCAGGAAAGCAACCTTTCGCGTTAAAATCATACCGACGATGAGGGCTAAGGCACCTACGCCGGCAGTCTGTATCATATCCAGCTCAATACTTGCCATGATAATTCAAAAATCATAGAATTAAAATATTAAAATCTATACTGCAACTTTATATTGGCGGCATGTCTGTTTACTGCGGCGTCACTACAGACGGCATCAAACATATCATGCCAGTCAACACCCAAATTCCATTTCCTGCCTAATTGCTTGTTCACAGACAGACATCCATAGACAGGCGTACCATACACCTCACGTTCTGGTGACTTCTTGGTATAATATACCACCTGCATACCTATCTGCCACTCATGAGGGAGATAAGCAGTCGGAGCCAGCCGGAATGAAGCAAAGCCGCCACTCTTGGCGATATAGAGATTAGATCCGCCCGCGAGAGTCAACCTGTTCGTCTTCCAATAAGCCGATACACCCAGTTCAGCAAAACTCTCTTCACCTTCGACGGCATAATAACTCGCCTCCGTCTGCACCGTCAACTTCTGCTTACTATAGGCATAAGCCAGCTTCACCTGATTGATGTTCCATTCTTCCAGTAGTCCCTTAGCCCTCATCCATTCCTCATCAAAATATGTATTGGCATCCATAAAGAGAACCAAATAGGAAGGATTATAGTATTTGCGGTAATAGCCCAACTGGATATGATTGCGGTTATTCGGTACATAGATGACACAGGCATTTGCATTGTCGCGGGTGTCGGAATGCTTTTGACTGATGCCTGAATCCATTATTTTATAGTTATAGAACATCACGCGATTACCAACTGTCAGCTTCCATTGAGGCAGAGAATAGGTGAACTGCAGATAGACATCATAATTGAATACATCCCAGCTCCTGTCCGTATCCTTTAGCCTGGTCATCAGGTAATCACCCTCAACACCCAGCATCATCGACAGCCGCTCTGTCAGCAAAGGTGTATTCAGCTCAGCGATAAACAATGGCAGTTTGTTGGATAAGATCAGATCACTAGCATACTGATAACCGCCCACGATGAGCAGTTCTGTACCCACATCGTTGAAGGTATGGAAATATCTCGCCCTGCCCATCACCTTCCGCGACGTACTGGAAGGATGGTCAAGATACTGCTGGGTGAAATAGGTCAGTAGCCTGTTCCTGTCATCAAAGCGGTTCGTCATGTGAAGCGTCAGATACTCCTCATTCCCGTCCTGATGACGATAAGACGCATTGGCATAGAGGTCGGTACTTTTACCGCCGTATAACGCATTCACAGAGCCGATACCTGCCACGTCCTTCCCGAAGCCTCCCTGCCCTTCCACGAAACCGTCCAACCTTTCAGGCGTCTTCATGTTGATATCCAGCACCCTGCCCATTCCGATGGTTCCCTTCGCAACACCCGTATTATCACAAACCTGGATCTTGGCGATGTCCTTGGCTTTCATCTGGCTAAGAATCAACTTTGCATCGCCATTCATCGGGCAGTTGTCGATACGGAGATTATAATTGGAGATGACATCCTCGTAACCAGCAATCATCAAGTCTGGCATCATCTGAAGAATATCCATCAACGATTCTTCTCCCGTCAGCTCTATTCGCTGAGGATAAATCATCGTCCTGTCTGCTTTAACCTCTATGACAGGCAAATTATTGTCTGCAAGCATAGAGGTTGATAGGAGTAAAAAACTGACCAATATTAAAACAGGTCGACACATATGTAAAATCGACTCTATAGTTTATTTCTTCTCTTCCTTGGGGACCAGGAACTTGGTGTCTGTCTGCTTGATGAGTTCACGAGCAAAGCGCTCTGGGAAACCAGGACGCTGCACACGCTTGCCATGCCCATACTGACTGCGTTCAAAGGCGCCATTGGCATCGGTAGACTTCACAACCATATCATTATATTTCACAATGAGGAAGAAGGCTAAACGCTTCCAACGACAGATCATCTCGTCGCCTTTCTGACAACTATAATCTGTCAGCAACTTAATACGTTCCTCGGCAGTGGGCAGTGCTAAAGCTTTTGCCTCGATCTCGGGCTGCAGTTTGTCGTAAGAAGCATCGAGTGAGTCACGCACCTCCTTCAACGAGGGGAACATCATAGAATAACGGGGATAGACCATATTGCTGACCCAGTTGCACACCCAGAAGGCGTTATCCATAGAGAAAGTCACATCATCGGCATTCTCGTCGGAGAAACACTTGGGACGGCGTGTCATACAACTATACATCGGCGTGTAAGCCACCATGTTGCCATCGTCGTTGCCAAACCAGAAACAGGCTCCTACCTCACGTGGCAGCGAGGCACGCATCTGTGAGATATACGACCAGGCCGTCTGCTGGGTAGAGATTGGGCGTTCGTTGAAGTATTCCTTATCATCGAGTTTAAACGACAACGGTGAGGGACGATAAGGCATCTCGTAGATGCCACCGCCGAAGTCAGTGTCAAGAGCAAAGGGAGTTCCCTCATAGTGGTCGCGCATCGCATCACGCAGATCCTGTAAGCCCACCTTCTTGTTGGGAATAATCCAAAGAGGCATCTCCTTAGCGTCTTTCTCGAAGCCTGCAGCATAAGGCACATAAGCAGAGAAGTCATCGCTGAAACGATTGAAAAAACTCCACACACGTGCCTCACAATAACGACGGCCTGAGAAATCGGGCTTGGCATAAGCGGCATTATAGGAGAATTCAGCATCCTTGCCTTCAAACCACCCCATTGCACGGGCATAGCTCACCACATTGTCGGAACATACCATCAGGTTGGGTACGGGTTTCTTACCACCTACGGTGTATTTCTTCTGCAAGTCGTTCATCTTCACCTGCACGTAACGACCATCGAGGAACTTAGTGATGCGACTCTGGTTAGCGTGTGCTGCAATGGCATCGTCAGGGATACGGACTGCCACCCATACGGTGCGTTCCTTCGACTTTGTACGGTCAGGACCACACCCCATCATCTCAAGCATCCAAGCCTCATTAGGGTCTGCAACTGAGAAGGTTTCCCCCTCAGAATAGTAGCCATATTGCTCTACGAGAGAGGTCATGATCTGAAGTGCCTCACGGGCTGTCTTTGAGCGCTGCAGGGCGATATAGATCAGCGATCCGTAGTCGATGATACCTGTAGAATCAGCCATCTCCTCACGTCCGCCAAAAGTGGTTTCACCCACTGTTACCTGCCACTCGTTGGAGTTTCCTATCACGTTATAGGTCTCTGCAGCTTCAGTAATATCACCGAGATACTTGCCAGTGTCCCACTCTACGACCTTTCGCATCTCACCTGCAGCGTGCTTTGCTGCGGGATAATGGTAGAGGGGCATGAAAGCTCCATAGGAATCGGCATTATAAGTGACAAAAACGGAGCCATCAGCAGAGGCTTTCTTGCCTACGATGAAGTTGGTGCATGCCATCGCATAGGCTCCTGCGATAAGCATAACGGCTAAAATCAGATTTCTTTTCATATCTTGTTAATATATTATATTTGTTTCATACACACATTCGTTGTTACGATTGTCAATAACGACAAACTTGAGCTGGTGGGTTCTCGATGTCTTTTGGATAGGTGTCTCACTCATATCGCACGTCACCATTGGTTTCTTATCCACCATGTCAAACACCACAAAATGTCCGTCAATGGTGGCTCGATAGGAAGCCACCCCACTCTTTCGGTCAGTGAGCCTCAGCACAATATGATCACCCAGACTGATAGGATCTACTTCTGGCGCTTCATCGTCGTAGGCCAGTTCAAACCATGAGCCCAGGTCTTTCACACGACCTGTTACCCACCCATCCTGATAGTTGCCTCCAGCAAAGACACCGTCATTGGCTACATAGACCTTTGAAACATCGACCTTCTGATCAACATAGAACGATATCTCACCTTCTGCCACTAGCGGGCACGATGTAAGGAAGAACTTATAACTGCCTGATAACTTACCTGGTCGCTCTTTTACCATAGGCTGCAACGTAGTGTTCTTAGTCAGCATGCCATACGGCACAATCAGGTGCATACCTGGCATTGAGTAGCTGTTGGTCTGGTTCCAGCGGAAAAGTGGTTCATCTTCTTGTGCATGCTCCGGGATCGTGGTCTTCTGTCCCTTCACAATTAAGTCGTATTGCGCCTCATTACCTTTATAATCGCGGAGGATATATGTCAGATGGTAGTCACGTTCCTCATTGAAGTCGAAAATACCCTTATCCTTTTGAGTAAATAGGAACGGCAGTGTGTTACCTGGCTCCACAAACGACTTCAAGAACCACACACGGGTTCTGAGCCAGTACTCATAGTCGCCCCAGGAGTTCACCAACGTGTTGCAAGGCATAGGTATTCTGTTGAGAATAGCAGAGAACACGGTCTGACTATCTACCTTAAGGATTGTCTCACGGATACCAAAGTGATTGCTGGAGTTCTGCATGTAATCATTGGCCCACAGAGCAAAGCCGACTTTTCCCCAAGCTGTCAATACAGGCGACTTTCCGTTAGCTAGGATGATCTGTTTAGTTGTCTTACCATTCACAACCCCCTCGCCTGACTGCGGATACACCATCAGTCCTCTTACCCTTGGCGGTATGGTATCATTGATATAATCTGACAAGAAATCGTAGGGATCGAGCATATCCCAGGTCTCTGTGTCGTGAATCTCAAGATGCAGATGCGGCCCCATGCTGTTGCCCGTATTGCCACTGAGTGCTATCAGCTGACCTTGAGACACGGGGCACTCCAAAGCCGAGAAATAGGCATCGCCCTCGCTCGTTTCATGCTGATACTGATAGCGGCGCAAGGCGGCTTTGATACGTGGAGTGAACGCTTTCAGATGACAATACACACTGGTATAGCCTTCAGGATGAGTGACATACACCGCATTGCCGAAACCATAGCGCCCCATCGTAACACGACTCACATAGCCGTCACCAATGGCATAGATAGCTTTACCTTCTACCCCATCGGTCTTGATGTCTATGCCTCCATGGAAATGATGGGGACGGGGTTCGCCAAAATTACCCGCCAATGAAATGTCGTAACTCACTGGCGGGTGATAGATACTTAAGAGAATACTCAGAAATAGACTTAGCATGCCTTAAACGACATATCGAGTCCTTTGACACTATGTGTAAGGGCACCTACTGAGATGAAATCGACACCCTGTTCAGCATAGTCGCGGATAGTGTCGAAGGTGATGCCGCCACTAGACTCCGTCTCGTAACGATGATCCACCAATTCAACAGCTTTCTTCGTATCGGGCACAGAGAAGTTGTCGAGCATGATACGGTCCACACCACCATGATCAAGCACCTGTTGAAGCTCATCGAAGTTGCGCACCTCAATCTCAATCTTCAGGTTCAGACCTTTCTCGTCCAAATACCTGTGGCAGCGCTCGATAGCATTCACAATACCCCCTGCGAAATCCACATGGTTATCCTTGAGCAGAATCATGTCGAAGAGTCCGATACGATGGTTACAGCCGCCGCCGATCTTCACAGCCTGCTTTTCGAGCATACGCATACCAGGTGTCGTTTTACGGGTGTCAAACACACGAGTACCTGTACCTTCCAGACGCTTCACATAACGGTCCGTCATCGTGGCGATACCACTCATGCGCTGCATAATGTTCAGCATCAGTCGCTCCGTCTGAAGCAGCGAACGCACCCTACCCGTTACCACCATGGCGATGTCACCCTTCTTTACACGTGTACCGTCACCCATCAGTACCTCAACCTTCATCTCCGGATCAAAGCGACGGAACACCTCCTTGGCAATCTCCACACCTGCAAGGATACCATCCTCCTTTATCAGCAGGTGGCTCTTGCCCATAGCATCCTCAGGAATACAACACAATGTGGTGTGGTCACCATCACCGATATCCTCGGCAAACGACAGATCAATCAGTCTGTCAACCAGTTCATCAACACTCAGCATATCTCTAAACTCTAAATATTCAACTAAAAATAGACACCCAGTCCGAGACGCAGACCAAACTGCGTGTAGTCCTTATGCTTGAAGCTGGGCTCAAAATAGAGCTCCGGCTCAAGTGTAACGTAATGTCCCAGGAAGAAAGCGTAGCCTACGTTCACCTCAGGTTTGAACTCGTCGAAGCCGGGAGCATGAGAATACTTAGCTGTCAAACCTGCATAGACACCATTGCGCTCGAAGTAGTAGCGGGCACCTGCACCGATATTCGTATGGACAACAGAACCGCTAGAATAGTTCTGATAGTCGAAGATACCCAGTGCCATCCAGTTGTCGAGGAACAGATAACCAGCCTTGGCACTCAGACCGAAGTTCCAGTCGGAAGCCTTGCTGTAACTCAGGCTCAGACCTGACATAGAAGCAGCAATATAGAACTTGCTCTCCTCGAACGGGGTTGTTGATTCGTTCAGGAATTTCTTTTCATTCTGTGCACTTACACTCATCGCCATCATCAATGCGACAGCAGACATTAAAAATTTTTTCATAATTTAGTTTTGACTATTTGATTATTGTTTTGTTGTTTCTTTCTTATACCAGATGCAGAACCACACGATGGCCGCAACCAAGGAAACTATACCTAATGGATATCCGATGCTTTCCGGCAACTGCAAGGTCTGCTTCGACACGAAAAAGAAGGTAGCGCACACCCATGTCATGAAGAGTGCAGGAATCAGCGTGATCCAGTAAAGCTTCTTGTGACGCACCAGATAGACGGTCAGTGCCCAAAGGGTGAATGCCGAAAGTGCCTGATTACTAAAGCCAAAATACTGCCAGATGGTGTTGAAGCCGTCAGGATTCTCGATCTGCCACACCAGCATCGCAATAGAGCAGGCAAATAGTGGGATACAGATAGCCAGACGGTTCCGAATTGGACGCTGGTTCAGTTTAAGCCACTCTGACACGATCAGACGTGCAGAACGGAAAGCTGTATCGCCAGAAGTGATAGGAGCAGCCACCACACCCAGCATAGCCAGCACGGCACCAGCCACACCCAACCAATCGTTACATACCAGGTTCACCACAGCAGGAGCCGATGTCATGAAGCCTTGCTTAGCATCCACTATCAGCAAATAACCAGGAGCTGGATCGCCATAGAAGAACCACGAAGAAACAGCAGCCCAGATCAAAGCCACAACACCCTCAGTAATCATTGCACCATAGAAGATAGGACGTCCCATCTTCTCGTTCTTCACGCAACGGGCCATCAGTGGTGTCTGCGTGCCATGAAAACCTGAGATGGCACCACAGGCTATCGTGATAAACAAAGCTGGGAATATCTGATCCTTAAATAGGTCTGGATGCATTTCGATACCCATATTTCCGAAATTAGTCCAGACTTCGGGCAACGTAGGCCAATTCAAGAAGAGCCATACCATCAATGCACCCGCCATGAACAGTAGCGAGAAGGCAAAAAGCGGATACACCTTACCGATAATCTTATCGATAGGCAGCATCGTGGCGATAATATAATAGATGAAGATAATAGCCACCCACAACATCGTATCACCGCCAAACGAGTTCAGGATCACTGCCGGGGAATAAACAAACACCGTACCTACCATCATCAGGAGCAATACGGTGAATACAAGCATCACCTGTTTTGTTGACTTACCCAGATAGTCACCTATCAGCTCTGGCAGGCTCGCACCATCGTGGCGCATTGAGAGCATACCACTCAGGTAATCGTGAGTAGCACCGGCGAAGATACAGCCGAACACAATCCACAGATAAGCCACAGGACCGAACTTGGCACCCATGATAGCACCAAAGATAGGTCCAGTACCGGCAATATTCAGAAACTGAATCATAAAGACTTTCCAGTCTGGAAGCACAATATAATCCAAGCCGTCGGATTTTGAGACAGCCGGCGTCACACGGTCATCAGGACCGAACACCTTCTCTACGAAGTGTCCATACAGCAGATAACCAAGTACAAGAGCCACAAAGCTCACTAAAAACGATATCATCTTTTAAGGGTTTATATAAATTTTGATGCAAAGTTACAAAATTAATATGAATAAAGAATTGTCATTTGTGATTTATTTACTATCTTTGCAGCAAATTTTATAAAAAAGATACATTTTGAGAACAATTCTTCGCCTTATCATGCTGTTTCTGCTATTGCAGAACGCTTCCGCCAAGATGCCGAAGCACGAGATACGTGCCGTCTGGATAACAACCATCAGTGGGCTCGACTGGCCGCGCGCCCATTCTGCCACTCGCCAGCAACAAGAACTCATCAGCATCCTCGACAAACTGCAGCAAGCCAACATTAATACCGTTTTAATACAAGCGCGTGTCCGCGCCTCTACCATCTACCCCTCTACACAGGAGCCATGGGACATCTGCCTCACTGGCAAGGCAGGACAGTCTCCAGGATATGACCCCTTGAAGTTCTGCATCGACGAATGCCACAAACGGGGTATGGAGTGCCACGCCTGGATTGTTACCATCCCTGTCGGTAAATGGAATGCTGACGGCTGCAAGAAGTTGCGCGCACGCTTCCCTAACCTTATCAAGAAGATTGGCGATGAGGGATATATGGATCCAGAAAAACCGCAAACAGGCGATTATCTCGCCCAGATATGTGCCGACGTCACACGCCGTTATGATGTTGACGGTATCCATCTCGACTATATCCGCTATCCTGAGACATGGAAAATTAAGGTGAGTCGTCAGCAGGGACGTCAGAATATTACTGGAATTGTACAAAAAATCCACAAAGCCGTCAAAGCAGAGAAGCCTTGGGTGAAACTCTCCTGTTCACCTGTTGGAAAGTACGACGACCTGTCGCGCTATCAGAGTTTCGGCTGGAATGCCAACACCACTGTTTGCCAGGATGCACAGGGATGGTTGCGCTCAGGACTGATGGATGCCCTTTTCCCGATGATGTATTTTCAGGGCAACCACTTCTATCCCTTTGTAGTGGACTGGAAGGAGCACAGCTACGGACGCCAGGTGGCTCCAGGCTTAGCCATCTACATGCTTCATCCTAATGAGAAGAACTGGGACCTCAATGTGATCTGTCGTGAGATGAACGTGCTGCGCCAGCAAGGACTGGGAGTCACCTTCTTCCGCTCCAAGTTCTTCACCGACAACGTCAAAGATGTCTATACGTTCACAAAGGACTTCAACCGTTATCCGGCCCTCATACCGCCAATGGACTGGGTATCGGCACCTGCGCCACAGCCTGTCGCACACCTCATCGTGAACCATGGCACTACCGCAGATGCGCTGACCTGGCAGACACCGCGCCAGCAGACCAACGACAGCTACCTATTATATAATATCTACGCCTCCGACCGCTATCCTGTTGACACAGAGGATCCTGTCTGTCTCGTAGCAGCCCGTCTGCAGAGCCCGACAATCAGTATTCCTCATCAGGGGCGTAGTCTCAACTATGCTGTCACCGTCACCAATCGCTATGGGCATGAGAGCAAACCTGCATTCAGCAAGCAAGCAGCTCCATCAGGCCGTCAGCCCATCGATTTTCGAGAGTTGATTATGGGTAAAAACAACAAATAAAAATAATCAAACTATAAAGTAATATGGAAAGAACATGGAGATGGTTTGGCAAGAAAGACAAGATTACCCTTGCCCAACTCAGACAAATTGGTGTTGAAGGAATAGTAACAGCCCTTCACGATGTGCCTTTAGGCGAAGTTTGGACCCGTGAGAAGATCCGCGACCTACGTGAGTATATCGAGAGCTACGGTATGCGCTGGAGTGTGGTAGAGTCGCTTCCCGTAGTAGAAACCATCAAATACGGCGGTCCGGATCGTGACCACCAGATTGAG
>JAEEGH010018982.1_pt1 | contig 14477 bp, 5 predicted proteins | sample 9134181 | NCBI WGS metagenome assembly JAEEGH01 (sample SAMN16246544, study PRJNA631951) | gut metagenome | biome: gut microbiome; feature: rumen; material: DP-attached | host: Bos | place: Iran: Karaj | collected 2018-10 | reverse complement strand
TCGTCGTAGCAGAACTAAAAAAGCTGCTGCCGAAACCGAGGCAAAACCCGTTGAGGCCAAGGCTGAGGAAGAACCCAAAGCAGAAGAGCCGAAAGCTGAATAACGTAATCATCTCAGCGAAAAGAGAAAAGGGCATCCCACCACGGCGATGCTCTTTTTTTTGTGTGGGGACACATATATTTCCCTGAATCTTAGTTGGTTACAATAATTTGGAGAAAAAAACACTGCAACACTTTGTTTTTTTAGAGTATTTTTCGTACTTTTGCAAAATCAAAAAACAAACATAATTTGCTATGAATTCAAAACAAATATCTATCTTTATCATACTGATCTACAGTATATTCTTCGCCGCTTTTGCACAGGATGTCGAGAGTGCCGCCGTTGCTTTGGAGGGTGTCGGGGTTGCGAGGGTGGAAAACGGCAGGGTGGCGTTGCGCTGCCACGGCCTCTCGCTTGCCGCCGACAGTGTTTCATCTGCTTCCTACACAACCTTTTACGCCCTACCTCTCCGTTCAGAACAGCTCCACCCCGTGCCCGCCACTCTGAAACTCGTCTGCGCCGGCAAATGCCAAGGTTACAGACTATTGCCCAACGGCGACCATTTCCCCAAGGGAGCCACCCTGCGTCTTGCCTACGACCCCACGAAAATCCCCGCAGGACACAGCTACCGCGACATACGCACCTATTACTACGATGAATCCGCCCGCGAGTGGAAGGCCTTGAAGCTCATTGAGATAGACACCATAAACAAGGAAGTGGTGTCGCTCACCACCCATTTCACCGACTTCATAAACGGCGTGATGCAGGAGCCCGAAGCCCCTGAGGTGGAGGGTTTTGTTCCCACCACCATGAGCAAGCGACCTGCCGCCGAGCCCCTTGCCGGGCTCCCGCTGATAGAGCCGCCATCGGCCAACAGCGGCGGCACTGCCGAGCTGAGCTATCCTTTGGCCCTCCCCGCAGGACGCAACGGTATGCAGCCCGCTCTCGCCCTCACCTACAGCAGCGGCGGAGGCGACGGCTGGCTCGGCGCGGGCTGGGACATAGCCACACCGAAAATCACCGTGGAGACCCGCTGGGGCGTGCCGCGCTACAATCCCGCCAAGGAGAGCGACATCTACCTGTACAACGGCAACCAGCTGGTAACCAAGGACAACGGCGGCCATTTCGACCCCATGCCCCACCGCACCAACACGTGGCAGAAGCGCAAACCCTCCGGCACACAGTTCTTTCCCCGTATCGAAGGCGCTTTCGACAGCATAGTGCGGCGAGGCAGCCATGTGTGGAGCTACTGGTGGGAGGTTACCGACCGCAGCGGCGTGAAATACTACTACGGCAAGAGCCACAGCGCCGACACTGCCGACGAAGCCGCCACATTGCACGACGACCAGGGCAACATCGCCGAGTGGTATCTGACGGAAATCCGCGACCTTTACGGCAATGCCGTAAGATATTATTACACAGACCATTCCAGCGGCAACGGCAAGGAGAAATGCCTCTTGCGGATAAACTACACCGGATTCGGCTCAAACACAGGACATTACGATGTTGTTTTCGAGACTGAAGCAGCCAATGCCGGAAAGCAGAACGACTGCCGTTACGGATTCCGAAAGGACAACAGCCGTCTGCTTAAAACCGTGAAAATCAAGTACGACGGCCGCACCATAGGTGCATACCTTTTCGGCTACGACAACGGCGACAGCACCATGTACCGCAACCGCCTGTACGGATTCGGACTGGTGGACTCCAACCAATACAACAATAGCCAAAGCATTGACACAAAGATAGATGCGATACACACCGCAGGACTTCGCACATACATTTCCAGCCAGGACTACCCCAACCTCTGGTACTACGATTTCGACTATTACAACGCCCCCGACGCGGCGCATCAGTTTGGAAACGAGACTACTATAGATTTGGAAGACGACAATGTCCGTTCAGACTTTTTGACAGACCCGTTCAATATTTCGGGGATGGGCGGAGCCACGGCATTGGGAGCGACAAAAGGAGGCAGTATAGGCATAGGCGGCGGAGCGGGTGTGGGTTGCGGTGCCAATGTAGCACTCACCACGTTTTCTGGCGGCGGCAGCTATAACGCCAGCTGGGGCAAAAGCACAGGTATGCTGACACTTATGGACCTCGACGGCGACGGCCTTCCCGACAAGGTTTTCAGGAAATCCGACGGAGTTTACTACCGCAAGCACATCCGCGACAGCGAGACCACGCACCACTACGCCCCCGCGGAAAAAGTCGAGGGCATAGAGGAGTTTCTGGAGGAGAAGAGTTTCAGCTCCACGTGGGGCATACAGGCATCCGTGGCGGTGGCGGGCGTCAACGGCAGTTACGGCACCGACAAAAGCCGCACAAGAGTCTATTTCTCAGACGTTAACGGCGACGGCCTGCCCGACCTTGTTACGCCCGACGGCGTGAAATTCAACCAGCTGGAAAACGGAGTGCCCACATTCACCACCACGGCGGCAGCCGACGGCACAGTAACCACAAACTCAATGCCTTGCGGCCGGATAATCCACGACGGAGCCGTGAGCGACAGCATCCTGTGCCGTATCGAAAAAGAAGAGGTCTGCCGAGGCACGATAAACGAGACATACGCCCCGCTGATGGAGCGTCTGTTGGGCGGCGATGAGCTGACAGAGAGCGAGTTGGCCGCATTGCTTTCCTCGTCGGGAGTGGATGAGGAGTGCGAGGAATGTTTTCGCGGCACAGGCCATCACATAGAATACGACAGATTCACGAAAGAGTTTGTATGTTGCAGACTGACAACTATTTGCGAAGGAAACGGCGAACCGCAGTTGGACGCGGTGCGTGTGTGGGTGGCACCCATAAGCGGCAACATCCAGATAACCAGCACCTTGCAGATGGACAACAGCGGAAACACCCCGCACAATGCCGACGGCGTGTGGTGCAGCATACAGCACGAAAGCAATGTTTCCGACCAAGGAGACCGTCTGCAATCCGCCGCAAGCGACACTTTGTGGAGCATAGGGCTGGCCAAGGACGACAACAGCCAGCACACAAAGAACATACAACTGACTGTGGCAGAGGGAGATGTGCTGATGTTCCGCCTGAACTCGAAAAACAACCGCAATGCCGACAACATATTGTGGGACAATACAATAGAATACACCAACACCCCGCAAAACAACGACCGTTACGGCAAGGCCGACTACCGATACAACTCCGGAGAGGACTTTGTGATGTCCGACAACTCTTATTTCCAAGCAGTTACGGCTGGGACGGTGCGGCTGAAGGACAATCCGCAGATTGCGAGCGGCGACACCGCTTTATATAAGGTATATAAGAACGGAATGCTTGCCCGCCTCGACACCCTGCGTAGTAACCGTAACGTGGTGATAGACACACAGATGACCGTAGCCAAGGACGACAGCATAAAGATAGAGATTGCCGCCCTGCACAGCGACAGCATACAGTGGGATGCCGTAACATCCTATCCCACAATAGATTTTACGCCCAACACAGGCGACACGCTGATAAAAGAGCCCGTGCATTACGACTTTGTTCCCAAACTGCTGATTAACAGGATGTTCAGCGATGTCCACCACAGTCTTTTCGGGCCTTTGTACCGGGGCTGGGGACAGTTCGCATACCTAAACGACAGCACCGACGCGCCCGGCAGCCCCATACTTTTCGACCAGCTTATAGTGCCTGACTATCAAGGCTATAGCTCTGTTGGCAATAATTCATTGCCGACTGTAACAGACACTTCGTATAACGGCATAAGCAGCGCATTGGCAGGGAGTTACAATCCCGTTGGAGGCACTACGCGCTTTGTGGCCATGACCGCCAACGCCATAACGAAAGGCTGGATGGGCTACGGCAACACAACACATGTTATGGGGTTGAAAATGAGCAATGTACGCAGAATTGCCACAACATTGCCGCAAGGAGCCGACCCGGGCCTGATGGAGGAGATGGACAGCCCTATCCCACAGACGATTAGCGGCGGCAACGCCAATTTTGTGGAGAAAGAGAGCCGCTCGCACCCCTTTAACGTGGGATTTACGCTGGCTTCTACATACGGCATAAACAGTTCGCGCACAACTAATTACATAAGCCTCGACTATCTCGACCTCAACGGCGACCGCTACCCCGACGTGGTTAGCGGCAACTCGGTGCAGTACAGTATGCCTTGGGGAGGTTTGGGAACGCTAACCCCTTTATTTACAGACGTTAGAACATCGGGCAAGACCCACGCCAGAGGCGGCAGTTTCGGGCGCGACTATCCCAAGACAGAGCGTACCACGTCCAACGCCCCGCGCAAAGCCAAGTTCACCACCTCCGGCGACGGCTCCGCCAATGGCACCAAGGCCGACGACCATTCTGTAAAAGGATGGCTCGACGTGAACGGCGACGGCCTGCCCGACATGGTTTACAACAACGGGACAGTGGCGTTGAACACCGGCTACGGCCTGCTCCCCCCGGAAAACTGGAACATGGTTGAACTCCGTGTCGGCGAAAGCCTGAGCGGCTCCCTGAGTGCCTCGGTCTCGCCGATAAGCCTGACCCTGTTCAACGTGATGGACGGGAGCATCAGCGGCGGCATCGGGATGAACCTTTCGGCGAACAACTCAACCTCTGTGTATCAGGATGTTAACGGCGACGGCCTGCCCGACTGCATTACAGAGCAAAACGGCGTTGTTTACGTAAATTACAACAAAGGCAACGGCACTTGGACAGCCCGTGCAACCCTGGCCAACGTGGATGAAATAAGCCGTGGAGAAAACTTTGGCGAGAACCTGAGTGCCGGATTTACAGCTGGTTTTACTTGGGGATGGGCTAAAATTACCGGCAGTCTCAACGCCTCGGGCGGACACTCGTTCAACCGCGAGACGGCGGCCCTTGCCGACATCAACGGCGACGGACTGCCCGACTACGTCACCTCCGACGGCGAGGACCGTATGAAAGTGCGCTACAACCAAGGCGGCAAGGCCAACCTGCTGCGCCGTGCGCGCAACTTTACAGGAAGCGGATTTACTGTGGATTACGCCCTTACGCCCTCCAGCTACGACAACCCGCAGCGGCAATGGGTGATGGCCGAGGTGCGGACGCGCGACAGCTTTGCCGTGCAGAGCGGCGCCGACATGCGCACCACCTACGAGTACCGCAACCCCCGTTACGACCGCTACGAGCGTATGAGCTACGGTTTCGACACCGTGATACAGCGGCAGCACAGCACCAACGGCAGTGTATATCGCTGCTACATAGACGGTTACCACAACCGCAGTTTTATGAAACACGGCCAGAAAGCCAGCGATATGATAACCGACGGCAGCGGACACCCGTACGTGGAGAACCTGTACACCAGCAAGTTGCAGGATTTGAACAACCCCACCATAATCTACGACGACCCCGACTGTCCCGTCGAGGCCTTCCCCGTCCTCGATGCCGAGATAACCAACTACTACGAGGGCGCCCCGCTGCCAACCATCACCACGGCAAGGAGTTACACCTACGACCGCTACAAAAACGTAACCACCTTCCTCGACCGCGGCGACATATCCCGCAACGATGATGAAATAACGGTAAACTTTGTGTATCAGGCAAATGCGGGCAACAACCTTGTGTCGCTGCCCGTGGAGCAGGAAGTTTTTGGTCATGCGGGTAACCCGCTGAGGAACAGGCAGATGCAGTACAACAACGAGGGCAGCCCCGTGCAGTTAGACATCGTCGGTGAGACCGAAACCTCGACAATATCAATGACTTACGACGGCTACGGCAATCTTGCCACCGTGCTGATGCCCGAAAACGCCGCCGGACAGCGTTATGCCCGAAGCTACACCTACGACCCCGTACTGAATACCTATCCCGCCAAGGCAACCAACTCGTTTGGAGAGAGTTGCACGTTTGAATACGACTACAGCCGCGGCCTCTGCACCAAGCAGACCGACCCTAACGGCAACTATTTAGTTACCGAATACGACTGGCTTGGCCGTCCCGTGAAGGTGAGGGCTCCGCAGGAGATAGCCAGCGGCGCGCCTTACACGCTGAAAATCAGATACTCGCCTGCCAAGTGGTACGGGCAGGTTCGCGCCGACCTCAGCACCGCCACCACCATGCGCTACGACCCGCAGCGCCCCACGGACAGCATTGTGTGCGTGGCCATCTGCGACGGCTGGGGCAGACCGCTGCAGAGCAAGACGGAATACGGTACTGCAAGCTCCATTGTGTCAGGCAGTTGCCTGTACGACGAGTTCGGACGCGCCGTGGTGCAGTACTATCCGTTCTTTGGCGGTGTCCCAGACACGGTGTTTAACCCCAATTACAACGTAAGCACCGCCACCACAACCGTTTACGACGTGCTGGACCGCAAAAAATCCGTTATCCGCCCCGACGGGCACGGGCAGAGCATGGTGTATGGTTTCCAGAACCACGGCGGGATGCGGTTCGTAACCGCCGCCACCGACGCAAACGGCAACACCACTGTTAGTTATGCCGACGCGCGGGGCAACACCCTGAAAGTGGAGGCCCCCGAGAACGCCACCACCCTGTTTGAGTACGACGACCTTGGCCGCACCCTGCAGACCACCGACCCCGACGGTTTTACAACCACCTACAGCTACGACCTGCGCGGCCGCCTAACCGCTACCGCCCACCCCGACAAGGGCACTACCACCCTTACCTACGACAAGGCCGGAAACCTCACCCACAAGGCCACGCAAAAGCTTGCTAACCAAGGCGTTGACATAGAGTATGTCTATGACTACAACCGCCTGACGGAGGTACATTACCCCCTGCTGCCGCAGAACAATGTTATCTATACCTACGGAACTTCCTCGAACACAGCTACTAACGCCAACGGCAGACTGCTGCGTGTGGACGACGGCACGGGCTACCAGACATTTGCGTACGACCGCCTTGGCAACGTGGCCGAGAACACAAGGGCAATAGCCCTGCCCTTTGAGGACTCTGTTTATAATTTCCGAATGCTGTATGAATACGACAGCTGGAACCGTGTGCAGAGGATTGTGTATCCCGACAGTGAGGTGGTTACGTATAATTACGACCTTGGCGGAAACCTTAATAGGGTACACACCTACAAAGCTAACCACCACGACACGTTGATTAAGAACATCTTATACGATGAGTTCGGGCATCGCACCCAGGTAAACTTTGGGAATGGTGTAACCACCAACTATACGTATGATATTTTGCAGAGATTGAGCCTGTTGGAAACAAAGAAACCCAGCAGCCCTGCTTTGCAGAAAATCTCCTACTCGTTTGATTTAGAGGATAATATAACCAAAGTTGTAAACACCGCCGTAGGTGCCAACGGCCTTGGCGGTGCTTATACAAACGAGTACAACTACGACGACCTTTACCGCCTAACCTCTGCAAACGGCAGTTACTCAGGCAACAACACCAACTACAGCCTTGAGATGGCCTACACCCCTGCCGGGCGGCTTTGCAGCAAACTGCAGGATTTTACAGGCACGGGAAATGTTTATGCCTACTCGCCAAACAGCAAACAACACGCTGTAAGGCGTATTTACAACGGCCTTACAAACGAACTTTACAACCTACGTTGGGACAATAACGGCAACCTTGCACAGCAGACGGTTTACAGCGTTGCAAACAACACCACAACTTACCAAACAATGCGGATGCTGTTTTGGGACGAGGATGACAGGTTGAATTTGGTGGCTGGCGACGGATATTTGAGCTACTACGCCTACGGCTACGACGGCAACCGCGCCATAAAGATGACCGGCAACGCCGCCATAGACCAGACAGGAACGCTTTTAAACTCCACTAACCTTGAAAACATTACAATCTATCCCTCTGAGTACTTAACTGTTACCCAAGCCGAATACACTAAATATTACTACGCAGGCGGCAACCGCATTGCTTCTAAAATAGGCACGGGCGGGTTTGGAAAAATGACAAGGTTGTGTACACTCGACCAAAGCCTGTCGTATAATACTAATTTATTGTTTGACAATGTTATACAGCAAATAGTTAGCCCAATAAACCAACCCAATGACGAATTTCCTGTAAACGTGTGCGGTGGCTACAGTGTTGCAACAGAACTGCTTGCGGACCCACTACCGGATTTTTATATCTCGCAGACAAACTTGAATTTTACGCAAAATAATCTGCTACAACAGTTTAGGCAGAATCTTGCAGGCGGCACGGAGGCTAGTTATTATTTCCATTCTGACCATCTCGGTTCTGCGAGTTGGATAACAAATAATGCGGGTTTGCCTGTGCAGCATTTGCAGTACCTGCCGTTTGGGGAGCTGTTTGCGAATGAGCAAAGCACAGGTTATAATGAACGTTTTACCTTTACAGGCAAGGAGCGGGACGCTGAGACGGGCTACTACTACCACGGTGCGAGGTTTAATTCTTCCGATATAGGCTGGCTGAGTGTGGATCCGATGGCGGATAAGTACCCGAGCATGACGCCGTATAATTATTGTGCTTGGAATCCTGTGAAGTTGGTGGATCCGACGGGGGAGTGGCCTGAACAGGGTGTTATATTATTAGTATTAAAAGCCAGCGTGGGTTTAGGGCTATCTTTAGGGGTAGGAGGGTCTGCTCAAAGGGGAATGGCTTTTGACAGACATGGGTTGACCCATTTTTCTGGTTATTCTGTAACTCTACCACACAATCAACAAATATATTCTGATAGCAAGAATCCAACAATAGTAATGGGAGGGGGGATTTGTGCCGGTTTAGAGTGTTCTTATTTTTCATCAACAAATTCTTTTTTTGATGCAATAAAACAAAACAATGTTTCTTTTAATTTATCTGGACATTGGGGGGCTGGATTAAATTTTGCCTTAGGTGAAAAAAGTGCTTCTATAGGTGGAGGTGTTGGAATAGATGTTTCTATTAGAAATGAAGGAATTTTTAGAATTACGGAATCAATATCTTTATCAAAAGAAGAAGCCGAAAAAATATGTTCATATAAAGAGTGGACTGTATCAACACCGATATTTCACGAAAATAAAAAAGGGGAAAAATATTTTGAGGCAACTGTTTTAACAAGTCATATTTGGGGATTATTTGAAAATAATACAGGAATTACAGTAAGAAGTGAAGCCTTGAAAAATGAAAATGGGGAATATGTACCAAATGGAATATGGGTTTCTAAAAAATACAAATTATCCATTGAAAACAATTAATGAAGATGTATTATATTAATTCTACACATAATAATGATAATTACGTTGGAACCTTAATTCTATGGATAGTCCTTCTTGTCATATTTTCGATTTTAATAGTTATATATGGATGGCCTAATTTTTTATTAATAGCATTATTCCATATATTTTCAGCTATAGTTGCGGTGCTTTTTTTAGACGTTATTATGTGGAATATTAAAGGCAAGGAGATAATACATACCCAAAACAAAACATTGATAATAGAGAAAACCAACAGACTTATAAAAAGAAAGAAGACAATTCCAATATCAAAAATAGAGAAGGTTTATATATGGAAATCTAATAATATAATTCATAAATGGTATTCCGAAGGAAATTCTTTTTGGGACATTGACCATCAAGGCACAATATGTATAGATTATAAAGGTGGGCGCTATTATGTCGGCCGCAATTTGAATCCCGAAAAAGCAAAAGCGCTCATGGATCTTATAAAAAGCGAAATTCCATTATAAGTTCGGTTGTCGGCAATTTCAACTTTCAACTAAACAGAACGCGGTGGTTGAACCCGTCGAAGCCCTGCTAATATTTCAACTTTCAACCCTCAACTTTCAATTATCCGACACGGAATAGTATAAGGATTTTCAATCCGCTAAAACAACAAAACTACAAAATAGCCGTTATAAAAATGATGTTAAGCAAGTTAAGACATAGAACAAACCCTACAAACACCCCCGCAGGCCGCGTTTGCCGCAAAGAACAGGGCGACCCCAATGCCACAAGACGGCTCCTGTACAGCTACAACCCACACAACGCACCACACGCCGCAAGGCGCTTATACGACCCATCTACCACTAACCTGCGGCAGATGCTTTGGGATGCCAACGGCAACCTTGCACAGCAGACCGTTTACAGCGTAAACAACAATGTGCCCGCTTACCAAAATATGCGAGCCTTGTATTGGGATGAGGACGACCGTTTGAACCTCGTTGCCAGAGACGGCTATTTGAGCTACTACGCCTACGGCCACGACGGCAACCGCGCCATAAAGATGACTGGCAACGCCGCCATAGACCAGACAGGTACATTGCTGAACAGCACCAACCTTGAAAATGTTACAATATATCCGAATGAATATCTTACTGTTACCCAAGCCGAATATACCAAATACTACTACGCAGGCGGAAACAGAATTGCAAGTAAGATTGGTACGGGAGGGTTTGAAAAAATGACACGCTTGTGTACAGAAGATTTGTTCTTTAGTGGCAATGCAAACACGCTGTTTGGTTCTGTAATACTGCAAGTTACTAACACCGCCAACCAGCCTAATGACGAATACCCTGTGAATGTGTGTGGTGGCTATAATGTTGCAACAGAGCTTCTTACAAACCCATTGCCAGATTTTTACATCTCGCAGACAAACTTGAATTTTACGCAAAATAATTTGCTACAGCAGTTTAGGCAGAACTTGACAGGTGGCATAGAGGCAGTTTATTACTTCCATTCCGACCACCTCGGCAGTGCGAGCTGGATTACAAGCGGCACAGGTGCGGCGGTGCAACATTTGCTATACCTGCCGTTTGGGGAGCATTTTGTGAATGAACGCAATACAGCTTATGATGAGCGTTTTACGTTTACAGGCAAGGAACGGGATGCGGAAACAGGGTATTATTACCACGGAGCGAGGTTCAACAGCAGTGATATCGGCTGGCTGAGCGTGGACCCGATGGCGGATAAGTATCCGAGTATTAGCCCTTATGCGTACTGCGCTTGGAATCCGGTGAAGCTGGTGGATGAGGATGGGAGGGAAATCACAGACCCTCCAACAAAGAAGGAATATGAGACAGCAACCAGTAAAAACAAACATAAAATTAGCAAAATATCTTGGGGGGAAACAAGCGGATTATATCCCACAAAAAACGTACATAACCCTAAAGATGCTGATCTGTATAATACTGAGAATTGGGATGAACAAAAGACTGAAGAATTATTAAAAGCTCGTGCTGCAATCCACTTTATTGGTACAAAAAGGAATTCTATTGTTCATAAATCAAATTGTGTTATGAAAGGTGTTGCTAAAAAGCTGGCAACGTTTCATTTAATTACTAATTTTCCTAATGTTGATGCGGAAATATTAAATGATGAAGATGTGAAATACTTCTATCTATCCCCTAAGTCAACAGTAGCCACGCCATCTATTAATGCTGAGGATTATGATCAAAAATGCGTTAAAACATATGGTCCATTTTATAATAATGGTGGTGGTGATGTCCCCAAAGGTCCTGTATATATTCATTTCTACAAAGCAATCAAGAAAGAAAACAAAAATTCAAATAATACAAAGAGATGAAAAAAATGGTTTTTATTTTGGTAATAGTATTTTTATTGGGTTCAGTAAAAGCCTCTAATTGGTATGACTCCGTTGTCGTTAGAGCTGACAATGCATATGTTTCTTATTTTGATTCTGTTAGTACTCGAAAAGAAGCCCCTATCGCCATTCAAAATATATGTAGTAAGTATTACGCTAATAATGATTTTGATAGAAATCAAATATTTGAAATTGAGTTTGGCACAATCGTCATATATGTAATTAGAAATTCGGGAGTAGGCTTTGAAGATTATTATTTTTATGCATACGATCCATTTTTTTTCAAACTATCGGACACGCCTTTTGTAATAAAGGGCAAGTGGTGTGCCGATGAAGAATCTGGCTTTGACAAAAAAATACTCAACAATCAAATGATTGAAATATCTGGTGAAAATATTATTTTGCGAGAAAGAGTTCACAATGGGACATCATACAATGCTGTACTATTATATAGTTTAATATGCAATGAAAAATTAGAGTTTTTTATAAAGTATTGCATAGAAGAATGTTCCCTTTATAGCACGCCAGAGATGAACTCAAATGAATATTTAATTATTCGAAGAGAAATAACAGAAGGGTTACAGGTTAATTGTTTTTTGGAAAACGGACAAAAAAGTAAATACTACATTGGCTCATATAATTTATCTACAGAAGGGGCGATTATCAAAATCAATGTGGTTGACAATGACTTTGATACATGGATTGTCACAACATCAGGCATGGACTCACAATTGTTTTCAAAATTAGGATCATCGTTTTATGCTCACAGTAGTTCTTTTACTCGATGAGGTTCAAGTCATGTCGGATTGAAAATCCGACACAGAATAGTACAAGGATTTCCAATCCGCTAAAACAATAAAACCACCCCACCGCCGTTATTGAACTGATGTTAAGCGAGTTAAGACATAGAACAAACACTACGCCCACCCCCGCCGGGCGGCTGTGTAGCAAATTGCAGGATTTTACAGGCACAGGCAATATATATGCTTACTCTCCAAACAGCAAACAACACGCTGTAAGGCGTATATACAACGGCCTTACAAACGAGCTTTACAACCTGCTTTGGGATGCCAACGGCAACCTTGCCCAGCAGACGGCTTACGGCGGGGCAAACAACGCCACAACCTGCCTTTGATTTTTTTTGCTTTTCGCTTGCAAAAGTGCCAAAAAAAGTGTATTTTTGCAGTTTGTGTTGATAAAAAATGCATGCTGCTTTTAGTAAGTGTAAATTATTGAAATATAGAAACTAATTTAATTCAACATATATTTAATAATCTTAAAAAACAAACTAAAATGTCACAAATTATTGGAATTAAAGGACGTCAGATCCTGGATTCGAGAGGCAATCCCACTGTAGAAGTAGAAGTTTACACCGACCAAGGAGCTTTTGGCCGCGCCGCCGTGCCTTCGGGCGCATCCACCGGCGAACACGAGGCCTGCGAACTTCGCGACAACGACGAAAAAGTGTTTATGGGTAAAGGCGTTTTGAACGCTGTGCAGAACGTAAATAACGTACTTAATGAGGAACTTAGAGGTATGTACGTGCAAGACCAGCGCGCTATCGACAACCGCATGATCGAACTCGACGGTACCAAAAACAAAGAGAAACTGGGTGCCAACGCCATACTCGGCGTATCGCTTGCCTGCGCCAAGGCCGCCACTATGGAGACCGGCCAGGAGCTGTACCGCTACCTCGGCGGCACTGCCGGTAACACCCTGCCCATTCCTATGATGAACATCCTCAACGGCGGTGCTCACGCCGACAACCCTGTTGATTTTCAGGAGTTTATGATAATGCCTGTGGGCGCTCCCACATTCTCCGAAGCTCTGCGTATGGGTGCCGAAGTGTTCCACAACCTGCGCAAAGTGCTGAAAGACAAAGGTATGTCCACCAACGTGGGCGACGAAGGCGGTTTCGCTCCCAACCTCGGCTCCAACGAGGAGGCTATCGAGGTGATACTGCAGGCCATCGAAAAGGCCGGCTACCGTCCGGGCGAAGATGTGTACATCGGCCTCGACCCCGCTTCGTCGGAATATTATCTGAAAGATGAGAATATGTACTGCCTGAAATGGTCCACCAAAGAGAAACTCACCCCCGCACAGATGGTTGATTTCTGGAAAGACTGGGTTACCCGTTACCCCATCATCAGCATCGAGGACGGTATGGCCGAAGACGACTGGGACGGCTGGAAACTCCTTACCGACACCATCGGCGACCGCTGCCAGCTGGTGGGCGACGACCTGTTTGTTACCAACGTGGAACGTCTGCAAATGGGTATCGAACGTAAGGTGGCCAACTCCATCCTTATCAAGGTGAACCAGATTGGCACTCTCACCGAGACCATCGACGCCATCAACCTTGCTTACCGCAACGGCTACACTGCCATTGCCAGCCACCGTTCTGGCGAGACCGAGGACACCACCATTGCCGACCTCGCCGTGGCTATGAACACCGGCCTTATCAAGACCGGCTCGGCAAGCCGCACCGACCGTATTTGCAAGTATAACCAGCTGCTCCGTATCGAAGAGGCTCTCGGCGACGAGGCTTTCTATCCCGGAAAAACGTTCAAATACGCCAAATAACATTTTCATATTATTTCAGAAAAGGGAGCCGGTTCGGTTCCCTTTCTTTTTTTGCCGAAAATGCAATAAATCAGAACTTTTGACGTTATTTAATAAACATCAAAAAACACAAAAAGATATTTTGTTTTACTGGTGTTTTAAATGTCAGAACGTTATGAAAATCAGGACAATAATATTTGCGTTTTTGGCTTTGCTGCCGATGGTTGGCTTTTCGCAAGCGCTTGTTGAATGGAATTTCGTCGGAAAGGTGAGGAAGGTGGTTTACAACGGATACCTCTTCGACAGCGTATGCAAACCACATTGGGACAGCGACACAACACGTTTCTATTCTCACAAAGGTATTTTCACTACCGAAGTGAAGACGCGAAGCGGGAACAGTTTGCGCG
>JAEEGH010018981.1_pt1 | contig 14478 bp, 9 predicted proteins | sample 9134181 | NCBI WGS metagenome assembly JAEEGH01 (sample SAMN16246544, study PRJNA631951) | gut metagenome | biome: gut microbiome; feature: rumen; material: DP-attached | host: Bos | place: Iran: Karaj | collected 2018-10 | reverse complement strand
ATCACACACCTCCCAGCCTCCCCCCCCCCACCAGGCACAAAAAATGCCTTGCCGCAACTCCGGCAAGGCACGTGCCCCCCTCCAGAACCAGAGGTCAGTCGAACGGCAGGTAGATGGGCGGTTTTTCCTGCGGCGGCGGCGGAACCGGGGAGGGCTGGTTGGCAGGGGCGACGGCCCGGCTGGGACGGAATAGAACGCCGGAGGCGACCTGCTCGGCGGTCAGCGGAGCACGATCCTGAAGCGGAATGGCATACGACATCTTCGCATCCGTCCGTTCGATGACGTAGGTGCTGGCGTAGAGTTCGGCCCGGCCGAGAGGCTCGTCGGTGGACGCGGAATAGAGCTCTTCGCCCAAAGCGAAGGCGTCGAAGCAGTCGCCAGGGCGCACGACGTCGCCACCGATGTCGAGAACGACCTCGCCCGTGGAGAGAAGCTGGAGGGCGCGCGGGGGATAGATGTTGTTGATCATGCCCCATGCGAGCTGGCGGCCGGCCCGGTCGAGGAGTTCGCGATAGATCAGGGTGGGCTGGCATTGCAGCTCGTTGATCTCGGCCTGGGTGAGGTCGACGGCGACCTGGTCGCTCCAGAGAATCTGGGAGGAGGCGACGCCGATGATGCGGTAGTCGAGGTCGATGCTGGCCTGCGCGATGAGAAGGCGCTTGCGTCCGGTCAGGCCAAGGGTTTCTTCGACAAGCGGGGCGATGTAAAAGTTCCGGATCGTGCCAACGACGAGGTAGTCACATCCCAGTTGCCGCCCGATCTTTGCGAGCTCCTCGACGGGCGAGTTTTCGCGGATTTCCTGCTTTTCGGCGGCGATGGCTTCGGCATCCTCGCGGGTGAGGACGGCGAAACGGCGGGACTGGGTGAACAGCTTGTTGAACGAACCACGAATGTCTTCGGAGACCGTCGAGGCCATCAGCTGCCCGCCCGCGCGCCCCGCCGTGTAGCCTTCGGCCCGTGTGACGAACGGGAGGATGGCCACCTTTTCCACCAGAGCGATGTTTTCAGCTTGGGAGGAGGCCTCGGAGTCCTGTTCCTCAGGGGCAGCCGTCTGCGCCCAGACTGTTGCAACGGTCGCCAGGAGCACCAGGGCTGAAATCTTCACGAGGTTCGTTGAAAAGCGCTTGTTCATAGGTGTCCAATTCCTGTTTTCTGAGATTTTTCGATGTTTTCGAGCGATCATGCGTATTCCCCCCTGTCGTCTGACGCCCTCTGGATGGGGGCGTGGAAAGGGCACGCACCCCCGCTGCCCATCAAGGTCAGCGGGGGCTGGGCAGGTCACTGGTTACCAGTTCGGCGTGTTGGCCCCGCGCTTGACGATGCGGGTTTCGCCTTCCCAGAAGGTCAGGCCGCTTTCCAGATCGACGAGCTCGAGCATGAGATAGTACTCGGTCTGCTTCTTGCGGGCGTTGATGGAGATGTTGCGTTCGACGATCTTGCCCTTGAGCTCGAGTTCGGGCTTGATGAGCTGGTTGGGCTTGGCGCCGGTGTCCTGCCGAAAGCGCGGGTCGCTGTTCAGCTGGTCGATCTGCTGGACGACGGAATTTTCATCGAGGGCGCGGGTGACAACCACCTTGCGGGAGTTGGTCAGTTCGCGCGTGATCTGCCGGACGATCATGTCCTGGTCGATGTTCTGCGTGGTCTTGTTGAGGATGCGGCCGACGTACAGGACATAGCGGGAGCCATCTTCCTTGTTGACCGCGCCGGAGGCGAGGATGTCGGCGACCGCTTCCTGGGCGGCCTGGTTGATGTCACGGTAGTCGAAGCCCTGGACAAGCGGACCGGTGTCGTTTTCGAGGTCCACCATCGTGGTCGGGGTTGTGCAGGCGGACAGCAGGGCGAGACCGGCGAGCAGCAGGGTCGGAAGGATAATCTTTTTCATGAGCACGGGACTCCTTTGGGTTGTCGGATTTTCTAAATGGGTGACGAAAAATGCGGGAAAGCGGGAAAAACAGATCAGGGGACGCGGTCGATGACGACGGTGAAGTCGTCCATGTTCGCGTTCGGTGCCGTCTGCGAGAGGACGCGGCTGTCGTAGGGGTGGAGGGTGAACTTCTGCCACTCGGCGAGGATGCTCTTGTAGGGATGTCCGTCGTCGGACCAGGTGATCCGCCAGCGGAGGTGCCGGACGCGGGAGGAGGTGCTTTCGATGACCACGTCGGCGGTCGGGGCGCCGTCGTTGGCGGTGCCATCGACGACGTCAATCACGCGCACCCAGGACTGGGCGTCGGGCGTGACCGTGACGCGGGAATCGACCTGCGGAACGGAGGCGCAGCCCGCGACCAGGAGCAGCAGGGCGCAGGCGGCAAGGGTGATGGACATGGAACGTTGGAATGTACGGCGCATGGCAGGAATCTCCTTTAATCGTCATCATCATCAAAAAGGTTACCCTGTCCGAAGACCACGGGGTCGTTGGACGGGGGGACATATTCGACAGGGGGCAGGTCGGGGAGCCGCACCCGTTGGAGCAGGGCGGCCCGTTTGCCCGCGCGGGCCCGCTCCGCAATGTCGGAGGGGATCACCACCACGGACACCGGCGCGCCGGCCATCGGCTCGCGGACGTAGAGAAGGGTTGTTGTATCCTCCGGCAGACGAATTTCGGCCAAGGCCAGGCTGCCATCCGGGGTGCGCAGCGTCATGACCCCGGACTCGGGCCGTTTGCAGATCCCGAGCTGCGCGTTGGCGGGCAGCTCGTTCCAGATCCGGGTGTCGGCGTGGGTCGTCGCGATCATGAGGACGCCCAGGCCCAGGCCGACAAGGTCGCCCGCCAGTGACCCATTTCTGCGCTGGACGGCCGCCGCAGCGGCAAATGACAGCGTGGATTTGAGCGCCGTGCCGATCACGCTCCGCGTGATGATGCCCGTGCGGCGGGTGCGGAACTCATTGGCGACAACCGCGTTCATGTCGCAAACGACCTCCGTCCGGCCCAGCACGGTCTGCCCATCGCACAGCAGCAGCGACGGATAGGCGGGAATCCCCTCCTGCAGCGACGGCAAGGCGATGGAGATGGTGAAGGGCGGCTCGGACGGAATGATCATGTCGAAGCGGTATTCGATCTTCCGGGGGCCCATGCCGCTTTCATAGACCACCCAGACGACTTGGTCCGGATGGTCGGCCGACAGCTTGGCATCGGCCCGGCCGTCCGCGATCTTCCTCGCGGCCCGGATCGAACTGGCGGCAACCGCGTTCTCGCACCGCTCCCAAAGGCGGACGGCCTCCTCGAAGTCCGCCTGGTCCTCGCCGAACAGCGTCAGGAACAAGGCCCGAAAGACGGTTGCGTAGGGCACGAGAAAGTTTTCATAGCTGGGCCATTTGCTGTTGGCCTCGTCATAGGCGGCCAGCGCGGCCTGGGTCTGGGCCGAGTTTATGGCCTGCCCGACCAGGCCCGCCGCATTCTGCTCGCTGGAATCCTGGCCGCCCGCCAGCGACTGCTGCTGTTCCGCCTTCTCCTCGGCGATGAGCTTGCGGAAATAGACGGAACTCAGACGCTGGCGCTCCTCGGCACGGGCGAACTCGACCCGGGCGGAGTCCACGTCGCCCTCCGACAGATGCGCAATCCCCTTGTAGGTGTTGGCCATGATCCGGTCGTACTGCTGGGACGGATACGCCCGGGAATTCTCGCCCGTCAGCGACGCCAGCGCCTGCCCTCCGGCCTCCCCTGCGGCGGAGACCGCATCCTGGACCTTGAAACCCGCCTCGCTTCGGTCGAACGCCGCCCGCGCGGCCGCAAAGTTGTGCCGGGCCAGCTCGCTGCTGCCGATGAGCAGGTCATCCAGGACATAGCGGTCGCCATCCTTTTCAGGATTGGTCCGTTCCAGATCCTTGAAGGTGTCGATGGCTTCCTGGTAGCGGCCCTGGGCAAACAAATCCCGGCTCGCATCATATCGTGCCGGGGTCGCACACCCCATCCCGAAGACCACGACCGCCAGGACGGCCATCAGAAGCGGACTCCCCCACCGCCGCCCGGGCCAGCTTCCCCGTGCACAAAAGATTTTTCTCGTAAACTCGCAGATTTTCATGGGCCCAAGATTCCTTCGGCGTGGCCCGGCAATATAGCGTCCCGCCCTGTCCCGGTCAAGCAATAGCGCTCGGAGCGGGGGCTTCAGCCCCCTCTGTTGTTCAGCCCCCCGCCCCCCCGCATCCTCGTCCCAGCGTCCCTGCTGTCCCTGCTGTCCCTGTGGTCCCTGGAAAGCTTCTGGCCTCTGCGACGGCGCCGCGCTCCATCGCACTCGTCTCAAACACCCCTCTCGAAAAAACGGCATTCTCCTCCCTCTCCGCGCGTCAGCGCGCCCCCTCTCCTGCCCCTCACCACGCGACAAAGCAGCTGGGCAAAACGCGCCCCGTTGCATCCCAGCGCACCTTTTCCGACTCAAGGAGTGCACGTTTCCGGGCAAGAGCGGCGGCATCGCGGCAGCCATCGAAGCCGGTCAGGGCACCATCGGCCGCCACCACGCGATGGCAGGGCACCTGCGGGGCCAGCGGATTCCGCCGCAAGGCCTGGCCGACAGCCTGGGGCGAGCCGCAACCGATCCGGCGCGCCAACGCACCGTAGGTCGTCACCTTCCCAGCCGGGACCTCAAGCAGTGCTTCGTAGACGCGACGCTGAAAAGGCGAAATGCCCGTGGCATTCGCAAGCAGATCACGCGCTGAAACTTTCCCGCCCCGCATTGCAACAGCCCCCTACTGGGCAAGGACTCGGCTTCCGCCGACGCCGAGCTTGACCGGCTCGCGGGCCTGCAGCAGCTCGCAGGCGATCGAAAATCCCTTCAGCCAGGCCACCGCACGAGCGCGCTGGAAGGCCTCGAAGGAGTTCGGACGGACAAAGAAGCAGATGAACTCATGCTCGGGATTGTGCTTGGCCAGCTCGTCGGAGAACCACCCGGAGGTCTGCTCCTCCTTGAAGTTCTCAAACTTGAACCCCTTGAAGGACTCGACCGGCGTCAGCAGGTAGGCACCCGTCATGGAAAGGCCGAAGTCGATGCGATAGCCATCGACCGTCACATAGGTGGTGGCGGCGGTCTTGAGGAATTCGTTCTCGTCTCCGTTGACATCCTTGTAGATCTTGGCGGCGCGATCTTCGCAAGCCTGCTCGATCTTGTCGCGGTCGACGAGGAAGATATGGTTGTCGCGGCACTCGAACAGGACGGGGCGGCGGTCATCCGAGACATCGGCCTGGCGCGGCGTGGCGACGAGCACGACGATCTGGGAGGCGTCGATGCCGGTCAGCAGGATGATCAGAATCAGAATCCCCAGAATGCACGTCATGATGTCCTGGAAGGAGGACAGGTCCATGGAAGGTCCCTTGGCCATTACGGGGCTCCTTCCTCGGCGGGTTCGGTCTCAGGGGCGGACTCTGGCGCGGACTCGGGCGCCGCGGCCCCGGCATCACCGTTGGCCTCCGCAAGACGCTCGGCGGCCAACGCCTCCTCGGCGGCGGCGGCCTCTGCGGCGGCGGTCTCCCAATCGCCCGTGGCACGCTTGCCGATACGCAACGCCTTCGGCGGAATCTGGGTTTCCATGCGGTAGTAGGTGCCGTCGATGCCCACCATGCCCGTGATGAAAATGTGCCGTCCCGGATCCCATGGCTCGAAACCGATGTCGATGCCGCGGTCGGCGAACAGCTTGCGGAACCGCCGCTGGAACAGTGCAGAATCGGGCGAAAGCAAAAGCACCGCATAGCGCGAGTCGCGCTGCGCCTCCAGCCGGTCGAGATATTTCTCGAAATCGTTGCCCGGCAGCCGGAGGTCGGCGTCGGTGATGAGATAGCGCTCGGGATAGATGATGAAATGCTCGGCGAAGACCTCGATATAGACCGGATTCTTCGTCATGTTGCTGAACTTGGGCATGATGGACTGGTGCTCGCCGGCTTTTTCATCCTCGTAGATGGAGCCGGAGACCAGCGACCCGATCTTGATGTTGTCCGGGTTCGAAATAATGGTCAGCACGTTACTGATGAGCATGATCATCAGCACGCCCACGAGCATCAGAACGATGTTCTGGAATCCGGAAGTGTCGACTTCTGCGCCTTTCATGGAACTTCTCCCGAATCAACAGCCGTGGGCGCCACATCGCCTTCGATCATGGTGGAGACGCGCTTGGATTCGACCATGTCCTTCATGTCCGCGGCGGCGCCGGTGAGCGTCACATCCGTATCGCCGAAGCCGATGAGCATCGACGCGGGATACTGCCCGATATGCAGCCAGCCGACGGACCGGTTGGCCCCGCCGCTGCCCTCGAAACCGGCGATGAGCAGGTTGGAGATCTCTTCCTTGCGGGCCGTTCCGCCCATACCCTCGATGGTGGCCTCGTCCATGAAGGACGCTTCGTAGGTGAAGAAGCCCGAGGGTTCGTTGGGAGAAGGCACGGTCAGTCGCGCCGTGCGGTCGCGGGGCCCCTGGTAGAGGTGCATGAAATAGTCGTCGTAGATGCCCATGCCCAGGAAGGCCAGCTCGACGTTGATGCCGCCGTCCTCCTCGGAGAGCCCGCACACCGTGATCGGCACCTGAAGTCCGCCGCCGCTGGTCGCCACGCGCGTGACGTTCGTGCCCGACAGCCGCTGCACCGCAACGTCGTTGGTGAAGACCGACCGTGTCTGTTCGACCTTGCCGGATTTGCGCGTCGCCGTGAAGAACGAAAGCGAAGGCGTGGCCGAATCTTCGGTCATCACAAGGCGCGACGGGAAAAGGATGAAGAATTCGACCGTCTCGATGGGGTCCTCCTGGACCCCCTCGACATCGACCACGGCCCGGATGCGGCCCGCCACAATCGGGAGCTTGCCGGCGATGTCGGAAATGTTGAAGTCGATGGCGTGGGTCGTCGCATCGCCCGCGTCGTCCATGGTCATCGCCTGGTTGATGCGCTCCATGAACGTGTTGAGGAACGCGGGGGCCTCGGCCGCACCGGAAAGCCCGGAGAACATGGACGCCGCCCGGACGATCTGCTTGATGGAGGATTCCGTGAAACGCTGCTGCGTGGGGAAGGTGCATTCGAGAACCTGCCCGGCGACGGGATCGGTCACGATATAGCGGCACTGTTTCCGGTCGAGCGCAATCGCGCCGATGGATTTGAGGCCTGTCAGGATGGTGCGCTGCTGCTGAGTATGCGGATCGATGGTCCGCAGCTCGGCCCCCTGCCCCTTGAGAGACTCGACCCCCAGCACGTACGCGCCCGACGGGAAGATGGAAAGAGCTTTCAGCTCATGGTCGCGGTCCGTCGTGGAGGGCGTTCCGCCCAGCATCAGATGCTTTTCCAGCTCCCACCACGACAGCGTGCCTTCGCGCGTGTCGCCCAGGACCATGAACTCCTCGGAGTCGTTCAGGGCGAAGCAGCCAAAACGCGCAAACGGGCCATGGTCGACCACCCACCAGTCGCCATCGAGCGCGCGCACCAGGCAGGAGCCGAGCTTCATGAAGTCATTGCCGACCTCGTCCATGCCCGCGACATAGAGCCGCCCGAAGGCATCCACGGTCACCTGCCGCCACTGGAATTCCTGGTCGAGCCACGGGACGGGGATGGCCGTGCCCATGTTCCAGGCGCCGCCCTTCGCCTCATCCGGCACGAAGCCGATGATGCGGCCGTTGGGCTTCTGCTCCGCGACGTAGAGGATGCCGTTGGTGGAGATCGAGATGGAACCGGGCGAGTCGAGCGACGCCTTCAGCCATTCGCTCATCGGCATTTCTTCCTTGACCGCCCAGCGCGGAATGGCCTCGTTCATGGTCCAGCCCGCCGCCAGCGCATCGCCGCCGCCGACCTTGACGATGCGGTTGGCCCCCAGCTCGGAGACGTAGATGTCGCCCGTCATCGGATGGATGGCGACGCCCGTAGGCTTCGACAGCCCGGAGGCGATCACCCGGGAGGAAAGCAGCACATCGCGCTGTCCGAACGCAGGCGCCGTCAGCAACAGCCCCAGCGCGACCGCCAGCGCCAGCCGTCCGGCAACGAAGCGCCGGGAGGAAATCACCCGCATCTCGTGAGCGTCCGCCATGACTCCGCCATCCGCGAATCCCGTGGCCTTCGCCCGCTCAGCCCTCTTCCTCGCGGAAGGTGATGACGCGGGGCCGCGCCAGACGCTGGCAGAACTCGTCCGTCGTACGCAGATGCTCGTTGAGGTTGGCAAAGGTCTGCTGGAACGAACCGGCCGAAGCCAGCCCGGCGACCGCCTTCTCCATCGCCGACTCGGCCTGGAGCAGGTCGTTGATCTTGGCGCCGAACTCGGACAGGCGGGCCATCTGCGCGCCGATGTCGGCCGTGGCGCCGGACGCCTTGTCCAGCGAGGCCTGCAGCGTCGCCCGGATGTCGTCGGCCGAATGCATGTACTGCTTGCCCAGCTCCGCCGCCTTCTCGTGCGCACGCTCCAGCGCTTCCGCCAGCTGCTGCACCTCGGAATCCGTCGACTGCTTGCGCGCGTCGATATACTTCTGCGTGAACGACTCGAACTGCTTTTCGACGACCGAGCCGGCTTTCTCGATGGAGTCCGTGAAGACCTCCTCGTAGCGGTCCGGATCGGGAATGTAGCGGCGGAAGGCCGATTCGATGGAGTCTTCGAGGTTTTCGATGACGACGGCCTGCTGCTCGGGGCTGGGCAGACGGTCGGTGAAGGACTCGCCCAGGAAGGTGTCGATGTCGCCGAACAAGGTCGCTTCGCGCCGTTGCAGGCCCGCCAGCGGGAACTGCACGATGGCGACGAGCACCAGGGCGAGGAACGTCGTGTCGAACGCGACGCCCAGACCGATCGTAACGTCCGCGATGGCGCCTTTGATGGCCGCCAGCTCGGCCGCGCCTTGCAGGAAGTCGGCGAACCCGCCTACGGCGCTGGACAGCCCTTGCACCGTGCCAATGAAGCCGAAGATCGGGATGGCCCACATCATCGTACGCGGAATCGTGTACGTCATGTCGGTCACGTTCATGTCGCGCGCCGACTCGGTGCTCAGCCAGCCCGTCACACGCCCCAGGTCCTTGGAGGAGAGCCACAACGCCATCGCGCGCTCAAGTCGCGAGAACAATATGGATTTTGAGGCCAGCCCCTCGTCGGTGATGTCCTTGCGGAACCGCTGAACCGCCTCGTCGTTCTCCAGGTTGACATCCGCCAGACGCCCCGCGAACGTCCCGAACGCGGCCTGTTTCTTCACCACGGAGAACTTCATGAACAGGAAGATCACCACCGCGTAGAAGGCGACGACTTCCAGCCACTGGACGGGACCACGGCGGTTCACGATGTCGGAAAGGCCGGACAGGAAGGGCATGCGCTTGTCGCCGGTGATGCCATCGCCGTCGAGGTCGCGGTAGATGCGGACCTCCTTGCCCTTGTCGTCTTTGGTGTCGTCGTAGGGGTTCACGGCCAGATTGCCATAGGCCAGCCCGAAGCCGGTGATGATCGTCAGGACAAATCCGACCACGATCTGGATCACGGCGCTGACATCGGTGTTCGGGTAGGCATTCGAGAAGGCGTCCTGATTCTTGTTGTCGGATGACTTCGAAGCGGCGGATGGCTTCAACTCGGACTGCGCAAAATCTTTGTCGGACATGATCGAACCTCTCGTTGGCTACGCGATGTGCGCCCCGAAAACGGGGAACAGACCGTTTTTGTTTGGACGAACCGCAAAGGAGAATGCCACAGCGTGAACGAAGGAACAAGCCGAAAAACGTCTCCAGCACAAGAAATGGGGCCGACGAGCGGCCCCGGGGACACGCCCGCTTCTCCCTCCCCTTCCCTCCTCCCCGCAGACGGGAAGCCTAGGTTTCGAGAAAGCGGTTCTGTTTATTCTTATTCCGTGTCCACTTCGACCACGCGGAAGAAGCCGGTGGGCGAGGCGGCGGGCACGGACACCGTCACAGCCGTCTCGCCATCCTCGTCGGCCGTCCAGCTCTTCAGCGTCGTCCACTCGCCGCCCAGCTCCGCCGTCCACTGAACCTCGTAGGTCACCCCGGCCTCTGTCACGAACACGAGCAGGTACTCATCGGCATCGAACTTGGCATCCCGCGCGAGAGTCCCGGCACGCACCGACCTCGAGAATCCCGAGATGGACAGGGTTCCGGCACTCTCCTTCCAGTGCGCGTACAGCGTCCGCTTCGTCACAGCCGTCACGACGCTAGCCGCGGACACCTTCGAGCCCCCTTCCGTCTTCGTGTACCAGCCCAGGAACTTCTGGCCCTCCTTCTCCGGCACAGGCAACACGCCGTACGGTTCGCCAACCGTCGCCACCAGCGTCTTCGGATCACACGTCCCGCCCTGCGCGTCGAACGTCACCGTCTGCTCGTTGGTCCAGTGCGCATAGAACGTCCGAGTCTTCAGCGTCGTCACGATGCTGTTTGCCGTCAGGTGGTTGCCTCCCTCCGCCTTCGTATACCAACCAACGAATGCGTACCCGGCCTTTGTCGGCTTCGGCAGCGAACCGTACCGGCCGCCCATTTCGGCAACCATCGTCGCGGGCTCGCACGCCCCACCCTGCGCGTCGAAGATCACCGTCTGATCATTGGTCCAGTGCGCGTAGAACGTCCGCGTCTTCAGCGTCGTCACGATGCTGTTTGCCGTCAGGTGGTTGCCACCCTCCGCCAGCGTGTACCATCCGACGAATGTGTACCCGGCCTTCGTCGGCTTCGGCAGGGAGCCATACCGGCCGCCCATCTCGGCCACCATCGAGGAGGGATCGCACGCTCCGCCCTGCGCATCGAAGATCACCGTCTGCTCGGTTGTCCAGTGCGCGTACATCGTCCGAGTCGGACGGGTGGTCACAATGCTGGTCGCCGACAACTTCTTGCCGCTCGACGCCTCCGTGAACCAGCCCAGGAACGCATGGCCCGCCCATTTCGGCTTCGGCAACGTTCCGTACGTTCCACCGATTGCATAGACAGCTGATGTGGGTTCCGCACCGTTTTGCGCATCGAATGTCAGCGTCTGCTTGTCCGTCCAGTGCGCGTACAGTGTCCGCGTCCCCTCGGACGTGACATCGGAGCCTTCCTCGACGATTTCCCCCGTCTCGTCCCCGTCGGGCGTCGTGTACCAGCCGAGCCGCGCATGGGTCCCGTCCGGCGTGGTCTTGGGCAGGTCATGGTACTTCCCGCCGATTCCGAAGGTCATCTCCACCGTCGGCTCTCCGCGGAACGAACCATAAGGTCCCGCCACGAACGTGACGACCTGGGGCGGGGCCCACTGGGCGACAAGGGCGCGGGCGGGGACCAGGGGGACGACGGTATTGGTCGTGACGGGCTCGTCGGTCTCCACGTCGAACCAGCCGAGGAAGGCGGAGCCTTCAAGGACCGGGAGCGGCAGGTCGCCGTAGGGCTCGCCGAAGGCGTAGGGGGCGGTGAGGGGGTCGCAGGTGCCGCCGTTGGGGTCGAAGGTGACGGTCTGGCGGTCGGTCCAACGGGCGTAGAGCATGCGGGCGGGGCGGGAGGTGACGCGGCTTTCGGCGGTCACTTGCGTGCCGCCTTCGGAGGCGTCGAACCAGCCGAGGAAGGCGTGGCCCGCCCAGACGGGCACGGGCAGGTCGCCGTAGTGTTCGCCAATCTCGTAGACGGCGCTGGACGGGTCGCAGGTGCCCTCGCCGGCGTCGAACTCGACGATCTGCTCTCCGCTGCCGGTGCGCAGGTAGGGCGTCGACTCGCCCTCGTCGATCTTCCAGGTGGCGACGAAGTCGAAGCCCGCGAAGCTGGCCTCGTGCAGCATGTCGTCCGTGGCGAGCGCGGAGATGCCGACGTAGGAGGGGCCGTAGCCGACGGCGGGGAGGTCCGTCTTGCCGGAGTCGTAATAGCAGTCGGTGACGTAGTCGGTCTGGGCGTATCCGGCGAACGCGCCCCGGTTGTTGCCGGTCCCTTCGACGGAGGCCGCGCACCAGGAGGTGGCGATCCGGCCGCCCGCGTTGCCCGCAAAGCCGGCGGCGTAGCGGTTGTTGCCCGCCTCGACGTCGGCGATGGCGTAGCAGTCCATGACGTAGCCGCCGTTGTGGTCGCCGGCGAAGCCGCCCGCATCCGTGCAGCCGTTGGCCTGCTGCACCACGAGGCCGGAGTAGCTGCTGCGGAGGATGACGGGGGCGCCTTCCGTCCGCCCGACGAAGCCGCCGACGTTGTAGGTCGTCGCGTTCACGACCGCGCCCTCGAAGGAGCAGCCGTCCACGAGCGACTGGGAGCCGATCAGGCCCGCGAAGCCGCCGGTGCCGGTGCTGCTTCCCGAGGAGGCATAGGCGCCCCTGACGGAGCCTTCCGCCACGACGCCGCTCACGCGTCCGCCGTTGATCCGCCCGAAGAGGCCGACATACTGGTTGGTGGAATCGACGACGAAGTTGCGGATGGCGTAGTTCTGGCCGTAGAACTCGCCGCTGAAGGCGGTGGAGTTCCCGATGGGCTCGATGGCCGCGCCTTCGAAATCGATGTCGGCGGTCAGCACGTAGATGCCCGCGAGGTCGTTGGTGACGGCGAGCAGCTCTTCGGCGGTCGAGATGGGCGTGGCGCCGTCGACGTGCTGCTTGACCTCGGGCCAATCCCGCGTGAGTTCCTCGATGCGGGCGGCGGAGAGGGAGCCGCCCTCGAAGGTCGCGTCGCTGCCGCAGAACGGCCGCGGCCCCGCGCCGAAGGCGTAGATGGAGCAATCCTCGATCGTGCCGTTGCCGCGCAGGTAGCCGACGAACGAGCCGATGGTGCCGCCCGTGCCCCAGACGGCGCCGGAGCACCAGCAGTCTTCGATGGTCGCGGCGTTGTTGTAGAAGTAGCCGACGAAGCCGCCGTAGTAAGAGCCGGTGGAGCGCACGTCGCCGCGCGCCACGCAGTTGGAGATCGTCATCGGCGAGTAGACGTAGCCGACGAAGCCGCCCACGCTGCCGTGGCCGCCCGCGTAGCCGTCCGCGCGGCAGCCGGAAATCACGGACGCGCCGCTGCCGGTCACGTAGCCGATGAAGCCGCCGACGTAGGCCGCGGTCGCCGTCACTTCGGCGGACGAGACGCAGTCGCGGATTTCGAACGTGCCGCCGTCGCTGCCTCCCACGAGGCCGCCCGCGTAGGCGTAGTTGCCGGTCGCCTTCACGCTCCCCGCCGCCGAGCAGCCGAGGATGGACGTGCCGTTGCCGACGTAGCCGACGAGGCCGCCGGCGTAGCGCCCGGCCTCGACCTCCGCCGTGGCGTGGCAGTTCGTGACCAGCGTCGCGGTGGCGTGGCCGACGAGGCCGCCGGCGTAGTAGTAGTAGGCGTTGCATTGGACCGTGCCACTGACCGTGATGCCGTCGAGGACCGCGCCGTCCGTGGCGCCGAAGAGCCCCTTGCACTCGCTGTTCGGGTTGTTCGTGCAGACCAGGTTGGAGACCGAGTGGCCGAAGCCGTAGAACTTGCCGGTGAACTTGGTCGCGTTGTTGCCGATGGGCGTGAAGTCGGCGCCGGCGAGGTCGATGTCGTTGGCGAGGCCGTAGATGCCGGCGAGGTTGTTGGTGACGGCCTGGAGGTCGGCGGCGGTGCGGACGTATTTGCCGAACTGCACGGCGGCGACGCGGTGGTTGTCGAGCGCGACGGTGGTGACGGGGCTCGACGGGTCGTCGTAGGGCGTGGAACCGGTCCAGGCGACGAAGAAGCCGTCGGCGGACTCGGCGCGGATGGTGACGGTCTCGCCGGGCGCGTATCGTCCCGCGCCCTCGACGGCGCCGGAGGCGGTGCCGCCCACCGACGCGAAGACCGACAGGCCGTCCGCCGCGCTCCACGCGAGCAGCGGTTGCGTCACGCCGTCCACCTGCGTCCAGGGCGTGGGGTCGGGGTCGAGGAAGGCGTGGAAGTTGCCGCTGTCGAGGAAGCCCGCCGCGTCGAGTTCGGCGATGCCCCCGCGGGGCTCGCTGGCGCCGGCCGTGTCGGTGCCGGCGGCGTGGCGCGGCAGGAGCGAGGCGCAGTCCAGGATGTTGCTGACGGACTGGAACTGTCCGGCGAAGCCGCCGGTCCAGGTGCCGGAGGAGTCGGCCGCGCCCGCCGCGTAGCAGCGCTCGAACGTGATGCCGCTGTTGGAGACCCGGCCCGCGAAGCCGCCGACGTACTGCTGCCCCTTGGCGGTGCCGAGCGCGTAGCTGTCGGAGAAGGCCGCCGCATAGCCCGCGTAGCCCGCGAAGCCGCCCGCGTAGGCGTCGCCGCTCCGCGTGGCCGTGGCGTCGCCGAGGGCGAAGCATTCCGCGACGGTGGTGCCGCCGCCGGAAAGGTTGCCGACGAAGCCGCCCGCGTTGTAGGTGCCGACCGCCGAGCCCGCCGCCATGCAGCGCAGGAAGTCGTTGGACGCCGAGACGTTGCCCGCGAAACCGCCGACCTCGTAGGAGGTGCTCTCCACGCCGCCGAGGGCCGTGCACCGCTCGTAGCGGATGCCCGAGGCGGTGCTCTGCCCGGCGAAGCCGCCCGCGCGGTAGCTCGTCGCCTTCACGGAGCCGTGCGCCTCGCACCCGGCGAACCGCGAGCCGCCGCCTTCCGCGCCGCCGATGAACCCGCCGACGCTCCCGCCGCCGGAAACGGCCGGCGCATCGG